>Ga0157365_10000137_pt1 | contig 33887 bp, 25 predicted proteins | sample AttsexASBM3_FD_111478 | JGI IMG/M metagenome (GOLD analysis project Ga0157365, IMG submission 111478) | Fungus gardens microbial communities from leaf cutter ant in Ribeirão Preto, State of São Paulo, Brazil - Atta sexdens ASBM3 | ecosystem: Host-associated > Fungi > Mycelium > Unclassified ...
GCCTGATTACTCATTCGAAAGGTCGATCCACGCGAGGTGGCCGCCCTTGCCCGCGCCCAGATCGGTAAAGATGGCCGTGCCACCGGCACGACCCTGACGCACCCACGGGCGCCCGTCCGTCGAACGCCTGTCGTGCCCGCAATAAACGGTGAAGCCAGGCGGAATATGGTCGATCCAGTTCAGCCGTCGCTCCGGGTAGCCATCCTTCTGCATCCGGCCCGTCGTCTCCCCGAACAGGGCGCGAGAGAGCAGGGGCGTCACGGGCCCGAGGCCGGGCGGCGGCGGCTGTTCAAGCATCCTTGTATGAAAGCCGCCATGCACGAAGATCCGTCGTCCGAGCACCAGCCACGCTGGGGCCCGACCGATTTCGGTCAGGGCGCGCTCCCGGATATCGTCATTGTCTTCATCGCACAACGCGTTGACCGTCCGCTCCAGCGGCGGGTCGCGACGAATCTTGCGCCCATTGAGCACGCGGGCGAGCTTGCGGTCGTGGTTTCCCAGAATGAACAACCCGCGCTCGTCGTCGATCAGTTCGGCCATCAGTCGCAGGACACCGACCGAATCCGGCCCATGGTCGACCAGATCGCCCAACTGGATCACGAAACGGTCTGTCGCGGCGGCATGACGGAAAGCGTCGACGTCGCCATGCACATCGCCCACAACACGAATCTTCCGGTCGCCGATCAGAGCGACAAGATCATCCGGTGCGACAGCATCTGGCGCGCTGTCAGGGGTGGGTTCCTGGAAAATGGGCTCTCCCTCTCTCGACACAGTGACGAAGTGCAAGGAAACAGAGATTTTTCCTTTTACTACACAGATGTTAACGCGCGAAACACGCTTTGGATTATATCGCGATCCACGACCGTAATGACAAGAACGAAGAACTCGTCTGCGTCACGCGCAGACAGGTCACCCACAATTGTGGTGACGCGGCGTTCGTGGCACGGATCAGATGATACGGGTTTCGCCCGCGAACGGATCGTGCGTGAAAGTCCCATGCAACGACGAATAATGTCCGGGAGAACTGCCCCATGATCGATCACAGCCGTATTCGCAGTGCTGCCGCCCGCGCCAAGCTCGTTACGGCGGATGCGGCCGCAGAACTGATCAACTCCGGCGATGTGATCGGCACCAGCGGCTTTACCGGTTCGGGCTATCCCAAGGCCGTGCCTCAGGCGCTCGCCGACCGAGTCACCGCACTGCGCGACCGCGGGCAGACCTTCGGTGTCAGCCTGCTGACTGGGGCATCGACAGGCCCGGAACTGGACGGCGCGCTGGCGCGGGCAGGGGCGATCACATTCCGCTCCCCCTTCAATACCGACGCTGCCATGCGCGCCAATATCAATGCCGGCACGACCGAATATCTGGACATGCATCTGGGCCATCTCGGTCAGCAGGTGTGGCAAGGCTATTACGGGGCGATGGACGTCGCCATCATCGAGGCCACCGCGATCCGCGAAGACGGCTCGATCGTGCCGTCCTCCTCCGTCGGCAACAGCAAGGTCTGGGTGGAGCAGGCCCGCGCCATCATCGTCGAGGTCAATAGCTGGCAGTCGCCGCACCTGGAGGGCATGCACGACATCTGGTATGGCGACGCCCTGCCGCCGCATCGCCAGCCCATTCCATGCCTACGGCCCGACGACCGGTTCGGCGAGACGGCGCTGCGGGTCGATCCCGACAAGATCCTGGCCGTCGTCGAAACCTACGCGCCGGACCGAAACGCGCCGTTCGCGGCCCCGGACGACACCGCGCGGGCCATTGCCGGGCACATCATCGAATTCCTGAACCACGAAGTGAAGCGCGGTCGGCTGCCGCACTCGCTGCTGCCGCTCCAGTCAGGTGTGGGAAATGTGGCTAACGCGGTGCTGGGCAGCCTGAAGGATAGTCCGTTCGAAAACCTGACCGCCTATACCGAGGTGATTCAGGACGGCATGCTGGACATGCTGCGGTCTGGCCGGATGCGCGTGGCATCGGCCACGGCATTCTCCCTCAGCCCCGACGCCGCCGAGGACATTAACGCCAATATGGCGTTTTTCTCGGACAAGATCATCCTGCGTCAGCAGGACGTAAGCAATCACCCGGAAGTCATACGTCGCCTGGGATGTATCGCCATGAACGGCCTGATCGAGGCCGACATCTACGGCAACGTCAACTCGACGCATGTGATGGGACAGCGCATGCAGAACGGGATCGGCGGATCGGGCGATTACACGCGCAATTCATATATTTCCATGTTCATGACCCCATCCACCGCCAAGGGCGGCAATATCTCGGCCATCGTGCCGATGTGCTCGCACGTCGATCACATCACGCAGGACGTGCAGGTGATCGTCACCGAGCAGGGGCTGGCCGACCTGCGCGGGCTGGCACCGCGGCGGCGGGCGGAACTGATCATCGACAACTGTGCCCACCCGACCTACCGCCCGATGCTGCGCGACTATTTCCATGGCGCGCGTGAGCATGGCTATGGCCAGCAAACGCCCCATCAACTGGGGCAGGCACTGTCATGGCATCAGAGATTTATTGAAACAGGGTCGATGCTGGGCGGCTGAAGCTGCATCAGCAGGCCGTCACCGCGCTCAGTGTGCGGTGACATCATCCGTCACGAGCACGTCGATCGGCTGTGCGATCAACTGGCTGCGGTCGCGGGCCGTCATGCCGATATTGCTGGCGATGACCACGCTCGCATCGTGGTGGGCCTGAGTATACAGGTGCTGGTCGGGGCCGCCCTGCACATATAGCGCATACGGATGGCCGTGGGCCATCGTGTGGGCGTGATGAATTTCCTTGGTCGTGTGGACCGGCATCGCGACCAGCATTCCGGGATCGGCGCTGAACGCAGCTTCCGCCCCGAGCAGGTCGGGTTCATTCAGGATCACCCGTTCGCCCATGCGGGCATGGCGAACCAGCGTTGCCACCAGAGACGGCTCCACATCGTGCACGTTCAGCATCAGCAGCATGTTCGGTGTCGAGCGAACACGTTTGAGCACATCGGCCAGATGCCTTAGCGAGGTCACGCCGCCATCGCGGGTGGCAACCATCACGCGCCCGTCTTCGGACTGCACCAGATCGAGCGCCATCATGCCCGGCAGCACGTCGGACGAAGAGTCGTTCAGCAGCGACGCCAGATGCACATCGCACAGGATCCGGCTGTGCTGCACGCGGGCCATGACGGTATCGGCGTGGGTTTCATGCCAGAGCAGCGCCGCGGCACCGGCCACAACACCGCCAACGCACAGGGCCGCCCGACGCATACAACGTCGCATGGCCATGCGATGCATGACAGGGCAGCTACCAACAGTTTCAGGAAAGGACATCTGGGGTCTCTAGGCGCGCGTGACCGGCCATTTCGGATGCAAGTCCCAGATCTACCGAGAGTACGCGACTTACGCCCCGTTCCTGCATTGTCACGCCAAAAAGTCGATCCATGTGCGCCATAGTGAGTTGATGATGGGTTACAACCAAAAACCGTGTGCCTGCCTCGGCCACCATATCCCCGAGCAGCGCACAGAAGCGCCCGACATTCGCATCGTCCAAGGGCGCATCGACCTCGTCCAATACGCACACCGGGGCCGGATTGCAACGGAATACCGCGAAGATCAACGAAAGCGCCGTCAGAGCCTGCTCCCCGCCCGAAAGCAGCGACAGCGTCGCGAGCTTCTTGCCCGGGGGCTGGGCATAGATCTCCAGCCCGGCCATCAGCGGGTCGTCGTCACCCACCATCGCCAGATGCGCCTTGCCACCGCCGAACATGCGCGTGAACAGCGACTGGAAGTGGCCGTCCACTTCCTTGAACACTGCCATCAGGCGTTCGCGCCCTTCGCGGTTCAGCGCCCCGATGGAGCCACGGAGCTTGGCGATCGCGCTTTCCAGCTCGCCGCGTTCGCGCACGATGGTCTCCATCCGGTCCCGCGCCGAGTTGGCCTCCAGCTCAGCGCGCAGGTTGACCGGGCCCATGTCTTCACGCTCCCGCGTCAGACGGCTGATCTTGCGACGCAGGCTGGACTCGGCACCTTCGGTCAGGTCGGTCGGCACGACACCCGGCGGGGGCGGGCTCTCGGCCAACAGCGCTTCCAGAACAGCGTTTGCCTGTTCGCCCCGGCCTTCCGCACGCACCACCTCCTCGCGCGCTTTGGACAGGGCGGCTTCGGCGTCGCGTCGTCCGACCTGCGCCATGACGCAGGCCTGCTCGCCGGCGGCGCGAGCGGTATCGACCTTTGCCCAGGCCGCTTCGGCTTCGGCCAGAGCGGCAAGGGTGGTGTCGCGTTGCCGCTGGGCGGCGTCGGGCAGGGCGGACAGGCGGCTGTGGGTTTCACGCGCCATGGCGGCGCGCTGCGCCAGACTGTCACGCTCCTGCGTCGCGGCAGCGGAGCGTTCGGCATTTTCCGCCAGTGCGGGAACGATTGCGGATTGCCGCGATATCAGGGTCGTTTGTTCGGCAGTCAGCAGGTCGATCTGGCTGCGTGCTGCGCTTTCCTGCGCCCGGCACTCCGTCAATCGCGCACGGATGGCTTCAACTTCACGCTCCAGCAGCCCGACATCGGGGGTGGCGGCTGCATCGGCCTGAAGCTGCTGCTGCATCGTCTGAGCCGAGGCCAGATCCGATTGAACGGCCTCAATCCCCGGTGCCAGTGCCTCGATCCGCGACTGGCGCTCCAGCCGTGCCGTCTGCATCGCACCACTTTTCGAGCGCGTGGCCTCCAGCGTGCTCTCCGCCCCGGACAGCGCGGCTTCGGCCTCGGTCTGTGCACGAACGGCGTGCTGGACCGCTTCGTCGGCAGCGCGGCGGGCCTGCTGGGCCACGGCGGGTGCGGCGGTTTCGGCCAACGCGCCGTTGGCGTCCGCCAGAGCCTGCGTGACCTCGGCCGCGTCCTGAACCGTGCGCTCCTGCGCCGGGGCCAAGGCGTTCAGACGCCCGATCGCGTCCTCGTGCCGGGCCCGGACAGCCCTGTCGCGGCCGCGCGTTTCCGCGAGTGCCTTTTCGGCTGCGGCGCGGTCGCTTCTGGCGCGCGTCTCAGCCTCCCGGGCGCGGTTTTCGACGGCTTCGGCCTCCGTTACGGCGGCCTTCAGTGTTTCGGTGTTGGCCAACGCGGCGAGGTCCGATTCGGCGGCGGCAAAGCGGGCACGTGCATCGTCGTCCGCCGCAACGGCCTGCTCGTACTGTGGCGCAATCGCCTCGAAGCGGGCACGCCGGGCCTCGAACTGACGGCTGGTATCGGCTTCCCGCGCACGCGCCTGCGCCAGTGCCGCGTCGCAGGCACCGCGTCGGTCGCGCGCCATCCGGGCCTGTGCGCGGGCATTCTCAAGCATGGACTGGCTGTCGGCAAATCTCCGATCCGCCTCGACAATGGCAGTGTTCGCTGTCTCCAGCGCCGTTTCGGCCTGACGCAGCCGAAGCCGTTGAGACAAGCGTTGCGCCGCCGGATCTGGAAGACCCGCACGCACCCGATATCCATCCCAGCGCCACAAGGCACCTTCGCGCGTCACAAGGCTCTGGCCCGGCTGCAAGCCGACCTGCAGCGCGTCCCCCTCGCTCTCGTTCCTGACAATGCCGATGGCGTCGAACGCCCGCGCCAAAACCGGGGGCACCTCGACCAGCGTGCGAAGGCACACGACTCCGTCCGGCAGCGACGGCAGCGCGCCGTCTGGCCCGGCTCGCCACTGGCGCGGCGCCGCCTGATCGACCGACGCGTCGAGGCCGACTGAAAGAGCCGCAGCAATGGCGCGCTCCAGTCCCTCTGGCACCGTCAGGCTGTCAGCGATCGGCGCAAAGCCCTCGGTGCCTTCTTCACCGGCCAGCGCCTGCGTCAGGCCCTCAGCCTCGGCGCTCAGGCGGGCCGCTTCGGATTGCAGCGCCAGCAAAGCCTGCTGGGCGGCGGCATGCGCCTCGGCGCGTTCGGCTTCCTGACGGGCCATGTCGGTGGCGGCCGTGTCGGCCTGCGTGAATGCCGATTCGGCATCGGCGCGCGCCGTTCGCACGTCTTCCATGACGGCGTCGGCAATCCGGTTGCGGCTCGCCTCGTCAAAATCCTTCTGCAGGCGTGCGCGCTGGCCGGCGGCGCGTTCCTGCGCCGTGCGGGCCAGATCCCGGGCACGGATCGCTGCCTCGCGCCGCTGCGCTGCTTCCTGCAGTGCCGCGCGGGCGTCGACCCTTGCCGTGGTCGCGGCCGCGCGTTGAAGTTCGGCCTGGTCCAGACCAGCCGCTGCTGCCTCCATCTGCGCCTCAGCGCCGCTCAGTGCGGTGGCAAGTGCCGTCAGCGTAGCATCGTCGCAGGTGGCCTGTTGCGCGGCACGAACCTGTTCGTCCAGACGCGCACGCTCCTGCTCCAGTCGGGTCAGACGGGCTTGAAGATCGGCAACGGCTTGCGTGCGCTCCTTGTGCAGTCGCTCTGCCTCGGCCAGCGCGGCGCGGGCGTTGTCGGCGGCGCGCGCTGTTTCGGCGGCGATGCGCGTAGTGTCGCGTGCGGCTTCCCGGGCCGTTTCCAGTGCCGCCTGCGCGTCCTCGACCGAACGCGCCAGCGCATCAAGTGCGTCGCCCTGCGGCATTCCGTCCAGCAGGGCCGCGCGCTCTGCCTCCAGCCGCGCCTGCTGCTGGGACAGGCGTTCGACGCGCGCGCCCGTGTCGTCCAGTGCGGTGCGCAGGGCGGCAACCTGACTGCGCGCCTGCGCGGCGGCGGCCATCGCCTGCTCCAGCGCCTGCGTGTCGGCGGCAATCGTGCCCTCTGCGCTTGCCCGGGCGTCTGCCGCCTCGGCCTGAAGTGCGGGCAATGCTGCCAGACGCTCTTCGATCTCGCGCTGTTCGTTTTCCAGCGCGGCACTGCGCGCCATCGCATCATGCAAACGGCTTTCTGCCGCCGCGAAATCCGTTTCGGCCTGTGCGAGCCGCGCCTGAGATTCCTCTGCCGCGTGGGTCGCGCGGGCTTCTTCCTGCGCGACGCCTTCGGCGGCGACGCGCTGACGTTCGAGTGTCGTGCGGCACGCATCGGCAGCATCACGCAATGCGGGCAGCGCCTTGTTGGCCTCGAACTCCGCCACGATGCTGTCTTCGGCCGCAGCCTCTGCCTGCTTCATCGCATGGCGGGCTTGCAGGGCGAGTTGCCCGGCGCGCTCGACCGCCTGCCGGGCGCGAGCATGCAACAGCGCCAGCAGCGAAATTTCCGATTCCCGGAGTGCTGCGGAAATTTCGCGATAACGACCAGCCTGCTTCGACTGATCGACCAATCCCTCAAGCTGTCCCTCCAACTGAAGCCGCAGATCCTCTGCGCGCCCGAGATTGGTCTCCGTCGCGCGGAGCTTGAGTTCCGCTTCGTGGCGACGCGCATGCAGGCCGGTGATCCCGGCAGCCTCTTCAAGGATCGACCGCCGCTCGTCCGGACGCGCGTTGACCAGTGCGGAAACACGGCCCTGACTGACCATCGCCGACGACCGCGCGCCAGAGGCCAGATCGGCGAACAGGGTCTGAATGTCGCGCGCGCGCTGGCTCTTGCCGTTGATGCGATAATCCGAGCCCGCGCCGCGCTCCGCACGACGGGTGATCTCCAACTCGTCATTTTCGTGGTGCGGGGCAGGGGCGACGCCAGCCGCCCCTTCGAGGGTCAGGCTGACTTCAGCCAGACTGCGCGCTGGCCGTGCGGTGGTACCCGCGAAGATCAGATCGTCCATCTCTCCACCGCGCAGAGAGCGGGCGGAGCTTTCGCCCATCGCCCAGCGCAGGGCTTCGACGACGTTGGACTTGCCGCAGCCGTTCGGACCGACAATGCCGGTCAGACCGGGCAGAATATCGACCACCACCGGGTCAGCGAAACTCTTGAAGCCCGCAATGCGTAGCCGGACAAAACGGGCTGTCATGAAATGTGACGCTTTTAGATGTTGTTATACGGTATCAGGCCGAAGCCTTCTGGACGTTCTGGGCGAACACGTCGTACGAGATTTCGCCACTCTGCTGGATCGTGTTGAACCGGAAGGTCGGGGTCGAATCGATCTTGTATTTGTTCGTCGCCTCGTCCTGTTCGGACAGGATGGCCTGACGCAGACCGTCGTCGTTGACCGTGGCCGTAAAGATGTCGGCGGGCATACCTGCCAGCGCCGCCATCTTCTGCAACTGTGCCTGCGGATCGACCCCCTGATTGAACGCCCAGCGATCCTGGCTGGACAGCAGCGATAGCACGAACGGTTCGTAGCGCTCGACGGGCAGGGCGCGCGCCACCATCGCCGCCATCAGTGCGACGCGATCCAGCGGATAGTCACGGAAAATGTAATAGACCTTGCCCGTGTCGATCAGCTTTTCCCGGACCTGCGGGAAAATCTCGGCAGCAAAACGCGCGCAGTGCGTGCAGGTCAGCGAATAATATTCCTCGACATGCACCTTGGCCGCCGGATTGCCGACTGCGCGCACCGCCATCCGCAAGTCCGCAGCCAGTGCCGGGGCAACGGACATCAGCCCGAGCGAGCCGAAACCAAGCGCGGGAACCCCCGCAAGAATCGAACGGCGGGACAGGGTCATGGCGGGGCTCCTTTCCGGGGACGGCACACACCCGGCGGCGGAGGTCCGCACCGGGTGCTGATGATGCGTTCGAAAGAGCCCCGATCCGCGCCGCGCGTCAAGATGCCGGGCACGGTGGCCTAGCGGTCCTGATCCTGTTCTGGCGGATTGTCCGGCATGGTCCAGTCTGCGGGCGGCCGCAATCTGACGCGGCGAATGTGCCGGGCGTCGGCTTCCAGCACCCGGAAGACCAGCCCGCTCTCGTGGGCCAGAACCTCGCCGCGCGCCGGAATATGGCCAGCCAGACGGAAGACCAGCCCCCCCAGTGTCTCGATTTCGGCTTCACGTTCCGCTTCGGTCAGGAAGCCGCCGATCCGCTGTTCGAGAATTTCCAGCGGCAGGCGCGCGTCGATGTCGAAAGACCCGTCCGGGCGCGGGGTGATCATGTCGGCCACCGGCTCGTCATGTTCGTCCGAAATATCGCCCACGATCGTCTCGATCAGGTCTTCAATCGTCACCAGACCGTCGATGCCGCCATATTCGTCCACGACCAACGCCATATGCATATGCTTGATCCGCATTTGCAAAAGAAGATCAAGAACAGGGACTTGCGGAACGATCATCAGAGGTTGTCGTAACAGCTGCTCCATGTCGAACGCATCGCTGGTCCCGACATAGGCAATCAGATCCTTCACGTGGATCATGCCCACGATCTCGTCCAGCTGATCGCGATAGACCGGCATGCGGGAGTGGTTTTCCCGCCGCATGGTGGCCAGTGCCTCGTCCAGCGTGATGGTCACGGGCATGGCCGTGATATCCGCGCGCGGGACCATCACATCGTCTGCCGTCACGCCGCGCAGGCGCAGCACGTTGGCGATCAACGCGCGTTCCTGCCGGTCGAGTTGTGCTTCCTCGCCAGTGTTGCCGCTGGCGGCTTCGACTTCCTGAACCAGCGCTTCGATCGAATGGCGCAGGCCCTGTTCGTTCCGGCGGCGGCCGAACAGGCCCAGCAGTCCGCGCCTGTGGTTCCGGCCTGTGCCCTCATCATTGCGGGCTGCTTCGGGGGCTGAGCCGCTCATGCGCCACGCTCCCGACCGCGCCCGGCCGATTTCCAGGGGTTCGGCACCTTCAGGCGACCCAGAATCCAGGCTTCGGCCATTTCCATCCGGCGCGCCTCGCCAGCTTCATGGTGATCATGGCCCGCCAGATGCAGCATGCCATGCACCACCAGATGCGACAGATGATCGCGCACCGGCCGGCCCATGGCCCGCGCCTCCCGCGCGACGACGCCACTCGCCAGCACGATGTCACCACCCAACCCGGGGGCCAGTGGCTCGAACGTCAGGACGTTTGTGGGTTTGTTGCGGTCGCGATGCCGGAAATTCAGCCGCTGCACGGCCATGTCGGTATCGAGCACGATCGTGGGCAGAGGCGCCATGCCATCCGACGCGGCCAGGACGGCTCGCCGCACGACATGGTCCAGCCGCGTTACCAGCCGCCGCCAGCGTGCATCAGCCACAATGATGTCGGGCCCATCTTCAAGGACCACATCGGGACGGGCGAACCAGATGCCCGATGCATCCGGTTCGCCCTTGGTTAAAGAGGCCAGCTCTGGGCGGGCCTGACTACTTCGCGGTTCCATCGTTTTCCCGGCGCGCACGTGACCGGGAGATGTCCCGGGCCGCAGCCGCGCGTTGATCATATGCGTCCACGATCCTGGCCACCAACGGGTGACGCACGACATCTGCGGACTGAAAGCGCGTTATAGCGATTCCCGGCAGACCTTCCAGTGTTTCCACGGCATCGCGCAAGCCCGATGTCACACCGTTGGGCAAATCGACCTGGCTAAGGTCCCCGGTGATGACCATCCGGGTGCCATGACCCATGCGGGTCAAGAACATTTTCATCTGCGCGGTCGTGGTGTTCTGCGCTTCGTCCAGAATGACGGCCGCGTGCGCCAGCGTGCGGCCACGCATGAAGGCCAGCGGCGCAACCTCGATCTCGCCCGAGGCCATGCGTCGCGTCACCTGATCGCCCGGCATCATGTCATGCAGGGCATCATAAAGCGGGCGCAGGTAGGGGTCGATCTTGTCCTTCATGTCGCCGGGCAGGAAGCCCAGTCGCTCGCCCGCCTCCACCGCAGGGCGGGACAGGACGATGCGGTCCACCTGACCGTTCTGCAGCATCGCGACTGCCTGCGCGACCGCCAGATAGGTCTTGCCAGTGCCCGCCGGGCCGATGCCGAAGACCATGTCGGAACGGGCCAACATCTCCATATACGCCGCCTGTCCGGCCGAACGTGCGCCGATGGGGCCGCGTTTGGTACGGATGGCCGGAAGGTCGGCCAGAGGCAGTCTCGGCTCCTCGGGGATTGTGCCGATGCTCGGTTGCATACCCATCGGTCGCTCCATCAGGCCCTCGGCCCAGTTGCTGGTCGCCAGACGAATGGCGCTGTCGACTTCGCCCGAATCGATCGTCACGCCACGCTCGGCCTGCTTGTACAGCGCGGTGATCGCGGCCCGCGCCAGCCGCACGCGTTCAGGTTCCCCATTCACCGCGATCCGATTGCCCCTGCATGACAATCGGACGCCCAGGCCCTGTTCAAGACGCAGGAGGTGACGGTCGTGATCGCCCAGCAAGCGGGCGAGCACGATGTTGTCACCAAACTGGAGTGTGGCGGCCCGCGCGTCATCTGACATGCGGGCGGCGTCTCGGGCCATACGCCTGATCGGCGCGGTTCCGGTTCCCTCCGGGAGGGCGATCGAGGATGGGTGGTTCAAGCGCAGGCCATCTCCTCTGTCAGTTGCCCGCCGAGCGATGCTGCGCGCGGCGTCGTGATCTCCACCAGCACTTCCGATCCGATCAACCGCTCCGGCCCTTCGAAATGAACGGGCTGAAGATACGGTGTCCGACCAGACAACTGGCCCGGTCTACGCCCCTTGCCAGTCACCAGGACAGGCACGGTGCGGCCGACTGTGGCGACGTTGAAGGCTTCCTGCTGATCGCGCAGCAGGGCCTGCAACGTCTGCAATCGCGCGTCCTTCACGTCCTCGGGCACCTGAAGCGGTGCGCCGGCGGCGGGCGTGCCAGGGCGCTGCGAATATTTGAAAGAATAGGCCAGGGAGAACCCGACATCGCGGATCAACTCCAGCGTGGCCTCGAAATCGGCGTCCGTCTCGCCGGGGTGACCGACGATGAAGTCCGACGACAGCGCAAGGTCGGGGCGCACGTCACGCAGGCGGCGAACCAGATCGCGATATTCGTCCGCCGTGTGCCCCCGGTTCATCGCCTTGAGGATCTTGTCCGACCCAGACTGCACCGGCAGGTGCAGGAACGGCATCAGCGCAGGCATCGCGCCGTGGGCTGCAATCAGGTCCTCCTGCATGTCACGCGGGTGCGACGTGGTGTAGCGGATCCGCAGCAGCCCGGGGATTTCAGCCAGTGCCTCGGCCAGTTGCGGCAGGCCCCACACTGCGCCATCGGGGCCGTCCCCGTGATAGGCGTTGACGTTCTGGCCCAGCAGCGTGATTTCCCGCGCGCCCGTCGCGACGAGACGCCCGGCCTCGGCCAGCACGGACAAGACCGGGCGGCTGGCTTCCGCGCCGCGCGTGTAGGGCACGACGCAGAACGAGCAGAACTTGTCGCACCCTTCCTGGATCGTCAGGAAGGCCGTAAGGCCACCGGGGGTCTGCGGAACCTGTGCGTCGGGCAGGAAGTCGAACTTCTGCTCGGCGGGGAAATCGGTTTCGATCACGGCACCGCCCGCACGGGCAGCGCGTGCCACCATCTCCGGCAGGCGGTGATAGGTCTGCGGACCCAGCACGATGTCGACATACGGCGCGCGGGCCAGGATTTCCTTGCCCTCTGCCTGCGCCACGCATCCGGCCACGGCAATGACCGTCTTGTGCCCGGCCAGTTCACGCTCTTCCTTGACCTGCCGCAGACGACCGAGTTCGGAGAACACCTTTTCCACGGCGCGCTCGCGGATGTGACAGGTGTTCAGGATCACCATGTCGGCCGTCTCCGGCCCATCGACCGGGGCATAGCCAAGCGGGCGCAGAACGTCGGTCATGCGACCGCTGTCATACACGTTCATCTGGCAGCCCCACGTGATGACATGCAGTCCACGCGTCGCGGCGGGGGCGGCGTCGGACGACGTCACGGGCAGGGTGGGGGCTTGGGTATCAACAGTCACGCTGGTTGCTCTCTCGACAATATGCCGGGGACGCCGGCGCAGATCAGCGCAGACATCATGTGCCGGGCACGTCTGGTCAAGAGCAAACGCACGGTTTCCAAAGCGCCGGGGGGCTGCTGAAGTGGCCTACCAAACTGGTGCGGACCAACCGGCATCATCGGATTCGGGTCAACCTCTTCCCGTGGTTCGAAACCGATCACACTCAATGACGCGCCATTCTGTCAAGCAGTCATTGGGTGACACCGGGCCCCTCACTGTGGCGGAGGTATCCGGACGTTCTGGCGAAGCCGGGCCGCACCATCGGCGGTGGCTTTCCATGCCGCCAGCGCCAGCGCCTTGCGAGACGGGAAATCGATGGGATCAAGCGGCTCGTGCAACATCACGGTCGCGCGCATCGACCGCCAGCGGGTCAGTTGCCAGATGTGCGGGGCCAGATCCATGTCGCCATACCAGGCAAAGACACTGCGCCGGGCACGGCTGACCGACAGACCGTCGAGCTGATCGTAGACGATCGAGACCGGCTGCACGATCGGCATCGGCAGCGCGTCCTCCCCATCCGCGGCGTCGGCACGCACTATCGGCTTGGCGATGGCGAAGAAAGACGACAGGAACGGCAGAACGCGCGACCCGTCGGACGACGTGCCCTCGGGGAACAGGATCAGATTGTCTTCCCGCATCAGTCGCAGCGTCATGTCATCACGTTCGCGGCCGGTCGTGCCACGCTGGCGCGAGACGAAAATCGTGCGGCCCAGACGCGCGACCGTCGAGATGACGGGCCACGTACGGACATCGTCCTTGGCCACGAATACAGCCGGCACAACCCCGCCGATGGCCGCGACGTCGATCCAGGACGAATGGTTGGACACGAAAATGATCGGGCGTTCCCCGGCGCGCGCCTGTGCCGTTGCCCTGACAGCGCCAGCCGGGCGGCCGATCACGCGGACCTTCAGGCCGATCAGTCTGCACACCTGCGCCCAGAAAAATCGTGCGAACCGTATTTTCGAGCGACCCGGCAGCCGTACCAGAACCGTTTGCGCCACCGCGCACACGGCCGCCCATATCAGGACCCCACCGATTCGGCGCGTCGCACGCATCCACGCCAGCGCGCCGGTCACGCGCGCGTGCGGCACTGGCAGCGCCCGCAGGGGGGGCATGTCGCGCACCGGGCGCCGGGCCCGCGTGCTGGCCACAGGCGCAGCTTCGGCGGCAGGGGCGGCCGGCAGATCCGCCGTCGGCATCGTCTTCATGTCAGAGACGTCATTGAGCGCAAGCGATGCAGTCGGGGTGATGGGACAGGTCTCCGTATCGTCGCGACAGGCGCGTGGGGCACCGTGCAAGAGTGCTGCTGCGGCACACGGTCCTCTGCCATAGCGTGAAGCGAAGTCCTGACACAATCATCGTCTTAAACTGTCGTAACAATGACACTTTCATGACGCACCGGTCTGGCGGTGGGAACTTTGCCGATGCTGCCTCGCTTGGCATCGAAGGCGATGTTCGGGCATCATGGTCCCGGCAAACGGCGATCTTTAGACGTTGCACCATGAGCACGCCTCAGCGCGCGTCACGGCGAAGTATACTCCGGATGCACGCGCTGCGCGCGCCCGGGGCACGAGACGATATTGGAGGCAAGGTGCCGCAGGCCCGACGCGACACACTTATTCTTTTCTGCCCCCGGGCCATCCTGTCTGTCCGAGCGCGTATCGCGTCACGCAGCCACCAGAGGGCTTCGGGTTTTCTGAAGGTCTCGATACTGGGCTTTGGTGCGTGCGTGTGGGCGTGCGCTTCAGCATCAGCGGCGGATACATTGCCCTACGCCGTGAGCGTGGCGCCCACGGGACAAGGCGATATCGACAGCGCGTTGTCCTCGTCCTCCTCGCTCGCAGCGTTGCAGAAAACCAAGGCCATCGGCTCCTATGCGCTGGTCGGACGGATTCGCGGCGATTACGACCGCATGCAGACCGCCACCGAAAGCTTCGGCTATTACGCCCCGACGGTAACCATCACCGTGTCGGTTCAGGGCGCCAAGGGTGCGGCCACTCCATCAGACAGTCGGCAGGGTAACGACGCGACGCTGGCGGACTGGCTGGGCAAACTGCCGGACGGAACAAAACTCGCGATTCGCATCCAGACGAAGCTGGGCCCGCAATTTCATATCGGCACCATTGGCATCGAACGCGCACCGGACGCCGTAACAAAGCCCGCACCACCCCCCGGAACGTCGCCCCCTGTTGTTCTGACCGCACCGCAGGCCAAGGCATTCGGCCTGAAGTCCGGCAGTCCGGCGGTTGCCTCGACAGTGCTGGCGGCGCAAGGCAACCTGCAACAGGAACTGTTGGAAGAGGGACACGCGCTCGCCACCGTGTCAGCGCCAGTTGCGTATCTGAAGCCCCAGACCCAAACGCTGGACCTTGTTTTCAAGGTGAATATTGGCCCACGTGTGAATATCGGCACCATCAAGTTCGATGGCCTGACGAAGATGCATGCGGCCTTTCTGCGCCGTCGCCTGACAATCGCACCCGGCGAGCTTTATCAGCCTTCGAAGATCGAGGCTGCACGGCAGGATCTTGCCGCAGTCGGCGTGTTTTCCGACGTGGGCGTGCACGGTGCAGATCAGTTGGCCCCGGATGGCACCATGCCTCTGGACTTCACATTCCATGAGGGCAAGCGCCACACCGTGGGTGCCGAGGCCGGGTATTCCACTGACCTTGGCGGCCGGGCTGGCGTGAACTGGACGCACCACAATCTGTTCGGCAATGCCGAGCAACTGCGGCTGGCAGCGCTGCTGACCGGACTTGGGGGATCGGCCCAGCAGGGCATCGGCTACGACGTGTATGCCGATTTGCAGAAGCCGGATTTCCCCGGCCGACGTCAGACCTTCGATGTGCGTGTCGAGGGTGTGCGGCAGCTTTTCTACTCGTATCGGCAGACGGCCATCCTGTTGCGCGGAGGCATCACCCGACCGATCGGCCGACTGTGGAACGTGTCGTACGGGCTGTCGGCCGAGCAGGAAAAGATCGAGCAGTTCGGCACGACCAACGACTACACGATTCTCGGCGTGCCGTTGGGCGGCACGCTGGACACGACACACACGCCCACACCGATCGACCCCGCGACCCACGGCGTGCGGGTGTCGCTGAACGCAACACCGTCCGTCTCATTGGGCGGGGGCACGTCGTTCTTCACGATCCTTCAGGCATCGGCGTCGACTTACTTCGACCTTGCCAATCTCGGGATCAGCCGCAAGGGCCGGAGCGTGATCGCGGTTCGCGGCATCGTCGCGAGCGTGCAGGGCGCTTCCACCTTCGCCATCCCGCCCGATCAACGGCTTTATGCCGGCGGGTCGGCGACGGTGCGCGGCTTTCGGTATCAGGGCGTCGGGCCTCAGTTTGCAGGCACGAAATATGCGGTCGGCGGCACATCGATGGACGCGGGTTCGGTCGAGTTCCGGCAGCGATTCCTCAAGAGTTTCGGAGCCGCGGCGTTTCTAGACGCTGGCCAGGTTGGCACCGGCAGCCGTCCGGGGCAGGGCACACTGCGCGTCGGCACCGGTGCGGGCGTGCGGTATTACACCCCTATCGGACCGGTGCGTCTTGACGTGGCGGTGCCGATCAATCGCCCGGACCGTGGCGACAAATGGGAACTTTATATCGGCTTGGGAGAGACGTTCTGATGGCCCTGTCTTCAAGGGCGCGTCGTGCGCTGATCCTGATCCCGGCACTGCTGATCGGTATTCCGGTCGGACTGGTGATGCTGGCGGTCGTGCTGGTGCTGGTGGTCGCGAACATTCCTGCGGGCCAGCATTATATCGAACGTCAGGCCAACGGCATGACCGGGGGCACCGTCCAGATTTCGGGCCTGTCCGGGCGTTTTCCTGATGCGCTGCATGTTGGCCATCTGGCCCTGAAGGACACAAAGGGCGTCTGGCTGACGCTCGATAACCTGACGCTCGACTGGGCACCGACGCGGCTGATTTTCATGGACGCACGTATTGACCGCCTTGCGTTCGACCGGCTTTCGATCCAGCGTTTGCCTGTGTCCGACCCGAACGCGAAGCCATCGGCCCCCTCATCGGGGCAGAGCAGCGTGCCGGACTTTCGCATCGACTTGCGCGCGCTCGATGCGGCCCATATCGACGTGGGACCCGAGGTTGCGGGTGTTGCCGCGTCTTTCAGCCTGAACGGCCACGCCAACATTGCCAGCATCGCGCCGATCCTCAAGGGCGTCAGCGTCGCAACCCTGCCGAACAGCGACATCGCGCTGAACCTGCAGCGTCTGGATGCCCCAGCCACGCTGGCGCTGACCACCGTGACCGCGGGCAAGGGCAGCAGCGGGACGCTGGCCATGACGCTCAGGGCGCATGAAGGGCAGGGCGGGTTCCTCAGCACCCGCGTCGGCATGCCAACGCTCGACCCCGTCGATCTTAGCCTGAACATGTCCGGGCCCCGTTCGAAGGAGGCACTGGATTTCGCGCTATCAGCCGGCGCGTTGCACGCATCGACAAACGGCATTGTGGATCTGTTGCACCCGGGCGCGAATATCCGCGTGCAGGCCAATGCCCCCGCCATGTCGCTGGGCACCACGGCATCCTGGCAGTCTGTCGCGCTGGACCTGATGCTGCACGGACCGCTGAGCGCACCGCACGGAACCGGCACGTTGGCGATTGACGGCCTCAGTGCATCCGGGGCCGGGTTCGCGCAGTTGCGCGCCACCTTCGACGGTGTGGAAGCCGCTGCCGATCGCCCGCAGGACACGCGCGCGCATCTGGCCGCAACCCTCACTGGCCTGCGTCTGCCGGGAAGCCAGCCGGCGCTGCTGTCTCATGCCCCGATGAAAATCGATCTCAGCGTGCTGCCGTTTGCTGATGGACGCCCCGTCGAACTGGCAGTCGATCATCCGCTTATCCAGTTGAGCGGCAAGGCCCGCACTGCGGGCGCGCTGAGCGCGGCCCTCGACCTTGCCGCGCCCGATCTGGGGCCGCTGGCTGCCATTGGCGGTGTCGATCTCAAGGGGCATACGAAGCTGCATCTCGATCTGGCCATGCCGCAGGGGCCTTCCGGCCCGGCAAGCGTAGCGCTGGACGGCGGCATCGCGCTGACCGACGGACTGAAGCAGGCCGTAGCACTTGTCGGTCCTGACGGGAGGCTTTCGCTGCGTGCCACCATGCAGCCGGTGCCTGCTCAGGCAGGGCAGCCCGCCTTGCGTCGGATCGAGATTTCAAAGTTCGGTTTCGACGGCAAGCTGGTTCATCTTGCCGATAACGGCATGGTCACGCTGGGCGGTGCCAACCCGGTGATTGACGACCATGTGACCCTGGCACTGCCTGATCTTGCGGCGGCTTCTCCGGCCGTGAAGGGCAATACGACACTGGCACTGGACGCATCCGGCCCGACCAACGATCTGAGCGCAAAGCTGCACGCTGACGCGAATGTCGGAACCGCGCAGGTGCCGGTTGGCCCGCTGAGGTTGGACGCACAGATGCAGCATCTGCCCAGCCAGATCGACGGCACAGTGACCATTGACGGCACGCTGGATCGTGCGCCGCTGGACGTGGCGGTGGGGCTGACGCAGGACGCCCGGAACACCCGCCACATCAGCATCGACCGCCTGAAATGGAACAGTGTCAGCGGCACCGGCACCCTGAGCATGGAGCAGGGCAAGAAAATCCCGCTGGGGAATCTGGATATCCGCGTCGCGCGTCTGGCCGATTTCAGCCGTCTCGCAGGGCAGGCGCTGTCCGGGGCTCTCGTGGCCAGCATCCAGACGAAGGAACGCAGCGACACGGCACCCCCGATCGTGACGCTTGATCTGCATGGAAGCCTCGCCGCTCCGGCAGCGCGGGTCGGGTCTCTGAAGCTGGCAGGCACAGTGACAGACCCGACCGGCACGCCGAACGTCGACCTGACGCTCCGTACCGACGGCATCGCAGTTGGAAAGCTCGCGGCCGGGCGTATGCAGGTTGCCGCGAAAGGGCCGCAGTCGGCACTGGTGGTCACCGCGTCGGCTGATATGACCGAGCTTGCGGGCGCGCCCGCAAATTTACGGACTGCCCTGACGCTGAACCTGACTGACCGGCAGGTCGCGATCCGCACGCTGACCGCGATGGCAAAGGGCGAGAACGTACGGCTGCTGGCACCCGCGACCGTTGATTTCGGAACGAAAATGGGCGTGGATCATCTGCGCGCCACCCTCGGGCCGAACAATGTCGCGCCCGCCTCGATCGATATTGCGGGCACGGTGAAGCCGGCACTCGCCCTGTCGGCCAAAATCGACCGTCTGACCCCGGCGATCGCCAACCCGTTCCTGAATGGGATCGACGCCAGCGGCACCATGTCGGTCAATGCCCAGTTGTCCGGCACGATCCAGCGCCCTCAGGGCAAGATTGCCGTTGTGGGCAGCAACCTGCGGATGCGGACAGGCAACGCCGCCGCCATCCCGGCTGCGGACGTGTCCGTAAACGCGACGCTTGCCGGCAGCAGCGCCGTGCTCGACGCCAAGGTCAGCGCGGGACCACAGGCAAAATTAACAGCCAGCGGGACGGTTCCGACCGACATGAAAGGCCCGATCGCCGTCCGGACGGACGGTTCGATCGACCTGTCTCTGGCGAACGGCATTCTGGGTGCCTCTGGTCGAGCGGCAAAGGGCATCGTCAAGATCGCGCTGGCCGTGAACGGCACCGCGACCAAGCCCCAGGCAACGGGGCGTATCGATCTGACGGGTGGCGACATCCAGGATTACGGGCAGGGTGTGCATCTGTCCGACATCACGGCCGGAATCGTCGCGTCGCAAGACCGCATAACGATCGAGCATTTCGATGCCAGGGCGGGCAAGGGCACGATGGCGCTGGCCGGATATATCGGTGCCTTTGCCCCCAATATCCCGGTCGACCTGCATTTCACGTCCAAAAACGCCACCCCGATCGCAAGTGACCTCGTGACGGCGCGGATCGACACGGATCTGGCGATCAAGGGCAATGCCACGCAGCGGGTCGATGTAACCGGCACCGTTCGTCTGCCCGAAGTGGACGTGAATATTCCGAATTCGATGCCGGCGTCCGTAGCAAGCCTGAATGTCATCAGGCCGGGCCAGAAACCGCCGACGGCGGGCTCTGGCGGGAACGGTCCGATCATCGGCCTGGGCATTCACGTGATCTCGCCGGGGTATTTCTTCGTGCGTGGGCACGGTCTGGATGCGGAAATGAGTGGCGACCTGCATGTGTCGGGCGACACCACGGCGCCGGTGGTGCAGGGCGGGTTCGACCTGCGCCGCGGCACGTTCAATCTGGCGGGGATCAATCTGAATTTCACCCGTGGCCGTGTGGGCTTTAACGGATCGGGAGTGTCGCACAAGCTCGACCCGACACTGGATTTCGAGGCAGATCGCAATGTCAGCGGCACCACGGCCAAGCTGAACGTCGGCGGGTATGCCAGTGCGCCGAAAATCTCGTTCTCGGCATCGCCTGCGCTGCCACAGGATCAGGTCCTGGCCCTGCTGCTGTTCGGTAAAAGCGCGCAGCAGCTTTCGACCACGGAACTGGCGGAGATCGCAGCGGCACTTGCCAGCCTGTCCGGCGGGTCGTCGTTCGATCCGCTTGGCACCGTGCGGAAGTCCCTCGGGCTCGATCGGCTTGAACTGGGCGGCGGATCGGGCGTGGGCAACGGCGGATCGTCGATCGAGGCGGGTAAATACGTCACGAAGGGCGTCTATGTGGGCGCCAAGCAAGCGACATCCGGATCGGGCACGCAGGCGCAGGTGCAGATCGACCTGACCAAACGCCTGAAGCTGGACACGACTGTCGGGACAGGCGGGAACGTGACCGGCTTCACGACGCCGGAGAATGATCCGGGCAGCAGCGTCGGCCTGCTGTATCAGTTCGACTATTGAACCCGGCGCGTCGGGTGGTTTAGGCCGCCCGACGCCGTGCCGCGACCATCGCGCGCAATTCGGTGCAGACCGCCCGCACCGGATCTTCCCACGCGAACAGTTGCTTCTGTCGGAAAATCTGCAGATCGGGATACCAGTCGCTGTCGGTGCGACCTGTCATCCAGCGCCAGCAATTGTCGAAACGATCGAGCATCAGAACCGGCTTGCCCAGTGCGCCGGCCAGATGCACCACCGATGTGTCCACCGACACGACAACGTCCAGCGCCATGATCAGGGCGGCAGTGTCGTCCATGTCCGCGATTTCGTCCATCAGGTCGAGCACGCGCAGCCCCCCCCCTTCGGTGGCGAGGCGGTCGCGCGCGGGGCCCATCTGGAGACTGACCAGATTAATCCCGCGCACCTTGGACAAAGGCTGCAGATACTGCATCGGGATCGAGCGTTTGCGGTCGATCATGTATGGGATCGTCTGTTTGGGGCGCGGCGCACCACCCCACACGAGCCCGACTCGCAGCCCGGTCAGGCCAGCCAGCTTTTGCTCCCAGCGGGCAATTTTCTCCGCTGAGGCATGCAGATAGGGCACGGGCTCCCCGCGCGGGAGGGGGCTGACCGCCAGCGCCCGCGGCAGGCTGATGAACGGGCAGTGCCAGTCGAAATCCGGGGTTCCTTCCGCCGTCCAGACCAGCGAAACCCCCTCGATCCGCTCGGCAAGGGGCACAATTCCTGCGGGCACGACCAACTGCACGATGGCACCGCGCCGCGCCAGTTCGGGCAGGTAGCGCAGATACATCAACGTGTCGCCCAGACCCTCCTCATGCGTGACCAGCACCCGCTTGCCCCGCAGGTCGAGCGATGCGGTCACGTTCGGCAGCAGTGTCTCACGCGGCAGTGGCGTGTGGCCCGGCAGTTTCAGGCGCCATTCATGCTCGGCCCATCCTTGGGTGAACCTGCCGGCCTTGAGCAGCGCGATGGAATGATTGAGCCGGATGCGCGGGTCGTGCGGAGACATCGGCACGACCTTCTGATACAGATCGAGCGATTTCTGCATCTGTCCATTTGCCGTGTAAAGACAGGCCAGATTGGCGACCGCACCGAAATTATCGGGCTCGTTGTCGACCAGTTCCGACAGGATTTCGGCACCTTCGTCGATGCGCCCGGCCTCGGCCATGATCGAGCCCAGCATCAGCAGAAAGCCCGACTTCTCGGTTGCGAGTGCCACGGCCTGTTGCTGGATACGCACGGCTTCATCGAATTCGCCCAACTGGACCAGAAGCAGGGCGAATGCCTCGTAAGCGCGGGGGTCGTCGGGGAGAAGTTCCACGCACCGGGCGAGTACCGGGCGGCCCGCGTCGCGCTGGTCCAGTCCCCCAAGCAACTCGATCAGCCTGACCCCGGGATATGGCAGACCGGGATTATCGCGCGTAACCCGTGAGAGCCTCTGTGCTGCGGCCTCAAACTCGCCGCAGCCGCACTGTGCCAGTCCGGCCAGGATATCGACATCGACATTCCCCTTGCCCTCATAGGGGGTGGTCAGGACACGGACGGAGGTGAAATTCCCCGCCTGCAACTCTTTGGCTGCGCGTTCCAGGCTAGCCTTGGTCGGCATCGGCACGGTGTTCATGCTGGAGTATGTCCGCTTTCGCCTGAAGGCATGTTTGAGTGCAGCAAGGCAGCTCCTGATGTTGGCAAGGCCCCGGGTTGAACAGGAAAATGGCGCTTCAGTTCCTGTCGTTCAATGCCGGGTCTGCCTCCGTTGCGTTCCGTCACGCACAATGCCGGGGGCATGTGGCATCCTAATGCATAGTAAAAGTAAGCATGAAGCGATTTGAAGCACCAGACAATGCCGGACTGTAACAGCGTGCCATTTGATCGACGCCCTTCGAAAGCCCTCGGGACGAAGAATGTGGGGCCTGCAGATGTTCCGTGCTTGAAGGCGGGGCGCTTGATGCTAAAATCCATAATCGCAGTCGGGCAAAATGTCGGACTCCTGCGTTTCAAAGATCGAGACCGCGTATGATCGACCCCTTTTCCTGGCTTGCTGGCTGGATGCAGGAGCACTGGCTGATACCGGTGCTTTACCATTTCGGCTGGATGGAATGGGAAGACACATCGTTCCTGTGGGCGATCTTTGCAATTTATGGCGTGCTGCAGGTCGTGATGAACCTTGCGGTGTGCATGCCGCTGGAGCGCTTCTGGCCGCTGCAGAAATGGGAGTCGCGTGAGGCGGTGGGCACCGACATCCTTTACACCCTGGTGGCCCGGGTCGGGGTGTTTCCGCTGGTTACGTTCTTCGTGTTTTATCAGCTTCAGACGTGGATCAACGGGGTCCTGACGGATCACGGCTATATCCCGCCGACTCTCGAAAGCACATTTCCGACGCTGCTGGACCATCCGGTCCTGACGTTCTTCCTCTATGCCTTTATTCTGGATTTTGCGGATTACTGGCGTCATCGTCTGTCGCACACATTCGGCTGGTGGTACGGGCTGCATGCGCTGCATCACGCGCAGGAAAAAATGACTTTCTGGTCGGACGATCGCAACCATCTGTTGGATGACACCATCACCTATCTCTGGGCAGTGGTGATCGGATTGCTGATTGGAATCCCGCCGCTGCAATTCCCGCTGTTGATGCTGATGCTGCGTTTTATCGAGAGCCTGTCTCATGCCAACACCCGGATGACTTTCGGATGGCTGGGGGAGCGGCTGGTGGTGTCGCCGCAATTCCATCGCGTGCATCACGGACTGAAGGCTGCGGGCAGGCGGTCATGCAATTACGGCGCGGTTTTCCCGTATTGGGACATGATCCTGCGGACAGCGGATTTTTCGCACGACGTGGTCGAGACTGGCGATCCGAAGGCCGATCGGGCCCTGATCGACGGCTCGTGGTGGGCACAGCAGCGTGCGGGCCTGAAACTTAGCGTGCGTCTTGCGCTGCGTCGACGCCGCAAGGACGCCGCCAGCACAACGGACGCTGTCGCGGGCCGCTAACTCGCCCAGTTTTCTGCAAAGTCATTATACAGGCTCAATCCGCCATCGACATAGAGCGTCTGTCCAGTGACATAGGATGCGGCATCGGAGGCCAGATAGGCAATGGCCTCCGCAATCTCGTCAGCTTCGCCGGGGCGGTTCATCGGAATGTGACGACTGACATTCGCGCGTGCCTGCGGATCGTTGGTCCAGCCATCGTTCATCGGCGTCACGATCGCCCCCGGTGCCACGGCATTGACCCGCACGCCGTTGCGCGCGAATTCCAGTGCCAGCGTGCGGACGATGTTTCCGATCGCGCCTTTGCTGGCGGAATATCCCAGATAGCCCGGCTTGGGGATGGTCTGATGGACCGAACTGGTCACAACAATCACGCCCTGCCGCTGCTCGGCCTTCCAGCGCCGCAACGCCTCACGCGCGCAGGCCACAACGCCGCCGACATTGACGGCCATGACCTGATTGAACGCCTGCATGGTCAGTTCTTCAGACGCTTCCGGAATCTGGATTCCGGCATTGCACACCAGGATGTCGAGGCCCCCGAACCCGGCATAGGCCCTGTCCATCATGGTGACGACGTCGCATTCGGATGCAACATCGGCGGCAAGCGCAAGGTGTTCCCCGGGCGGAAGGTGCGTCACGGCTGTTTCTACGTCCGGCCGCCCTGGCGCATTCAACGCAACGCGCGCGCCTTCACGTGCAAACAGGGCACCGGTGGCAAAGCCGATGCCTTGCGATCCGCCGGTAATCAGCACCCGCTTTTTCGTGAAGCGTGGCGTTGCAAGGGTTCTGGACGTCATGGGTCTGGGTCCCGATTTGTGACGAAAACACAACGCGGGACGATGCGCATCGTTTAGGGCGCTCCGCAAACGAAAACGGGCGGCAATCCTGATGGAATGCCGCCCGCGCCATAACACTCCCGAGACACGGGAAGGTTCAGGCTGCTTTCATCGTTGCCGTCAGGGCTTCGAGAACCGCGGTCGGTTCCTTGCCTTCCAGCACCGCGACTTCAGCCACGAAGCGCTCCTGCGCGGCTTCGAACAGCTTTCGCTCACTGAAACTGCCGTCGAGGCTGTCGACATTGCGGCGCAAGTCACGCAGCACTTCGGCAATCTGGACCAGATCGCCAGAGTTGATCTTTTCCTGATAGGCCACGGCGCGACGGGCCCACATGCCCTTGGACACGTGGGGCTTGCCCTTGATGATCGACATCGCCTTGTCGACGATTTCGCGCGAAACAATCTTTCGAAGACCCGACTTGCGTGCCTTCGAAAGCGGGATCCGCAGTGTCATCTGGTTGCCGGGGAAGGAAATCTGGATCACCTCGATCTCGGTGCCCGCGATCTCATCCACGCCAATGCGATCGACCCGTCCCACGCCGTGCGCGGCATAGACGATCGAGTCACCTTCGCGGAAAGGATCGTCGTCCTTTTCCTTGACCTTACCCTGCGCCGCTGTAACCGCGGCAGCCGTGCGGGCCATCGCGTCAGTCATGCCCCCTTTTGGGGTCGAACGAAACGTATTCATGAAATCTGTATATCAGATTTTCGCGGTGTTGTCTCGCCCGTCAGGAATACCCGGGGCGGTGGATCAGTTCAGGATACCCTTCACCGGCGTCAGCGGCCCTTCGACGGGAATGTTCGCACCCTGCAGCAGGTCGATCTCGATCGTGCGGCACATGGTTCGCATGGGCAACCCGTGCGCGGTGAGGATGAACGGTTCCTCAAGGTCGCTGCCGACCTTGTCCAGGCCAATGAACAGCACACCCACCAGAGACGAACCCAGCGGCGTGATCCAGCCCAGCGTCTGCACCATCGACAGCGGCAGGACCAGGCAGAAGATATGGACCAGCAAACGGGGCAGGGTAGAGAACTGGATCGCGAGCGGCGTGTTGCGAATACGCTCCAGGCCGCCCTGTGCGTTGGCAAGGTCGGACAGGATACGGTCGATCTGTCCATGCACGGCGCCATCGATCCGCTTTTTCGCGACCTCCTCAGCCACCCCGAGCCCGATCTGATACAGGATCGCGTTTGGCTTGTTGGTCTTGCTCGCAACAAAGGCGTACATAGTCGGCGACAGCAGGCGCTGCATGTCGGCGGACTCGTCCGTGCGGCCCAGCGCTCCGCGCAGTGCGTGGGCGTATGCCGCCATCGCGCATGCCAGATCCGGTCGATCCCCGAGCAGCGAACCCGCCTGCCGCCCGAACGAGCGGCAATTGTTGGTAATCGCCCCCCAGAGTGTGCGCCCCTCCCACCAGCGATTATACGCCGCCGTGTTGCGGACACTCAGAAACAGGACGAGTGCCGAACCGATCAGCGAAAGCGGAAGTGTCGGCTGTTCCATCCATTCCTGATGATAGACCTGAAACAGGATCACCACCACGAAGTCCCACGCGGCAAGCAGCAGCATCTGCAAAAGGGTCTCACGGGCGAGGATCAGCACCCCGATCCGGCGGTCTACGATCATGTCAAACTCCGGCGGTTGAACAGCACATGCACCATGACCCGGCGCTGCGGCAGGTGACAACTGACAAGCCATGATGCACCGTCTGCTGGCAACCGCCCCCGGGCCGATCATCCGCCCGAATCACGCTTTGTAAAGCCGGAGACAAAGAGCGTCGCATGACACGCTTTCCACGAATCCAACAGGTTGGCCGCACTTTGCTCGTGCTGGTCGCAGCCATGATGCCGCTGGTGCTGGGGGCGTGCCAGACGCCACGCACGTCCGATCCCGACATCGCGTTGCATCCCACGCAGCACGCCGATTTTGGGCACTATACCTTTGCGCTGACATGGCAGCCGGGGTTCTGTGCGGCCAAGCCCGCGTGTCTGGCCGACCAACCCCGGGAGCCGCTGATCGGGCTGCATGGCCTGTGGGCGTCACGTCCGCAGGCTTTGATCGCGGCCGACGTCGCACCGCCGGTCTGGTGGTCCAAAGGGTGCGACTATTTCGGGTCGCAGCCGCGTGTGGCACCGCATATGTCTGATGCAACGGCGTCGGACTTGTCTGGTGTGGTGGCGCACTTTGCGGACCCTCTGGTGACGCATGAATATGTTAAACACGTCGCATGTTTCGGTCTGGATGCCGACCGATTCTTCCGCGCGGCGCTGGTGATGCGGGGCCGCATAGCCACGTCGGACTTCGGGCGTATGCTGATTTCGGACACAGGCCGGACCGTCAGCAAGGCAGAGTTGCTTACGGCATTCGCGCATGACCGGGTCGTGGCGTCCGCGTCGGGCACAGTGCCGGAGCTTGCGTTGCAGTTCCGCTGCGAAAAGGACCAACAGGGCCACCCGATCCTGGCACAGTTGTGGTTCACGGTGCGCCCGGACGGCCTAAACACGTTCCCGGCTGTGCAATCGTTGATGACGTCACCGCAGGAGCAGGATAACTGCCCCGCAAACTTCCAAGTGCCGAACTGGGGTTGATGATGTGCGATTCTGAGCACGTCCTCGGGCAGACGCCACCAATGGCCGAGACGTGAGTGTCGCGGTCGAGCACAAGAAAGAGATTGTCGCCCTGACGGGGATGCGCGGGTTGGGGGCGGTTTTTGTTGCCCTGTATCATTATCTGCCGGGTCTTTTCAGCAGCGGTCGTGCGGGAATTTTTTTCCATCACGGCTATCTGTCGGTCGATATGTTTTTTGTCCTGAGCGGCTATGTCATGTCGCGCGTGCACGACCGTGATTTTGCGGGTTCCGTAAGCGCAGCGGGATACGCACGCTTCCTCTGCAAAAGGCTGGCGCGTATTTACCCGCTCTATGCGGCGATCGTGGCTCTGTGCATCGTTGCCGCCGGTTTCGCGCTTTTGCCCATGCCGCAGGGACATCCGGTCAGAGTCATTGTGGTGAATATCCTGTTGCTGCAGGGATGGGGGCTGGCGGTCGGGCTTGCCGGTCCGACATGGTCGATCAGCACGGAGTTCAGTGTCTACCTGCTGTTTCCCTTCATGGTGCGCGTCGTCTCGTCACGCAGGTTGGTCGCACTCGTGACGCTGATGCTTGTGTCGACCGTTTTGCTGGTGACGGTCGCCGGTCTTCCGGACGAACAGGTGGGTGAGGTCGGCCGGCGCAACGGCCTGCTGGATGTGTTCAGCAGCCACTCGGCCTATCCCATCCTGCGGTGTCTGGCCGGGTTCATGCTCGGGGTTGCGTCATATTACCTTGGGACTGCGCAAATCGTCCGTCGGGTGCAGCGCTTTTCCGTTGCGGGGGATCTCGTCGTCGCGGCGATCATCGCGCTGCTCTGTGTGCGGAACTCTGACGTTGCGGTGGTGCTGCTTCTGGTGCCGTTGATGATCTTCATGACCGATGGCAACGCGCTGTCCCGGAAGGCACTGGAACTGCGTGTGGTCAGATGGCTCGGTACGGTCTCGTACTCGATTTATCTTCTTCATGGGGTGGTCAATGGACTGTGCAGGCCGACCATGCAGTCTGCATTGCAGCGCGTCGGCGTGCCGCACACCTTTACGCTCAGCGGGTTCATGCTGCTGGCGCTGACGCTGACGATGGCGGCTGTCACCTATTATGGGATTGAGCGACCGTCACAACGGGTGTTGCGTCGTCTTGTGGCGCAACGCGAAAGGCCGGCCGTCGCACCCTGCTGACGCTCACCCCATCAGATGCGCGACAATTTCGCGCCGGTGGGGCTGGCGTCGGTGTTCGAACAGATAGATACCCTGCCACGTCCCCAGCACCATGCGACCGTGCGAGACCGGGATGGTCAATTGCGTGTGGGTCAGTACGGTTCGCAAATGGGCAGGCATGTCGTCCGGCCCCTCATAATCGTGGATGTAGTGGCGTTTTTCGGGCACCAGATCGTCGAAATACTGTTCGATATCCGTGCGAACTGTCGGGTCGGCATTTTCCTGCACCACCAGCGATGCCGATGTGTGCCGACACCATAGCGTCAGCAGGCCCGTCTGGATGCCGCTGGCCGAGACGAACTCGGCAACATCCTGCGTGAACGGCAACAGTCCCTTGCCGCGTGTGGTTATCACGATGGTATCAAGGGCCTGATGCATGGTTCTGCTCCGTTACTTCAGGAAGCCGACCAGTCGTTCAGCTTCGTTGACAATGGGGTCGGCAATCGCGGCAGCCCGTTGAGCGCCATCCCGCAGGATCGCATCCAGATGCCCCGGATCGGCGATCAGGCGCCGCGTTTCGTCCGCAATCGGCCCGACCGTTGCGACAATCACCTCGGTCAGCGCGTTCTTGAACGGCCCGAACCCTTCGCCACCGTGACGCGCCAGCACCTCGGCGGTGGTGATGTTGGCAAGGGCCGCATAAATCCCGACCAGATTACGCGCCTCCGAACGTCCCTCCAGTCCAGCGGTTTCGGACGGCAGAGGTTCCGCATCGGTCTTCGCGCGGCGGATTTTCAGCGCGATAGCGTCTGCGTCGTCAGTCATTTCAATCCGGCTTTGCTCGGACGGGTCGGACTTGGACATTTTTTTCGTGCCGTCACGAAGGCTCATGACCCGTGCGGCTTCCGGCGGGATCAGGGCCTCGATCGTCGGGAAGAAATCCACGCCATAATCGTGGTTGAATTTCTGTGCGATATCGTTGGCCAGTTCCAGGTGCTGGCGCTGGTCGTCCCCGACCGGCACGCGGGTGGCCTTGTAGGCCAGAATATCGGCGGCCATCAGCGCGGGGTAAATATACAGGCCTGCCGAATGGTTTTCCCGATCCTTGCCTGCCTTGTCCTTGAACTGCGTCATGCGGTTCAACCAGCCCAGACGCACCACGCAGTTGAAGATCCAGCCCAGACGCGCGTGCGCGCTGACCTGCGACTGGTTGAACAGGATGTGAGCCTTCGGATCGATGCCCGCAGCCAGCAAAACTGCGGCCTGGGCGCGTGTCTGGGCGCGCAGCGTCGCTGGGTCCTGCGCCACGGTAATGGCATGCAGGTCCACGAGGCTGAAGATGCACTCGTGCCCATCCTGCAAGCGCACCCAGTTGCGGATCGCGCCCAGATAATTGCCGAGCTGGGGGACGCCGGTGGGCTGGATGCCGGAGAAAATACGTTGCATCGGGCTTCTTTTCGATCCGCGGGTGATGGGTTGCGTCACGGCCTTGGTCACGCTGCTGCCGGTTGCGTCTGACGGGCCCGTCCATGCCGCTTGCCATGCGGCGGGTGGGAATTGGCGTCATCAAGGCGATGGCGACAGTGCTTGAAAGGCTGTCTTTAACTCTGGGTTCTTCAGGGAAGGGGGGTGCGGCTGTCAAGCCGCGCACGTTCTTCTGCCACGTCGCCCGGGGAACGCTCGGGCAGTCGCAGGGCTGCAATCTCGCGCGCATCGAAGACCGGCGCGGGTCGGGTCTCACCCCGCGACGACAGGAATGTCAGGATGGCTGCGATCTGCGCGTCATCCAACCTGCGGAAAGACGGCATCATTCCGTTGAAATGATCGCCGCCAGCCGTGATCGGACCGCCCAGACCGTTCAGAAGAACACTGGCCAGATAATGTCGGCCAGCCGGTGTCTTTGCGATGATATCCAGACGTCCGGTCAGCGCCGGGGTCTCGCCGACCATGCCGCCACCGCCGTGATGGCAGATGCCGCAATTGGTGGCGTAGGCCATATGACCGCCGCTCTTGCGACCGCATCCCCCGAGCGCACCCGCCATCAGCAGGACTGCGGCGAGCGCGCCAAGGCGGGAGGGGTTCACGCCGGCGTCGTTATTCGACGCCGAGCAACTGGACCTTGAAGACCAGCGGGCTGTCCTTCGGAATCACCCCCATGGAACGATGCGCGTAGCCAAGTTCCGGCGGCACATACAGCATCCACGTGTCGCCGACATGCATCATCGGCAGCGCTTCCATCCAGCCCGGAACCAGCCCGTCCAGTTCCATCTGCATGTAGGCACCGTTTCCGTGCTGATCCGAACTGTCGAAGATCGAGCCGTCGGGCAGGCGACCTTCATAGATCAGCAGCATGGAGCTGCCCTTGTGCGGCTGTGCGCCGTCCTTCGGTCCGGACTTCAGAACCTTATAGGCCAGACCGTCGGGCAGGACCTGCACGCCCGGTTCGGATCGCTGCTTGGCAAATTCCTGAGCCGGGGTGAGTTCCGGCTCTTTGGGAGCGGAACTGCAGGCAGAAAGAGCCAGCACGCCAAGGGCGGAGAGGGACAGAAGTGCCGAACGAATCATGAGACCCCTAAACAAACGGAATATCGATGGGCGCGACTGCCGGAGCTCCGGCTGCCGCGCCGATACGTGTCAGAGTGCGCCGCCGCGACGGCCGATCTGGCTGCCCAGACGCAGACGAAGCGCATTGAGCTTGATGAAGCCCTGTGCGTCCACCTGATTATACGCGCCTTCATCGTCCTCGAACGTCACGACACGAGTATCATACAGGCTGTGCGGGCTTTCACGGCCCACGCAGATCACGTTGCCTTTGTAGAGCTTCAGGCGAACGCGGCCCGTGACCGAATGCTGGCTCGCATCGATCAGTGCCTGCAGCATCCGGCGCTCCGGCGCGAACCAGAAGCCGTTATAAATCAGCTCCGCATAGCGCGGCATCAGGCTGTCCTTCAGGTGCCCGGCATCACGATCCAGCGTGATCGTTTCCATCGAACGATGCGCGTGCAGCAGGATCGTGCCGCCCGGCGTCTCGTAAATGCCACGCGACTTCATGCCAACGAAGCGGTTCTCAACCAGGTCCAGACGTCCGATCCCGTTGGCACGGCCCAGCTCGTTCAGGCGCGTCAGCAGCGTCGCCGGGGACATGGCCACACCGTTGATCGCCACCGGATCGCCGGACACGAAATCGATCGCAATTTCCGTGGCCACGTCGGGCGCTGCTTCCGGCGAAATGGTGCGCTGGAACACGATTTCGTCCGGGGCAACCGCCGGATCTTCCAGCAGCTTGCCCTCGGAAGACGAGTGCAGCAGGTTCGCATCGACCGAGAACGGAGCTTCGCCGCGCTTGTCCTTGGCGATCGGAATCTGGTTTTCCTCGGCGAACGCCAGCAGCTTGGTGCGCGAGGTCAGTTCCCATTCGCGCCACGGCGCAATCACGGTCACATCAGGCTTCAGCGCGTAGTAGGCGAGTTCGAAGCGAACCTGATCGTTACCCTTGCCGGTCGCGCCGTGGGCGACGGCGTCTGCCCCGACGGCCTCGGCGATTTCGATCTGGCGCTGGGCGATCAATGGACGCGCGATCGACGTGCCGAGCAGGTACTGACCTTCATACAGCGTGTTGGCGCGGAACATCGGAAAGACGAAATCCTTCACGAAGGTCTCGCGCAGGTCTTCGACGAAGATTTCCTTCACGCCGAACATCTCGGCCTTCTTGCGGGCCGGCTCCAGCTCTTCGCCCTGGCCCAGATCGGCGGTGAAGGTCACGACTTCACAGTTATATTCCGTCTGCAGCCACTTCAGGATCACGGATGTATCGAGGCCGCCAGAATAGGCGAGGACGACTTTCTTGACTTCGCGGGCGGCCATGGGGCGGATCTCCGAAAAACTGGTCACACGGGTTCTGAGGCTGGCAGCCCGTCACGAACCGCCAGAAGACTCTGGCGAGCGTCCTAGCATCCGCAGCGCGCGCTCGCCAGTGTGTCGCTCACGCAGTGACCGTTAAATCTTGGGAAAATGGCGGTTATCAGGCCGCGTTCGGCTCAACTGCGTCAGGCGAGGAGGCACGCGCACGCACACGCTGGCTTTCGGTCTTCAACTGCCCGCACGCCGCAAGGATGTCGCGCCCGCGTGGCATGCGGATGGGCGAAGCAAAGCCCGCGTCCATCACGATCTGCGCGAACTTCGCCAGTTGCTCCCGCGTGGAGGGGCGATAGTCGCTGCCGGGCCACGGATTGAACGGGATCAGGTTCACCTTGGCCGGGATGCCGGAAATCAGCCGCACCAGATCGCGGGCTTCGGCCTCGGAATCGTTGATACCGCGCAGCATGACGTATTCGAAGGTGATGCGACGCGCATTGCTGGCGGCCGGATAGCGACGGCAGGCGTCCAGCAACTCCTCGATCGGGTATTTGCGGTTCAGTGGCACGATCTCGTCGCGCAGATCGTTGCGGACGGCATGCAGAGAGATCGCCAGATTGATCCCCAGTTCCTCGCCACACCGATCCATCATCGGCACCACACCGGACGTAGACAGCGTGATGCGGCGGCGCGACAGGGCAATGCCTTCGCCATCCATGACGATCCGCATCGCCTTGGCGACATTGTCGTAATTATACAGCGGTTCGCCCATGCCCATCAGCACGATGGTCGACAGCAGGCGCGGCGTCTCGCCCCGGGGGCTGGGCCACTCGGCATAGGAGTCGCGCGCCGCCATGAACTGCCCGACGATCTCGGCAGCACCCAGATTGCGCACCAGCTTCTGCGTGCCTGTGTGACAGAACGTGCAGGACAATGTGCAGCCGACCTGCGACGAGATACAGACCGCACCGCGATCCTCGCGCCGGTCGGGGATGTAGACCGTCTCGGCTTCCTGGCCATCGCGAAACCGGAACAGGAACTTGCGCGTGTCGTCGCTGGAGGTCTGGACGGTCGTTGCCTCGGGCCGTCCGATCACAAAACGCTCTGCCAGCTTTTCCTGCAGCGGCTTGGCGATCGAGGACATGCGCGAGAAATCCGTCGCACCCTGATGATAGATCCAGTGCCAGAGCTGCTTCGTCCGGAACGGCTTCTCCCCGATCTCGACCAGAGCTTCCGTGATTTCCTCACGCGACAGGCCGACCAGTTCGCGCCGCCCATCGGCGTGCAGGGCGGGCGGTGGGGCAAACATCGCCGACTTGGCCAGAATGCGCGCGCGCTCGGCCTCGTTCAGGTCGATGGCGTCGGACAGACGGGGGGTGTCGGTTGTCATGGTGGCACAGCTCTATGGTGGGTGGTCAGGTAACGCGCGCTTCCCCTAACAAGATCGGGCCTGTCAAGGGAAGCATAAAAGGGGCACGTCAGCCCTGTTGCCCTTATGCGTGCGCGCTTAGGAAGGCTGTCAGCCGTTGGCGTATGGCATCGGGCAGCAGGAATCTCTCGCGTTCGTAATCCAGCGTGCCCGCCAGTTTCTGTTCGATCAGGTCGTCGTGCATGCTGCCCATCATGCCGTTGATCGTCGCCAGAAAGCGCGATGTGCGGTCGTGATCGACGGACGGCGCGACCACCCGTAAGGTCACGTAAAACGCGACACGACGGCTGATGATCTTGCGGGTGTCGTGAAAGATCCGGCCGGTCACATGCGTGTCGGCCAGAATCCGGGCAAGCCGAGCATTTTCGCTGAGCAGATAGGCGCGGAACAGGGCGGGTGTTGTCGGGGTGTAGGCGTCAATCTGCGAGCGCATCATACGGCACGGCAAGCGCGTGAGCATCAGGCGCAGCAGGATCGCCCAC
>Ga0157365_10000139_pt1 | contig 33878 bp, 33 predicted proteins | sample AttsexASBM3_FD_111478 | JGI IMG/M metagenome (GOLD analysis project Ga0157365, IMG submission 111478) | Fungus gardens microbial communities from leaf cutter ant in Ribeirão Preto, State of São Paulo, Brazil - Atta sexdens ASBM3 | ecosystem: Host-associated > Fungi > Mycelium > Unclassified ...
CGGTCTGAAAGTCGCAGCCTGGGACGGCGGTGACCTTCTGGCGCTTCTCGGGGTGGAGGGGTGGCTTCGGACGCCGCTTGAGGCCTGTTCATTGGGGACGCGGGCCAAATTTTCGATTTGTGCTGCACTGCTGGGGGCGCCCCGGCTGGTCATTCTGGACGAGACGCTTAACGCGCTGGACCCGCTCAGCAACTGGCAGGTGCGGTCGTTCCTCGATCAACGGGTCAGGGCAAATGGGTGCAGCGTCATTCTGGCGACGCACGCGCTGGACACGGTCGTCGCGACCTGTTCACGGGCGGTCTTTCTGGACGGGGGGCAGATGATGTTCCGGTGGGGGCCAGCGGACCTCGAAGCAGCGCGCGCGGACCGTGACACGTTCGAGCACACGATTATGGAAGCAATCCTGTCCCGACGACGCGCGCACGCCCCGTAGCCGCGATCGGGCGTGTCAGCTTTCCAGCTCAGAGTCCCAATACAGGTAATCGCGCCAGCTTTCATGCAGGTAGTTCGGTGGGAACGACCGGCCGTTTTCCTGCAATTCCCATGTGCCGGGCTGATTGGGGCGGCGACGGGGATGCATATGAATTTCGTGCGGCAGCTTCGAACCTTTCATCAGGTTGCACGGGCTGCAGGCCGTTACGACATTTTCCCAGGTGGTGCGGCCGCCACGGGCGCGGGGAATAACGTGGTCGAAGGTCAGGTCGTGGGTTGGAAGGCGATCGAGGCAATACTGGCAGGAAAAATTGTCACGAAGGAAGACGTTGAAGCGGGTGAAGGCCGGTCTTCGCGCCGTTGGCACGTAATCCTTGAGGGCGATCACGCTCGGCAATCGGAAGGCCTGGCTGGGGGACCTGACCTCGGCATCGTATTCACTCAGCACCGAGACCCGATCGAGATACACCGCCTTGACCGCCTCCTGCCACGACCATAGCGACAGCGGGAAATAGGAGAGGGGGCGAAAATCCGCGTTCAGAACCAGCGTGGGATAGTGACTGCCATCGGGCAAGGCTGACATCCTTCCAAAAGGACGCCGCATGGGCCTGCCGGGCGCTCGAACTCACGAGAACTAACGCCGTCAAGGGTACGCGTCGTCTGGAATTTCTTCACGGACTATCGCAGACATGGCCCGCGCCCGCAAGGTTCGCGCCGGAGTCGATCCCGGCTTGACCGCGCAAACCGTGCCATTGTTCATGAAGAATCCATGACATCTGCATCGACTGCTCTTTTCACGGAAACCCACGTCACACGGTTCGCACCAAGCCCGACCGGGTTGCTGCATCTCGGCCATGCGGGATCGGCGCTGCTGGCGGCGCGTTCTGCCGGGCCGGGGGGCGTGTTTCTGCTGCGGATGGAAGACATCGATCCGCAGCGCTGTCGTCCGGCTTTCACAGCCGGGATCTACGAAGACCTTGCGTGGCTGGGCTTGCGCTGGGCGCCGGAGGTGCGGTGCCAGTCGCAGCATTTCAGCGCCTACCAGACGACACTGGATCATCTGCGCGAAGCGGGCTTCCTCTATCCGTGTTTCTGCAGTCGCGCGCGCATCGCAGAGGCAATCGGGGCGATGAGCGCGCCGCATCAGGCCCCCGATGGTTCCGCGCGCTATCCCGGCACCTGCCGCGCGCTTGCGGGGGCTGAGCGCCGACGCCAGATGCAGGCCGGAGAGCCTTACGTGTTGCGGCTCGACATGCAGGCGGCCCTGCGTGTGACGGGGGACGCAACATGGATGGAACGCGGACAAGGGCGCGTCCAAGGCGACGCGGAGGCGTTCGGCGACGTGGTGCTGGCACGACGCGATGTCCCGGCTTCGTATCATTTGTGCGTCACGCATGACGATGCGCTTCAGGGCGTGACACTGGTGACGCGCGGGATCGATCTGCGTCCGGCCACGGCCGTGCACCGGGTCTTGCAGATGCTGATGGGCTGGCCCGAGCCGATTTATCACCATCACCGGCTGGCGACGGACGAGCACGGGCGGCGTCTGGCCAAGCGCGATGGTGCGATGTCGCTGCGGGCGTGTCGAGAGGCGGGGATGGACCCGCGGGAACTGGCCTCGGGCGCGCTGAAGGCCATTCAGTAGGGCCGCAAATATTTCAGCAAGCGTGCGTTCGACGCGGAACCCGGAAGGGCATGGCGGTGTTTCGCATCCGGTATGTTCACGGAGACGTGTGCGACTGCTCACTCCGTCTTGCAAAACAAAAAAGGAGGCGGCTTCCAGAGCTGCCAGTCACGAATGGCAAAATTGACTACGGCACAGAAATTCGTGACGAAAATCGTCATCGTCGTGACGATGGGGGCTTTGGCCTTCGGCTATGACACCGGCGTCATATCGGGAGCGCTGCCCTTCATGGTGCGTCCGTTGTCTGAAGGCGGGCTGGGCCTGACGCCGCTGACGGAAGGTCTGGTAACGTCAGCACTGGTGCTGGGCGCGGCTTTCGGGTCGATCGTGTGCGGCCAGTTTGCAGACCGCTATGGACGGCGAGACAGTCTGATTGCCCTGTCGGTCGTGTTCATGATCGGTGCTGTTGGCACGGCAATGTCGCCATCGGTGCCGTTCATGGTGGCGATGCGCGCCATTCTGGGATTCGCGGTTGGTGGTGCATCTGCCCTGGTGCCGATGTTCATCTCCGAAATGGCGCACCCGAGCCGCCGGGAGCGCCTGGTCAGTCAGAACGAGATGATGATCGTGACCGGGCAGCTTGTCGCGTATGTGCTGAATGCCGTTCTGGCGAAAATATCGCACTCTCCGTCAGTCTGGCGCACGATGCTGCTGCTGGCCGCTGTGCCGGCTATTCTGCTGGGTGTTGGCCTGTTTTTCGTTCCGCGTTCGCCACGCTGGCTGGCCAGCAAGGACCGGAGCGACGAGGCGGAAGAAGTGCTGGAGTTGATCCGCTCCACTGAACGGCAGGTCCGCAAGGAAATGTCCGAGATCGCGGCCCAGGCCGAGGAGGACGCCGAACAGGTGGGCTGGCGGGAGGCGTTTCGGGAAACCTGGATCCGGCGCCTGTCATGGATCGGGGTCGGTCTGGGGTTTGCGGCGCAGTTCACCGGCGTCAACGCCTTCATGTATTTTACGCCCGTGATCCTGCATCAAACCGGTCTGGGGACCGAGGCCGCGCTGATCGCGACGATCGGCAACGGGATCGTGGCAGTCTGTGCGACGTTCGTCGGGATCTGGATGATCGGGCGTTATCCCCGCCGGATCATGATGATCGGGGGACTGTGCGGCGTCGTGGTGGCGCATGTCGGGCTGGGTGCGACGCTGCTGCTGCTGTCCGGCACGCCGATGGAAAGCTACGTGGCACTTGGCTGTATCCTGCTGGCGCTGCTGTTCATCCAGATGATGGTCTCGCCGCTTTACTGGCTGTTGATGTCCGAACTGTTCCCGATGCGCGCGCGCGGCGTGCTGACGGGGGTGTCAGTCGCCATGCAATGGGTGTTCAACGCGACCGTCTCGTTCCTTTTCCCGATCCTGCTGCATTGGCTGGGCTATTTCACATTCTTCGTATTTGCGGCGATCAATATCGGCTCCCTTGCATTCGTTGCGAAATGCCTGCCGGAAACGAAGGGCATGACACTGGAAAAGCTCGAAACCTATCTGGAGGCACATCTGTCGTCCGACGTGCCGGAGCCTGCTCCGGCGTGACGTATACTGCTCCGGCCACGTGGCCGGAGCGGGCATGAGATAGGGAGTTTCCTCGCGCTCGGGACGGGTCTACTGTGCGGTCCGCCTTCGGCATGAAAACGGGTTTCGTGTCGGCCAACAAGCGTAGTCGTGGACTCTTTCCTCATGGACATCATCGCCGCCCGCCTCTCCAAGATCAGCCCCAGCCAGACGATCGCCATTTCGACGAAAGCCCGGGCCCTGAAAGCGGAGGGACGCGACATCATCAGCCTTTCGGCTGGTGAGCCCGATTTCGATACGCCCGACCACATCAAGAAGGCGGCGATTGCAGCAATCGAGCAGGGCGAGACGAAATATACCGATGTCGCGGGTACGCTGGCGCTGCGTACGGCTGTGGCCGAGCGGTTCCGTCTGGATTCCGGCCTTGATTACAAGCCCGACGAAATCATCGTCTCTACCGGCGGCAAGCAGGTGATCTACAACGCGATGCTCGCCACGCTCGACCCGGGTGACGAGGTGATCATTCCCGCGCCATGCTGGGTTTCGTACCCCGATATCGTTGCGTTGGCCGAAGGCACGGCTGTCCTCGTGCCGTGCCCGGCGGAGACCGGCTTCAAGCTGACCGCCGAAGCATTCGAGGCCGCGATTACGCCGCGCACCAAGTGGCTGATGCTCAATTCGCCGAGCAACCCGACCGGTGCAGGCTATTCGGCCGAGGATCTGCGCCCGATCTGCGACGTGCTGCTGCGTCACCCCGACATCTGGGTTTTCACCGACGATATCTATGACAAGCTGGTTTATGACGGCTTCCGCCCGGCGACGTTCGTGCAGGTCGAGCCGCGTCTGCGCGACCGCACTGTCACCATGAACGGCGTGTCCAAGGCCTACGCCATGACCGGCTGGCGCATCGGCTTTGCGGGCGCGCCGCGCAAACTGATCAACGCGATGAACACGCTGCAGAGCCAGTCCACGTCCTCCACCAGTTCTGTCAGTCAGGCGGCCGCCCTGGCGGCTGTCAGCGGTCCGCAGGATTTCATCGGCGAGATGGTGGCTGTGTATCAGGACCGGCGCGATCTGGTCGTCTCGATGCTGAATCAGTCGGCAGGGCTGACCTGCTCCCGGCCGGAGGGTGCATTCTATGTGTTCCCGTCCATGGCGGCGTGCATCGGCAAGACGGCCCCGAATGGCACCACGATCACCGATGACCAGTCGTTCGTGACGGCTCTGCTGGATGCGGAGGGCGTGGCGGCGGTGCACGGATCGGCCTTCATGTTCCCCGGTCATTTCCGCATTTCCTATGCCACCGACACGGAAAGTCTGCGTGAAGCCTGCACGCGCATCCAGCGCTTCTGCGCCAGCCTGAGATAAGATCATGACCCTTCCGGGATTTGCGGACCGGCTGGCCGGATTGCCTGCACCTGCGACCATTGCGATGTCCGTGCGTGCGCGTGCATTGCGGGCCGAGGGGCGCGACATCATCTCTCTCGCGCTGGGGGAGCCGGATTTCGCGACCCCCCTGGCAGCGATCGAGGCCGCGAATGTCGCAGCGCTTGCCGGGCAGACCAAATATCCGCCGATCGATGGCACGCCTGCACTGAAGGCCGCGATTGCGCGCAAGTTCGCGCGCGACAACGATCTGACCTATGCCGCCAACGAGATCATGGTCTCCAACGGTGGCAAGCAGGTGATTTTCAACGCGTTCATGGCGACGTTGAATCCGGGGGATGAAGTGATCGTCCCGGCACCGTACTGGGTGTCGTATCCGCTGATCGCCCGGCTGTTCGGTGGGGTTCCGGTCGAAGCGCCGTGTCGTGAAGCGGACGATTTTCGACTGCGGGCCGAGACACTGGAAGCCAGCATAACGCCGCGCACCCGCTGGCTGGTCCTGAACTTCCCCAACAATCCCAGCGGTGCGATCTGCGATACGCAGACCCTGCTGGACATTGCCGAAGTGCTGCGCCGCCATCCGCATATCTGGGTCCTGTCTGACGAGATTTACGAGCATCTGACCTTCGGGACAGATCGCCACGCGTCCATTGCGGCGGTGGCACCGGATCTGAAGGATCGGGTGCTGACGCTGAATGGTGTGTCGAAAGCCTATGCCATGACGGGCTGGCGTGTGGGTTTTGCGGGTGGCCCGGCGGCGCTCATCAAGGCGATGACGTCGGTTCAGGGCAACGCCACGTCCGGTGTCTGCTCGGTCGCGCAGGCGGCGGCGACTGCGGCACTGGATGGTCCTGCGGACCTGATCGCCACGATGCGCGACACGTATGCGCGGCGGCGGGACATGGTTGTGGGACGTCTGCGTGCGATGCCGGGCCTGACCTGTGCGATGCCTGACGGCGCTTTCTATGCCTATCCCGGGGTTGCAGGACTTCTGGGGCGTGCGTCTGTTTCGGGCAGGATTTTGCACACGGATGAAGACGTGGCGTTGGCGCTGCTGGAAGAGCAGGGTGTTTCGACCGTCCATGGCGCTGCGTTCGGTCTGTCGCCCTACCTGCGGCTGTCGTGTGCGACGGACGAGGCGACGCTGACGCAGGCCTGTGACCGGATCGAGGTGTTCGTGGCCGGTATCCGGTGAAATTCGGTCTACCTGACCTGACGCCGTGGCGTCAGGTCAGCCGATGTAAACGGTCACTGCTGCGTTCGGCTTCTTCAAAGAATTGCCCCGACGGCTATCGTCGCAGCGCCCAGTCCTTGGTTGTGTTGTAGCGATCAAGCGGCTCGATATCCCAGAAGCCGGTTGAAAGTTCGATATACGCATCAACGGGTGCGGTCACGTAGCGGCCGTTATAAAACACGTCGCCAGCGTAGCGTTCCACCCTGAATGGCGTGCCTCGGTCAATCTGTTCCTGCAGACCCTGCAGCGTGATGTCGCTGATATGGTCACGCGCTGCTTCAGCCAGCAGATCGTTCGCGCCGTCAAGATTGAGCAGCAGGTATTTATAGCCATATGGGCCGCGGGCAATGCGGATGCGGCAGCCATAGGCAGTATCCTTGAACTGTGCGCCGCCAGCTTGCCGTGCGCGGATGCAAGAGACATCGGTGGGGATGCTGGAGATCGCCGCGTGTGTGTCCGGTCCTCCGGTGCAACCGACAAGGCAGCAGAGGGCAAGCGCCAGAACCGGGGCGAGACAGTTCACCATCCGTCTGCCTTCCCGAAACGCGATGCACAAAGACTGGTGATCCGCCTCTCACTTTTCAATAAGGATCGGGATTGTCAGATAGCCTTATCGACCACGTTGGCAGGAATTTGCCTGCCTGGACTGCGGAAGGGCTGATCTCAAGTCTGTTTTTCGGCATCGGCACGGCTCGCTTGTGCAGATTGAGCCTCGATGAACATCTTCACGACCTTTGGGAACCGTTTCTTTGTGCGCGCTTCGATCTCCGAGACGTGGTGTTCCACCATCGCGGCCGAAGCCTTGTCGTCCCAGTCGATCGAGAGCAGCACGATGATCGCATCCGGCCCGCGATATTCCGTGACAACTTCATTAACGCCCGTGACATCGGGGATAGAGCGCACGATGGATCGCACGCCCTCTGCAACGTTGCGAGAGGCCTCGCCCACGATCAGGGAGCGCGTTTCGTTGAACAGGATGCACGACACTCCGATCAGCAGGATCCCGGTCAGGATTGAGCCCACGCCGTCAAAGACGGGATTTCCGGTCAACGCGGTGGCAAGCGTCGCGGCTGCGGCAATCATCAGGCCAGCCAGTGCTGCGCCGTCCTCGAACATTACGACGAACAGGGCTGGATCGGGACTGCGCAGGATCATCCCGAACAGGGAATCGTCTGGTCGTCCAGCAGCCCGCAATCCTCTGACAGCCATGATAAAGCCCTGGCTTTCAAGTGCCGCACTGGCAAGCAGGATCGTGAGGTTCATGACCCAGGCTGCAATGTGGTGGCCGAAAATCACATAATCGGAGAGGGGCTCGGGGGAGCGCACGCGTTCGATCCCCTCGCTCAGGGCGCTTACCCCACCGCCGGCAAAAATGAACAGAGCGACGACGAAGCTCCAGAAATAGATTTCCCGATGATATCCGAGTGGGTGCCGTTCATCCGGCGCCTTGCGCGCACGCTTGATGCCCAGCAGCATCAGGAGTTGATTTGCACAGTCCACGATCGAGTGAATTGTCTCCGCGAACATTGCGGCGGAACCGCTGAGTGCGCTGGCGATCGCCTTGACAATGGCAATGCTGACATTGACGAGCAGAGCGGCAAGAACGACGCGCGTTGAGCCGTGGTCCGACATTGAGGTTCCGTTTCTGTTGGGGAAGCGATTTAATCACGAAGCAGTTAAGCAGTAGAGTGCGATAGGTGCCAGCCATCAAGCAATGCGAGTGGTTACTTTTCCGTTGATTGGGACACCGCTCTAAAGACCGGTGTCCTGTCGGTCCTGCGGATAAGCACTTTTGTCTGTTGATGATCCAGAATACCTTGACAGAGCAATTGTTTTTGTTCCCCGGTGCATGAAATTATAATACTCTATTGTGGTGTAAGGTCCGGGGTTCATATGGAACTGTTTTGCGTCTCTCATCAAGGAAGTGCGGTTCTCTACGACGTAGAGACTGGTACTATCATCTCGGACGCGACCTTTGATGGTGGTGCAAAATATATTTTACAATGCGATAACAATAATGAACCCTTTGTATTTAAGGGCAAGAAGCGTCTATACATAGATGATATAGACGTCTCCGTGCTTCAGGTCGATGAGGGGGTGAAAGTCGTCAATCTGGTGAGAGATGCCAGATTTGCGAGTTCAACCACCTCAAGCGGTCCTATCTGCTTCGACCGTGAGGAAGCCAGAGAGTGGGAGACTTTTCTGTTTATCGACGCGAAGTCCTATGCGCGTTTGAAAGACATACGAGCCACACGATTCTTGTCTCTGGATAAAAAATCGATAATAACATTCGATGATAAAATGCGGGACGGTTGCATCTACGTAGGATCTGCAGCGTACCCATTGCTAAGAAATATCACGAATATATCAAATTTTTCCGAGAGATTGATTCTCGAAGATGCAGGGTTTCGTGTGTCTGTTTTCGAGCGGTATGAGCCGCTGGTATACTACACATGTTTCGGCAGTGACGCTCGTTTTGAGCTTTTCGCGGAGAGTGTGCTGTCTCTTGTCCGCGCGGGGCAATATGTCGGGGATGTTCTGTTGGTGACAGATCGTCCCGATGCCCACAAATTTCTTCCCGAAAACTTTAATATACGGCTTATTTTATTTTTGACATCAGCAAGCAGTATGGATGACTTCTATTTTTCCCGCTACGATGTATTTCAGTATCACGATATAAACAAATACACATCGGTTTTGTATGTGGACACAGATGTGTTGTTCTTCAACGATGTAAATATCGTGCTGAAAAAAATATGTATATCGAAAAAAATCTGCGTCGGGAGTGAGGAATACAACGATTTAATCGTATCCCCGGTCTCAATTCTCTCTATCGCAAATGCGCAGGGGGCTGATTTATTTCGGGGGGATAATTTTGATTGTGCCTATCGTTACGGATTTAACTCGGGAATAATAGGATTCCGTCCGACTCCTGATATAAAAGTGGCCTTCGATCTGGTTCAACATACACGACGCAAGATTTATGAACTTGGGTTGCATGAGCTGGATCAACCCGTCGCCAACTACATCTTTCACAAAATGGAAATCGTCGATTATGACACCATTTCCGGATACATTGCTGTGGGCTCGGAGAGTGTTATTTCCTGTCATAAACGCGCCGCGGAAATGTTTGTGATCGTTCATTTTTGGCGCATCCCCTCCGACAGACGTATTGCTTTCGCCAAAAAATGTAATGAATTTCTTGAGCAGAAGGTGGTTCTTGAAGCGAGTTTTCCCCTCACCGTATTTTCTCACATACAGTGAATCATGATCTTCGATTTCAACGCGTGCTTAATAAAGAACACTGACGAACGGGTTAGTTGAACACCGTACTCAGGCCATGACACTCGGCTTTGCCGAATTCGAATGTCTCCGTTCTGCGGCCTGATCGTTGGTTTCGACCTGCGTCGTCATCCTTACTCAACTTTCATGAAAAGCATGAACGTTTCCGGCGGTTGGTGGGCGGACACGGTATGTTCGATATCGCGCTTCACGGTGACATGGCTCCCTTCGCGAAAAGGGAGTGACTTCGCGGCAGGGATCAGTGCCGCGACACGAATACTTGCATTGCCGTAATCAGGATCGGCATAACAATGCGTCGTATCCAGATGCAGCAACGGATAGACATAGGCCGATTGCTTGAGATCCGGATTTTCGGCAACGAATTTCATTGTGATCGTGCCGCTCAGCGAAACGACTTGCCCCTCCTTCCAGCATGGAGCCGCGTGGCCGGTGACCGGGCTGGCAACCAAGCTCAAGGCCACAGCCATCGAGGCGATACAGTTTTTCATGGGCGGAGATACTGAACTGTCCTTGCGGGATGCTGCGTTGTAAGGCGCAGCGATCTTACAGGCGTGCATTTTCCAGAAGTTTAATCGGGTGATCAAAAATCTGCGGCACCGGTGACGCAAAAACCGCCGTCGATCGCGCGGCTTTACGATAGGCTTCAACTCCACGCAGAAGATCCTCGATCAGACCCGGATCAGTTTTGTTAAGCCGTTGTAACAGGCCGAGCAAAAGATAGGACGACGCATGGGCTTTGATATCGGCGGCATCCAGCATTGTGGTATCCTGTCGCTGTTGACCGTTCGGCCGGATACTCCGCGCGTCCGACGACGATCTCAGCGTATCCGTGTTAGTGCACATTTTTCCAGTTACCCGCGCGCCCGCACCGGAAGTGTCGGACACGGTGGACGTGCGCCCCATCAAAATGCCACACTCCGTTCATGACACAGAGCTTTGCCGAACTTGAATTTCCCCGTCCGACAGCCGAATCGCTGGCGTCGACTTATGCTGCCATCAATACACAGCTTGATCGCGGGCAGCGCCGCCAGGCCCTTGCCGCGTTCGAAGCCGTGCGCCGCCATTTTGAAAGCTGGGCTTCTCTCGTGCATCTGCGGTTTTCGCAGGACACGACAAACGACGCCGCCCGGACCGAACGCGATTACGCCGATGCCCTGTCGCCAGTCGCCACCGGGCACGAGGTAAACGTCAAGCGCCGCCTGCTGGAGCCGTCCGCGCGTGACGAGCTGGAGCGCGAAGTCGGCGCGCACGTGGCCGCGCTGTGGGAAAGTGACATCACGACCTTCGATCCACGCATTGCCCCAATGCTGGAGGAAGAGTCGAAGCTCTCGGCCGAGTATACGGCGCTTCTGGCGTCCGCGAAGATCGAGATTGACGGCAAGACCGTCAATCTGTCCGGCCTTGCCCCTTATGCCGAAAGTCTGGACCGGGACATGCGTCACGCGGCCGAACAGGCACGCTGGGCGTTTTTCGAGACGCACGCCGAGACGCTGGACGACCTGTATGATCGTCTGGTCAAGGTGCGTCATACCATGGCGCAGACGCTGGGTTTTGAGACGTACACCCCGCTCGGCTATCGCCGCATGCGGCGCGTGGACTATGGCCCGGACGACGTGAAGGCATTTCGTGAGAAGATCGCCACCTCTGTCGTCCCACTGGTCAAGGTTTTGCTGGAACACCGCCGTCTGGACATGGGCTGGTCCAAGGTGCAGTCGTGGGACGAAGGGCTGATCGACCCCAAGGGAAACCCGAAACCGGCAGGCGACCATGACCTGCTGATCGAACGTGCCCAGCAGATGTTCGATGCGATGGGCGGCGACCTGGGCGCTTTTTTCCAGTCGATGCGTGACGGCGGCTATATCGATCTGAAAAATCGCGACGGCAAGGCGGGGGGCGGTTTCTGCACGTCATTCCCCGACGTCGGCATGCCGTTCATCTTTGCGAATTTCAACGGCACGCACCACGACATCAACGTGTTCACGCACGAGATGGGGCATGCCTATCAGAACTACAAAAGTCGTAACCTGCCGGGGATCGATCTTCTGTGGCCGACGATGGAGGCGGCGGAGATCAACTCGATGGGTCTCGAATTCCTGACGTGGCCGCATATGGAACTGATGGTCGAGAGCGGGGCGGCGGATCGGTTCCGCCGAATGCATCTGATCGACTCGCTGTCGTTCCTGCCCTATGGCGCGTGCGTCGATCATTTCCAGCATGAAGTCTATGCCAAGCCCGACATGACCCCGGCGGAGCGGCATGAGACATGGGCGGCGTTGGAGAAGATTTATCTGCCGTGGCGCGACTATGGCGATCTTGCCTATCCGTCCAAGGGCGGTCGCTGGCAGGCGCAGATGCATATCTATCGCTCGCCGTTCTATTATATCGACTATACGCTCGCACTCTGCTGCGCGATGCAGCTCTGGCTGCAAAGCCGGATGGACCCGAAGGGCACGCTGGATGCGTATATTCAGTTGTGCTCGTTGGGGGGCTCGATGCCATTTACGAAGCTGCTGGAAAGCGCGCAACTCGACTCGCCGTTTTCGGATGGGTCTCTGGCAGAAGTCGTGCGTGAGGCAGAGCGGATCTTGCTGGCGTGATGCCCGGCGCGTCTGTCGCACCGGGCATCGGAATGATCAGCCGCGCGCGGCCCAACTGGCAATCAGGTCCACAACGGCCTGTGCCGACATGGTGCGGGCATTGCCCAGAGCGCGGGCACCGTCCGGGTTCAGCGTCTTGCCGTCCGGCGTGATGATCAGCACGGTCGGGACTGCCGTGATTTTGACGCCGTGCGAGGTTGCGATATCCATGTTGGCATCGAAGTGCCCGACATTGACGGATACGGGCACGAAGTTGGCGTTGAGCCAGTCATGCACGGCCGGCAGGTCGAACACGCCGGCCAGCAGGCGGCAATCGGGGCACCAGTTACCCCCGAAATCGATCAGTACCGGTTTGCCGGTCTGCTTGGACTTTGCGATGGCTGCCGCCACATCTGCCTGGGCGGCGTCGGTCAGCGGATATGGTGCTGGTACGGCGCCGGGGTGGACCACATCGACCTTCGGTGCGGGTGTGGCGGCGTGCACGGGTGACGTGGCCAGCGACCCGATGGCGAAGGCAGAGAGAAGGGCGAGGCGAAGTTTCATTGAACGAGCTTTCCGCGTGAACCCGTCATAACATGCACGGGTGATCGTGTAATAACCAATGAACGATATAGATATGGCAAATAAGAAGACAAGTCGAGTTTCGAAACCCGTGACCCCACCACCAGCCGCTCCCGCGGCGGGGGTCAGCATCGCACAGACGCTTTACAAGACGGTGGCGACTGTCGGGCTGACGATTGCACTGATGGCACTGGCGCGGTTTTGCCACCCTGTTGCGCGCGGCGTGAACTGGGTTGCGAGCACGCGTGCATGGGAATCGCTATACCCGGTCTTTGCCGCCGAAAGCGGTGAACAGCGGGAGCGGATGATCATGATCGGGATCATCGTGGCGTGTTTCCTGACTGCGGTGCTGCTGGTCGAAGGCACGCTATACGCTGTGCGGCGCATGCGCCGTTAGGCCCGACGCAGCAGCCGGGTGGAAGGTGGACGATGAAATACGCAATCCTGACGCATGATTTTCGTGTCCTGACGGTCGAGCAGGGTACGATCCTGCAAAGACACCCGGAAGCCGGTATCGATCTTACGAAACTGGTCTGCGTCACGCGGATCGGTCTTGCCGCGTCCTTTACAACGAGCGGCGCGGGCGATGACTGGTTCGATTTCGACACCGCGCGTTTCGGGCGCGCGACACCCGGCGGATTCATCGAACTGATCGCGGAGCCGTCGATGCAGGGCACCCTGATCCGTTACGACGGGCGGTATCTTCGGGCCGATCCCAACTACATCGTGGATTTCGTCACACAGCTGCCGCAACTGTGGGAGACGTTCCGGCTGGTGCCGCTCGAAACATTCGGGCGGCTGCTGAAGATCGTGACGATGGCGTGGGCCATCGGCGGGGAAGACGGTGTGCACCGTTTCGACGTCCGGGCATCGGACTTCCGCAGCCTCGCGCTGGGTCGGGGCCGCGTGGATCTGGACAGTCTGCTGATTGCTGCGGAGCGGTCGGGACCGATGCCTACCTCGTTCCTGTTTTCTGACGATGACAAGGTCAGCAAGGCGATGCTGGTGCGGCCGGTGATCGTTTTTGCCGTCTTCGGATATGGGGAGAGCCGGACCGATTTTGAAATCAGCATGGCCAGCCTGGCCATGCAGGGCCATTATACCGGCGATATCGTGGTCGTGACCGATCTGCCGGCCGATCACATCCGGGCCCTCGCCGGACTGGAGCTGGCACCACGTATCCGGGTGATTGCTGCATCAGCGGGGGATCAACCGGCGGTCAGCCTGTCGCTTTTGAATACCGATCTGTTCGATGCCTACCAGCCGGTTATCTTCGCGACCAGCGATGTCGTGTTTGATCGTCCGATGGCGACATTCCTTTCGGGGGCCGCGTGGTGTCTGCAGTGCAGTCACGATGCCGGACCAGAACGCGACGGGACGCAGCCGGGCCTTCTGATGATCCCCAATATGGCGCGGCACGGGGACAATATTCGCGCAGCGCTTCGGAGCATATGGCAGCGGGAGCCCTCTCCTGGCTTTGGGGTCGATCTGGAAAAGCTGTGCGATGTACTGCACAGGATGCACGATCTGAGCGCAGACCCGCTGAGCGCGCACCGGAGCCCGGAGACACCGGGTTCCGCCCCCAAGGGCTTCAGGCGCTTTCCGCAGGAGGCGGGCAGGGCGCAGGCCATGCGGACCTATCTCGATACACTGCGTGGGCAGACCTGAGCGCCCGTCGCTCAGGGGGCAGTGACGATATCGGGTGACTGCCACAGAAAGGTCAGCTCGTGCTTGTTGTGCCACAAATGCAGCACGCGGCCACCGGGGATCGCGGTGAAGGCATCGGCCGTGTCGTAATCCGTCTCTCCCTGAAACTTGATGGTCAGCACGATGGTTTTCGTCCTGCCGGACGCGATCCATTTCTGTGTCAGGCGCAGCAGGCGTTCTGGATACGCGATGATGTCCGAGCACACCCAGTCCATCGGCGGCAGTGCCTCCGGCTCCAGCCCGAACGCGCTTTCCTGACGAAGGATGACATTCGGCATGGCCATCAGGTTCGATGCCAGCGGCGCGCGGTCGATCGAAGTCACCTGCGCGCCCAGAACAGCCAGGACCCAACTCCACCCGCCGGGTGACGCGCCCAGATCCAGCGTGCGTTCGCCCGGCTGCGGCCAGCGCCCCAGATGCGTCAATGCCTCCCACAATTTGAGATAGGCGCGGGACGGCGGGTCTTCGCGGTTTTCTTCGAACAGCACCTCGCCATTGATGAACGGACTGGTCTTGGTGGTGGACAGCAGCAGCAGGTCTGGGGCCAGCAGCGTCCACGCGCCCAGATGGCCCGTCGGCGGCACGGTCGGAAATTGGTGCACCCGGTTCCTGAGTGGCGGCAGGCGATCGGTAATCAGCGCACTGCGGCGATGCAGATCCGGGCTGTATTGGGCCCAGTTCCGCTGCTTCGCACGCATCAGGCGCGCGGCGTCGCCAGTTGATGCAATCGGGTGCATCTCCGGTGCGGTCCACACGTCCAGCGCCCACAATGCCTGAACCGGGGGCGACTCCGTCAGCGCCAGACGCCCGTGCCAATGCGCGACCGCCACGCCACGGCGCAGAAGTTCGGTCTCCAGTACCGACTCCAGCCCCTCATGCGCGAGGTAGGCGCTGCCGATGGTCAGATTTCTCAGATCGCTCATGATGTCAGCGCCGCAGGCAGGCAATGGCCAGCCAAAGCCATGAACCCATCAGGATAAGTCCACCGGTTGGCGCGATCGGCCCCGGATGTAATCCGGTCAGGGCAGTGAAATAGACCGGGGCACAGAACACGACGGTGCCGACCGCGAAGCCGCCACAGACATATCCGAACCGACCGTAAAGCCCCAGAGCCACGAGTGCGAGTGCGTGCCACATCTGCATGTCGATCGCGCTTTTGGCGATGGCGCGTCCTGTGCCCACGAAGACATGATCCGGCAGGTGGGCCGCAAGCGCGCCGAAAATCAGGCCGGTCAGAGCAAAAACGGCACCCACGGCGACCCACGGTTTGTACTGCGGGAGAGGGAAAACTGTGTTCATGCGCGGCCCATAGCGTATTTTCCGGCATCCCGCACGGATTGACTGCACCACCGACTGCCAAGGCTGTCGGGCAAAATGGGTGAAACCGCAGTCCCGGCAGCAACGGAGCGTATGCCCGGGTAACGCTTCGCGCTACAACAGACGAATGTTTGCGGCCAACGACCTTTACCCGGGTATCGAACCCTATCAGCAGGGCCGTCTGCCTGTCGGGCATGGGCACGACCTGTACTGGGAGCAGGTCGGCACTCCGCGTGCACCCGCTTTGCTGTTTCTGCACGGTGGCCCCGGTGCCGGGTGCGGCAGTGTACATCGCCGCTTCTTCGATCCGGCAGCATGGCGGGTGGTCCTGTTCGATCAACGCGGGGCGGGGCGCTCCACACCGCTCGGGTGTGTCGAACACAATACGACCGGCCATCTGATTGAAGATATAGAGGCCCTGCGCCAGCATCTGGGGATCGAGAGCTGGGTCGTGTTCGGCGGGTCGTGGGGGTCAACCCTTGCGCTGGCCTATGCACAGCATTGTCCCGATCGGGTCCGGGCGCTGGTGTTGCGTGGCATCTTCCTGGGGCGTGAGGCCGAAATCGCGTGGTTCCTGCAGGGACTGGCGGGAATTTTTCCCGATGCGCACGATGCTTTTGCAGCCCATGTCCCGCCCGATGAGCGGCACGACCTGTTGGGGGCGTATGTTCGGCGACTGTTCGGTGACGATCTGGTCGCGCAGGTCGCAGCGGCCCGTGCGTGGTGCACCTACGAAGCGCGATGCTCGACATTGCTGCCGCCACGCACCGAAATCGTGGAGCAGGCACCCGCGACCTCGTTGCTGGCGCTGGCGCGGATCGAGGCACATTACTTCAGGCATCACCTGTATCTGCCGCCCGACGGGGTACTGGGCGGGATGGCCCGGATTGCCCATGTGCCGGGCGTGATCGTACAGGGGCGCTATGACATGATCTGTCCCACGACGTCCGCGTGGGAGCTGTCGCGCGCGTGGCCGGCGGGACGGCTGCGGATCGTGCCGGGTGCGGGGCATTCTGCGCTGGAGCCGGGGATACGCAGCGCGCTTGTCGCAGCCGTTCATCAATTCTCCGCGGGATAGGAATCGGAGTAACGTTCTGCAAGGTTCCCGCGATTGCGGAGTTTCGCTTCGCGGTTGTATCTTTCCGTGTCGCCGTGCGTTGCGCATGCGTGTCGTCTGCGGGGTATTCCTTCGGAGGGCTGTCGCTTTGAACAAGGACATAAAATGATGAAGACTTCCATGCGTTGGATTTTCGCTGCCAGCCTTCTGCCGTTGGCCGCCTGTGCCGACCAGCCCAAGCCCCCCGCTGCCCCGGCGGTTGTCACGCCGGCAGCACTTGCCGCGTCTGACTCGCAGTTCGTCGAGACGATGTCCGAAGCCAACCTGCTGGAAATCGCGCTGGCGAAGGTTGCTTCGACCAATTCCATGAACAAGAAGGTCAAGGACTATGCAGCGATGCTGACGTCCGATCACACGGCCAACGAGAGCAAGCTCAAGGAAATCGCGTCGAGCCACGGCATGACGCTGAGCGGCGATCTCAACGCCGACGACATGCAGGTCGTGACCAAGATGCAGGCTGAAAAGGGTCACAAGTTCGACCACGACTACACCGCCGCCATGTTCAAGGGCCACACGGAACTGCTGCCCAAGGTGCAGGCCGAGGCACAGAGCACGACCGACGAAACCCTGAAAGCCTATGCGACTGATACGGCCGCTGCGGTGCAGAAGCATGCTGATGCAGCGAAGGCCATGATGCCGACGCACATGATGCACAGCCACAAGAAGCACTGATCACTTGGGCAACACGACGTCCGGGCGTGGTGACACGCCCGTCCGCATCGACGTCGTGACGACCCGCGGCGGAGACGGGGGACAGACGTCCCTCGGCTCCGGCGTGCGGGTTTCCAAAGCATCGCTGCGGATTGAAATGCTGGGTGCGTTGGACGAAGCGAACGCTTCGATCGGCATGATCGGGGCCACGATTGGCGCGGGTCACGCTCTTGCGCCGATTTTACAGAAATTCCAGTCGCTTTTGTTCGACCTTGGCGGTTTGCTGTGCGTGCCCGACCGGGTACCCGACGACGCCATGGGGCCGGCGATCCTGCGCTGGATCGAAGCCGAGTCCGAAGTCCTGCGCGCCGCTCAGGAACCGCTCCGCAGCTTCGTGCTGCCCGGTGGCACCCCGGCGGCGGCTGCGTCGCACGTTGCGCGCACCACCATCCGGCGGGCTGAGCGCGTGTTGGTCGCCCTGTCGGAAACAGAATTCGTGCCGAACGAAGCGATACAGATCGTCAATCGGCTATCCGACTTCTTTTTCCTGTTGGGCCGCTACTTCAACGACGATGGCCGGTCCGATCTGGCCTGGGTGCCGGGCAGTTCGGTGTAAGGGGGGCGATACCCCCCCGACCGCAGGCGTCTCAGTCAGCCAAACCCTTGAGAACATCCAGTGCCGCGGCCACGATCTCGTCGCATGTTGCCGTGACATCGACATACAGCACAATTTCGTTCTCAGCAGGTTCTTCCAACGCCGCAAACTGGCTGTCCAGCATGGTGCTGGGCATGAAGTGGCCGGTGCGGCGATTCAGGCGCGGAGCAATCTCGGACTGCAGCCCCTGAATATAGACGAAGCAGACCTTGTCCGATCCGCGCGCAATGGTGTCGCGATAACGACGCTTGAGGGACGAGCAGGTGACAACGCCAGTGCCCCCACGTGCGGTCCAGTCTTCGACGTGGCGCCCGATTTCCCGCAGCCACGGATCCCGATCTTCATCGTTGAGAGGAGTGCCCGCACTCATCTTGAGGATGTTGGCTGCGGGATGCAGAGAGTCACCCTCAAGCATCGGCCAGCCGAGGGACTCGGCAATCGCCGCCGCGGTGGTCGATTTTCCACATCCTGATACGCCCATCACGACCAGCACCGACGGCGAACCCGCAGCCTGCAATGCGGCGGATGCACGTGCGGTCGGGCGGACCGACAGGCGCGGCGTTGCGTGCTCATCCGCGCGGGAGACGGAGTCACGAAGGTCGGCCGTGGTCAGGATGTCTGTGTCTAGCTGGGTCAAGGGTTAGCTCCCGTATCGATCTTTTGGGCGCAGCACCGGAATGCTGTTGCAGCGAACAGTGCAGAACGCCGTTATGAACATGGATCGATCCATGTGAAAGGTAAAGTCGGTAAACCCTTCGTGAGAGTGCGTGGTGCCCGACCAGGTTAGCGGCGCCAAATGCGGATGAACACGTGTCTTTGCTTGGCGTCGGGCCGCGTAATTGTTTAGGCTAACCCGATGAAAAGCCGTGATGAAATATCTGCTGCCGCAGTCCCCCCCGGACAGCGGGTTTCCCTGATTGACGTTGCACGGAAAGCCGGAGTTTCACGTTCGACGGCCTCTCTCGTGCTGCGTGGGAGCGATCTGGTGGCCGATGGAACGCGGGAGCGTGTGACGGAGGCCATGCAGGCACTCGGCTATGTCTATCACCGTGGTGCCGCGATGCTGCGGGAAGGTCGGACCCGGACGATCGGGCTTCTGGTCAATGACATAGCCAACCCGTATGTCGCGAATTTCGTGTCATTTCTCGACCAGTCGCTGGAACGTGACGGTCAGGTGGCGCTGTTGGCCAATAGCGCCGAGTCCGTCACGCGGCAGGAGCAGGTGCTGTTGCGTCTGCGTGAGCACAGCGTGGATGGCGTTGTTCTGAGTCCGGCTGCCGGATCGACCGAGGCGCTGCTCGATGGTCTCGATGCTTGGCGAACACCTTATGTGCAGGCACTGCGGTATGTTTCGACCACACGCGGCGATTATGCAGGTCCGGATTATGCGGAAGCCATGCGGATCGCCGTGACACATCTTGCGGATCTGGGGCACGCGCGAATCGCCTATATTGGCGGCGGGGTGCGCGATCATTCGGCCATGCGCGAACGCACGCACAGTTATCAGAGCGAAATGTCGCGTCGACATCTCTCGCCTACGCAGCACAAGGGTGGCGTGACGGGGCGTGACGGTGCGGATGCAGTGCGCGACCTGATGCGGGATGCGACGCCGCCCACGGCGATCATTTGTTACAATGACGGTGTGGCACTGGGCGCGATGTCCGAGTTGCTTCGTCAGGGCAGGCAGCCTGGGAGAGATGTTGCCGTGGTTGGCATCGACGACATCCCGGCCTCGGCCTCCGTCTGGCCGACGCTGACGACCGTCGCGACGGGTATGCAGGAAATCGGTGCAGCGGCAGTCGAGTTGTTGACGCGACGTCTTGCGGAACCACAGGCACCGTGGCGGCGGGAGGTTGTAAAGCCGACGCTGATTATTCGTCAGTCCTGCGGCGCACTTTCGTAAGAAAGCAGTGTCAGGGCGGCCAGTTTCGGTTTTTACAAGTGTTGATAACGGCTCATGCGGTGGACGGGATCCGCGCGCGTCGTGAAGTCTGAACAGACTTACGCCCAGGCTCGCGTGTTCAGGACTGTTATCGCAACCGTAGTTGCCTTGTTTCGTGGTCTGGACGATCCGATGTCGGTGTTTGCAACCAAGCGTACAAAAATTTTGCAAAGAATTATTTGTGAATACGGGTAATGGGCAAAATTCGGCGCTGTTATTGCTTCAATAAAATCGATTGCGTGAAAAGGCGGGGTGCGTTTTTTCAGCATCGTTGCTGGGAAGGCCGGTCTTTCGGCGTGTCTCTAATCGGGTACGTGACAACCCAATTGCGTTGTGATAAGTATTCATCTGTCAGCGAGTAATTCCTGTATAGTTAGCACCGTAAGCGTAAGTTTACGTTAAATATCGTTAAGGCTCGCTGCTGCAATACGATCCGGTTATCAGGATCTTGAAAGTCCAAGAGTGGTTTCGAGTACCTATGGCCGCAATGCTGGCGACACACATATGAATTCCGACGAAAACGACAATTTTGACCTCAGTGAAGACGCTCTGCGTCAGGCGCTTGACCGTCTGGGCAAGGGCCGGTCTTCTTCAGCACCGCAGATGTCCCGACAGGTGACCGAACGCAGCGGTGGCGCAACCGGTGGTGGCCATCACTCATTCGACCACGCCCAGCGCCGCCGCCGCTTCGTGCAGGACGGCGAGGTCGTTGTGGAGCGGCAGGCTCTGGCCCGGAACGGGCGTGTTTCCGCCGCACCGCAGACGAACGAAGATCATGCTGCCGAACTGGACCGTGCAGCCGATGCCCTCAAGCGCGAGCAGCGCCGTCGTGAGGATATCGAGCGTCAGCTTCACGAAGCGCAGTTGACCATTCGGTCGCTTGAGACGCGCGCTGGTCATGCCGACATGCGCCTTGCCGAGATGGCCCGCGCGGTGGAGCGCAGCAACGAAGAACTGGCAACCTTGAAGGCCCGGGCGAGATCAGCTGAGGGAGAGCGCGACAGTCTGACGGATGCGAACCACATCCTGGAGATGCAGGTTGCGCGCCTGTCGGAGATCGAAGTGCAGGCGGAGCCGGTCGTTGTGACCAAGCCGCGCCGGGACGCCGCGCCGCGCGCAGCAGCCACACGCCGTCCGGGCCGCCCGGCCGCACCCCCTGCGCCCGTAGCCGATATCGAAGAAGACGAGCCCGAGCCCGTCAAATGGTGGATCAAGAAAAAAGCATGATGTCTGCGCGGCGCACAGCATTGCCGGCAGAAGGTCACGCCGCGTGAGCGTATCCGACCGTTCCGACATGGAGTCGACTACGATCTCGACAGGAGAGCGTCTGCTGTTCCTGTTCGTCGTGGCGGATGTGGGTGCGGCGCTGGCGCTGCTGTTACTGCCGCCTGTCCTTGCCGGTCTGCTGATGTTGTTGCGCGATGTGTTCGGCGTGCTGACGCTGCCGTTTACGGTGCTGTTTGGCATGGCCGGCTGGGACAGCAATGCAACGGGTCTTGACCGCATTGTCGGTGGAATCGCCCCGGATCTGTTCCACCACCCGATTCGTGCTTTTCTGGGCGCCCTGACGATCATCATGGGTGCCGTCCTGTCGATTCTCGGGCGCAAGCTGCCCTCTCGTCCCGCTCAGATCGCCGCTCCATTTCTGGAGTTGGCGGGTGGTCTGCTGGCTGGGGTCCCGGTGATTTATATCCTGGCCCCTGGCGTGCTGGTTGAAGCCGGTCTTGCTCTGACCTGCCCGGTTCGACACCCCGAACGCGGCTGAAACGGCCGCCGGGCTGCCCCGAACGGCGTGACATTATCTTGCTCCATTATCTGGTTATATGAACCTTGAGCCGCGAATATTGTTGTCGCTGGAGCAAATTCTCTGCTCAACCGGCGCTTCGATGTCGCCAAACGTGCCACGATTTGTAAAGCTGGCTCGATCAAGAAACGGAAGGTATCCGTCGATTATGAACACTGTGAGGCCCGGTTTCTCTGCCGCGCGCGGGGCGTCCCGACCGCACGCCATACGCACCTCCATCCCTGCGCGGCTGGACCGCCTGCCATGGTCGCGATTTCACATGCTGGTCATCGTGGCGTTGGGCATTACGTGGATTCTCGATGGGCTGGAGGTCACGATTGTCGGCAGCATCGGGCCATTGCTGCAGCGGGCAGACACGCTCGCCCTGACGGCATCGCAGGTCGGTGCCGCGGCGTCGGCTTATGTTGCGGGGGCCGTCGTGGGGGCTCTGATCTTCGGCTGGATGACCGATCGGGCGGGGCGCAAACAGATATTTTTCTTGACGCTTGGGCTGTATGTGGTCGGCGTGGGTGCCTCCGCCCTGTCCTGGGATTTCCTGAGCTTTGCGGTCTGCCGGTTCATTACCGGACTGGGCATCGGTGGCGAATATGCCGCCATCAATTCGGCCATCGACGAACTCGTGCCCGCCAGACTGCGCGGGCGGGTGGATCTGATCGTCAACGGCACGTTCTGGCTTGGTGCCGCGATTGGTGCTGCGGCATCGATGGGTGTTCTGCGCTCGGAGATGATGAGTGTCACGCTGGCGTGGCGCCTGATGTTTCTGATGGGAGCGGTTCTGGGACTCGCGGTGGTGTTCATGCGCGTGTGGGTGCCGGAAAGCCCACGCTGGCTGATGACACATGGCCGCATTGAAGAAGCCGAGAGCATCGTCAGCGGGATCGAGGCCCGGTGTGAACATGACGGCAGGGACGCGCGCCCGTTGCCCAGTATTCTGATTTATCCCGCAGGAGCGTTTGGACTTTGGGAAGTCCTGACCATCATGATTACGCGCTATCGCTCACGCACGGCGTATGTGCTGGTCTTGATGGTGGCGCAGGCGTTTTTGTATAACGCCGTGTTTTTCACATACGGCATGGTGCTGACAAATTACGACCACGTGCTGCCTGAAGATATCGGGCTGTATATCTTTCCGCTGGCCATCGGGAATCTTCTGGGACCGATCCTTCTGGGTTCCCTTTTCGATACGATCGGGCGGCGACGGATGATCTGCGCGAGCTATGGCCTGTCGGGCATGATGATGCTTGTCGTGGCATGGATGTTTGCCAGCAACGAACTGGGTGCCCTGTCCCAGACACTCGCCTGGTCTGCCATTTTCTTCTTTGCGTCGGCGGCGGCCAGTTCCGCTTACCTGACCGCGAGCGAGGTGTTTCCGGTCGAGATGCGCGCGCTGGCCATTGCCTTGTTCTATGCGCTGGGGACGCTGTTCGGCGGCGTCGGTGCGCCCTACCTGTTCGGATTGCTGATTGGTGAGGGCGGCCTCGGGCCACTGGCGTTCGGCTATGCCGTGTCGGCACTTCTGATGCTGTGTGCCGCGATTGTGGCGCTGGTCTGGGGCGTGGATGCGGAAGGGCGGTCGTTGGAAGATGTCGCCCCGCCGCTGTCCAGCTACAGCTGAAGCGTCACGCGCTTGCGGCCAGGGCGTTGTGCACATCCATCGTGCGCGACAGGCTCTCGCGCCGCGCGCCCGACTCGAAGATCGGCGCGGCAACCATCAGTTCGTCGGGCTGGTAGCGGTCGAGGAACCGGGCGAGTTTCTCGGTGACGGTCTGCGTGCTGCCAGCGAAGGTGTAACGGGTGGAGTGGGCGAGCATGGCTTTCTCCGCCTCCATCCACTCATGCGTTCCCGGCTCGAACGGCGCCGGGAAGGTGCCGGGACGCCCGCGCCGGAGTGCGACCACGAACTGTTCCAGTGAGGTTTGGAGATAGGCCGCTCGCTGGTCGGTTTCGGCGGCGATGACATTCACGCAGATCATCGCATGTGGTGCTGCGTGATAGCGCGAGGGCTGGAATTCCCGGCGATAGAGTGTGATCGCCGCCTCTAGATGATCCGGGGCAAAATGCGCGGCAAATGCAAAAGGCAGGCCGAGATAAGCCGCAAGCTGTGCTGAAAACAGAGACGAGCCCAACAGCCATACCGGCACGTCCAATCCTGCGCCCGGCACCGCAACCACACGCTGGCCGGGCTCGACCGCTCCCAGATAATGCATCAGTTCGACCACATCCTGCGGGAAGCGGTCCGCGCTGTTGTGGTCACGGCGCAGGGCGCGCATCGTTTCCTGATCGGATCCGGGCGCCCGCCCGAGGCCGAGGTCGATACGGCCGGGAAACAGCGTCTCCAGCGTGCCGAACTGTTCTGCAACCGACAGGGGGGAATGGTTGGGCAGCATAATGCCGCCGGAGCCAACGCGGATGCGCTGCGTGGCCGCCGCAAGGTGCTGGATCAGCAGCGCGGTGGCGGCAGAGGCGACGCCGGGCATCGCGTGATGCTCGGCCACCCAATAGCGCGTGAAGCCAAGCGCATCGGCGTCCTGCGCCAGGTCACGGCTGTTGGCAAAGGCGGTAGCCGGACTCCCCGTGCTGGTGATGAGGGAAAGATCCAGCACGGAGAACGGTATCATGGGGTCAGCCTTGCCTTTGCCTGCCTTGCGCGCAGGACCTGTCGTGAAAACCAGATGGCCACACCGATGAAGGTCAGAAGGGCCAGAGCAGTCGATATGGGGGCGAAGCCCGGCCCCACCAAGGCCAGAGAGTCATCGCGTCCCGTCGCCCCGGCAACGGCGGCGATGGCCACGCCCATCAGGCTTTCACCCACGATCATGCCGGACGCCAGCATCGTGCCGATGTCGTTATGTCCATCAGGGCGCGCGCGACGCGCAATCAGCCAGCCGATGATCGCGCCGATTGCCAGCGTGACCGAGACCGAGGGCGGCAGGTAGATGCCCATGCCGACGGCCAGCGGGGGCGCCGCAAGTCCGCGTTTCCGCAGCAGCGTGTCGGCCACGATCAGCACAACGCCTAGGGCAGCGCCGATGTAAATCATTGTCCAGTTCAGTTGGTGCAGGAAAATACCCTGCGCGATGGTGGCCATCAGTGCGGGCTGCGGGGCGGCGAGTGCCAGGGTGGGGTCCATACCTGCACGCGGCAGCGCACCGACGAAGCCATATGCGTTATATAGCAGGTTGAAAACCGGCGGGATGACCAGCGAACCCGCGACGCACCCGATCAGAAGGGCGATTTCCTGCAGACGCGGGCTGGCACCGACGATCTGACCGGTCTTCAGATCCTGAAGATTGTCGTTCGAGATTGCTGCCGATGCCACCATCGCTGACAGCACGAACAGCGAGAACGCGATCGCCCCGTGATAATGATCCGCGGTCATGCTGGCAGGCAGCAGACCCGCCGAGTCCATCGCCAGCAATGTCAGGCTGACGATCACCATCGTGACAATGCCGATCCCCGAAATGGGCGAGGACGTGGAACCCACGATGCCGGCCATGTAGCCACAGGCCGCCGCGATCAGGAAGCCGAACACCAGACAGAACAGCGTCCCGGCAACGACGACCGCAGCGATGCCGTGCCCGTGTGTTGCAGGCCACAGAAAATGACAGAACAGGCCAACGAACATCGCCGCCATCGCAACCCCGAGAATCGCGAGGCTGCGCGGCGTCATGTCGCGGTCGGTCTCGTCCCCCGAACCGCGCGCTGTTGCGGAAAACATCTCCCGCACGCCACGAATCACCGGGGACAGTAGCAGGATCAGCGTCCAGATCGCCGCGACCGCAATGGTGCCCGCGCCGAGAAAGCGGGTCTGATGCAGCCACAGGCCCTGTGCGAAGGTGCCCGCGTCCACGCCCGCATGCGGCGTGATGGCCGACAGCCACGGCACGCTGACGCCCCATGCGATGAACACACCCAGCAACATCGACAACCCGCCGCCGATGCCCACCAGATAACCAGCGCCCAGCAACGCCAGCGAAAATCCTGTGGAAGGGCGGAAGATGGCCGCGCCGACGCTGAAGGTGGCGGTCGCCCCATCGGCCAGAATACGGCAGCCTGCGGTCAGCAGCGTGACGATCGCAGCGATAATCCCGCCAGACATCAGGGCCTGCACGCCTCCAGCGGTACCTTCGGCAGAGGCGGATTTCAGGATTTCCGCTGCCGCAACACCTTCTGGGTAAGGCAGGTCGGAATTCGTGACCAGCGCGCGGCGCAACGGCACGGTGAAGATCACGCCGGTCATGCCCCCGGCCAGCGTCAGGCCAGCCGTTTCAAGGAACGGAAAATTCTGCCACCAGCCGACCATGACCAGCGCGGGAAAGGCTGCGAACACGCAGGACAACGTGCCCGCCGCCGAAGCCTGCGTCTGGACCATGTTGTTCTCAAGGATCGAGCCGCCGCCCAGCGCCCGCAGCACGGCCATGGAAATGACCGCAGCCGGGATGGAGGACGCGAAGGTCAGGCCGATCTTCAGCCCGAGATAGACATTGGCGGCGGTGAAAACGACGGTGATCAGACAGCCGAGGATGATACCCCGCACGGTGAGTTCGCGCGGGCGCGCAATTGGGATCGATGACATGGGGCGCGGTCAGACCTTGGCTATCGGGGAACGAACGCCCTTACTATCGTGTGCGGTGGTCCGGGCGCAAATATCGCGGTCCGGACCATGGGCGTCAGAGCGACGCGGTGATGCCGCCGTCGACGTACAGAATGTGGCCGTTGACGAAACTTGCCGCATCGGACGCCAGGAATACAGCCGCACCGCCTAATTCCTCGACATTGCCCCAGCGTCCGGCGGGCGTTCGGTTGGCCAGCCAGTCGCTGAACACCGGGTTATTGACGAGTGCCTCGGTCAGTTCGGTCTTGAAATAACCCGGGGCCAGCCCGTTGATCTGAAGATTATGACGCCCCCAGTCGGTCGCCATGCCTTTGGTCAGCATTTTCACGGCGCCCTTGCTGGCGGTGTAGGGGGCGATGTTCGGGCGCGCGAGTTCGCTCTGCACCGAGCACACATTGATGATTCGTCCGGCGCGGCGCGGGATCATGTGTCTGGCCACCGCCTGTCCCGTGAAGAACACGCTGTCCACATTGGCGCGCATGATGTCGTGCCAGTCTTCTGCGGGAAATTCCTCCAGCGGCGCGCGGCGCTGGATACCCGCGTTGTTCACCAGAATGGCCAGTGGCCCGATATCGCGCTCGATCGCGTCGATGCCCGCTTGCGTTGCCGCAGCATCAGTTACGTCAAAGCATGCGGCGTGGACGGTCATGCCCTCGTCACGCAGTGTCTGTCGTGCCTGTTCCAGTGCTGCGCCGTTGCGCCCGTTGAGAACAAGTGTCGCACCTGCCTGCCCAAGTGCGCGCGCAAGGGCAAGGCCGATCCCGCGCGACGATCCGGTCACGAGTGCGATCCGCTGATCGAGGTTGAAAAGCTGCATGCCTTGATCCTTCTTCCTGAGGACCGGTGACGGTCCGGGCGCACGGACCATAGCGCGCAGGCGGGGGAAGCAAGCGCCGCCTCGGCTCACTTATTGGTGAGGGGCGGTCCGGTTTGTGGGAGGCGCTGCACACGACCGGGGCGCTCGGCACCTCCGCCGCCCCGAACCGGACGCGGCGTGGTGATCTTCGCGGGACGGCTCACTCAGCGTTCAGAAACCCTGTCAATCAATCGCGTGATGCAGCAAGCGTATTTGTGTCTCCGTGCGGAACGGTGCCTGTCAGGTCAGCGTGTTGTCGTCAGGGGCAGCCATTTATAATGCGCGCCGGTGGTCACTTCGATATGCCCCAGCGCCGGAAAGGGAAAATGCGGCGCGAAGATCAACTCATGGCTCTGTGCCGCCTGGCGGACAGTTGCCATTCGCGTGGTACGGCCCGCCTGCTTGTCACTGTCGAAACTGATAAGCCATTGCGGCTGCGCGAGCGAGATTATGGAACTGTGCACCGTATCGCCGACATCCAGCAGGCTATGCCCGTCCGATGTGATCCGGTAGCCGGTGTGACCAGGCGTGTGACCCGGCAGTGTAACGGCCCTGATCCCGGGAACCGGCGTGGCACCCGGAGCGAATGGCTGCACTTTGGGTGTAATCACGCTGACAATATCGGCAGATTTCGGCTGCGTTTTCATCCATGCCCATTCTGCAGCCGACAGGCGGATGGTGGCATTGGCAAAGACCAGCTGCCCGTCTTTTACCAGACCGCCGACATGATCGTGGTGCGTGTGGGTAATCAGAATGTCCGTAATTTGTGCCGGTGTGACGCCCGATTTTGCGAGGCTGTCCAGAAGTCCGCCACCGATCCCGGTATCGATCAGGACTTTGCGTGCGCCCATGTCGACAAGCAGGGCGCTGTCGCTCAGCGCGATCTCGTTCGTCCGCGCGCCGGCCTGCGTCAGGGTCTGGGTGACGGCTGCGGCACCGACGTCGATCCCGAAGACGGACCCGTCATTCGGTCGGGCGAAATTGGCGTCGTGCAGGGCAATAATCCTGTCAGAACCCAGCGTGATCGAAACGGCACCGGGCACAGGAGGTGCAGCGGCGTGCGCTCCGACCGGCGCAGACGCGAGGCCGAGGACGGCAAGGGCAGCAAGGCGACGAAACGGCATGGCGCGTCCTCTCGTGATGGAATGACCCTGGCACCGCCGGGGCCGGTATGGACTGCTCAAACAGTGCGGACAGCACGTTCGGGAGGCAGGGGGACAGCCTCGCGTCACCCTACGACGAATGGCAGATCGCGTCTTGTCGAATTTCCAGCGTCAGAAACGGAAAACGAAATTGCTCTGGTAATAGGTGCCGCTTGAACCGCCAGCGCGATCGAGGCTGTTGGATGTCACGAAGCGCGCCACATACTGCGTCCAGTTCAGGTGCGCGTTAAGCTGCAACGACAGTGACGCCTGCGGTGCGACTCCGATGAACCCGCCGGTAAAGGGTCTGGTGAAGACGTATCGTGAAGACGATGAAAAAATTGGTGCGTTGGTATCGTCACGCCAGAAAAATGGTGCCTTGAACTGAATTGTTGCGAAATTCCGAGGCGTGAGTCGGATGACCGGCGAGATCGCGATCAGATTCGAGGGCGCAATATAGGTGGTGGTGTCGAGATAATTGGTCTGCGGGCTGAACGGGGCGATATAGGTACCCTCAACACCCGTGCCGGGTGCGGCGTCTCCGCCCGAATACAGATCGGCCTGAACACCGATGAACGGATGAAGGGGGGAGGGGGTGTGGCGATAGCCGATGATTGCATCCACGGCATAGGCACTGACCGGGCGATGCTGGTTGGTTTTCGCGTAATTGAACGTCCCGCCCTGCCAGAGGCCGCCGACTGAGAATTCGAAGGATGGTGCGGTTCCGTGCCACCGGAAGCCGAAATTATTGCGGGTTGTCGAGCCGGCCTGCGTGGCGGTGGGCGTCGCGATGGCCGCGCTACTGCCGCTGAGCTTGAAGCCGATGTAGAACAGGTCGACGAACGAGCGGATTTTTTCGCGCCCGAGGTGAATGTCCGGCGGCGCGAATGTTGTGTCGAAGCCATACAGTCGGATGCCGTAATTCTCAGTGTCGTGAAATATCGCGTTCGGCGCGACATTTGTCTGAACGAAGTCATAGGCATCGATGCGGATGCGTTTCCAGAACGAATAAAAGCGAAAGCCGTTCCAGGACAGCGGGACGTTCGGCGTCTCGCGATTGTACAGGATATAGGACGGCGCATCGAGGAACTGCTGCCGCCCGATGATCAGGCCCGTCCGCGCGGACCCCAGCTTTTGCCGCCACTCCACAAAAGCCTGTTGTGCGTCCAGACGTTTTCGATAGGTCGTGCCATAGCCGAAACCGCCCCAGCCAGCCGCATCCGCGTTCACAATCTGTCCGAAGAAACGCAGGTGCGATCCGATATGCAGGTCCGCGCCATAGAGATTCCGCACCGCAAACCGCCCGGAATCGCTGGGTTTCTGCGTCCCCAGCATGGGGCGCTGCTCGCTCCAGTTCCGCAGGCGCGTTTCGCCCGACAGGGTCAGCCATACGGTGCCGTCCGCACTCAGGGGAATGAATTTCAGGGGATCGAACAGATCGTGCCGCCCTTTTGCGGCGGGCAGTCCGCTCCAGTCTTCGGCCCAGGATGCAACACCGTAGACGCCGACCGGGCCGAAACCGGCGGCTTCACCGTCGCCCAGATTGAAGACGCCCCATGGCCCGTGGGTGGAAAACTGGCCCGGTTTCGGCAGTTCCAGGATACGCCGCGGCTGCCCGACCGGACCCGCGTGCGGGAATGTCTGAATGGCGGGACGCCCCGTGTTATCCGGAGATGTCGCGGGGGCTGCGGCTTGCGTGACCGTGACGGGCGCGGCGGCGGCTTGGCGTCCGTGTGCCACAATGGCGATCAGGCTGACGATAAGCGCAACGCGACCGTGATGCGACACTGTTGAAACTCCCCCGAGGCAAAACACCTTAGGGGGAGAATTTTTAATTATGCAACACAATGAGGGTTAAAATAATTACACAGTAAATTACAGTTGTTTGAAGTGCGCCGGGATCAGATGGGCGCGGTTGTAATTCAGTTGCCCTTCGGTCAGCTGATAGCCGATTTCCATACGGTAGCTGTCCGGGTCCTGACGCGCCGCGTCGGGCAGGTCGATGATCAGCACACGTGAAACGACGTCCGTCTGCGAAAGGGCGGATGCGAACGTAATCGTCTGGGTGAAGATTTTCTTGTCGATGATCTTGCCGTTATGCGTGATCGCCACGAAGAACGGCACGTCGACGCTGCTGGACTCGCCCGCCGGTCCGCGCAGGGCCGTCATGCGGACCGTCATGCGGCTTCGCACCGAACCCTTGCCATTGGGGCCGTCCTCGCACGCGCCGGTCATGCCGGTCAGGGCGGCATGGATGACCAGATGGCGCATTTCCGGCGACTGGGTGCCGTAGTCGAAATAATCCGCAGCACTGGCCAGGATGTCGGCTGCCGGGCACCCCGGGGCGAACAGGGCGGGGTCTTTGCACCCGCTGACGCCGAGCACGGCTGTCAGCATCGCAGCACCGGCGATGCCGCGTGCGAGGGCGGGACGAATCTGGCGGAGAGTGGCCTGAGCCCGGGTAAAGCGAAGGGTCGTCATCGTGGTGTCCGAAGGCTCCGATGCTGATGACAGCGCGGTTCCATCCCCGTCGGCAGACGGCAGGGGCGGGCCACGCCGCCGAAAATGGCTTGCGCGTCTGACGTACTTTGCGTAGGGCCGGTCCACGCCTTAAGTATGGGTGGACAGGCCCTGCGCCCGGGTACAGCCTGCTTCATATACCGCCCGTTGCATGTTTGGGGAACACCATGCCCGACCAGATGACTCAGACGACCGATTCCGCCCTCACTGACGCCCCTGCGCGTTCGATGCGTGTCCTGCTTGCGGGGCCACGTGGCTTCTGCGCGGGCGTAGACCGTGCCATCCGAGTAGTGGAAGAAGCGATCCGTCGCTACGGTGCTCCGGTCTATGTGCGGCACGAGATCGTTCATAACCGCACCGTGGTCGAAGAACTCGAGGCCCAGGGCGCGATCTTCGTCGAGGAACTGGACGAGGTTCCGGCTGACGGACACGTGGTCTTCTCCGCCCACGGCGTTCCCAAGACCGTCCCGGCCGAAGCCGAGCGCCGCAACCTGCTGTATCTGGATGCGACGTGCCCGCTGGTGTCCAAGGTCCACCGCGAGGCCGAGCGCCACTACGCCGATGGCGGAGCGGACAGCCGTCACATTCTGATGATCGGCCATGCCGGACATCCCGAGGTTGTCGGCACGATGGGCCAGCTGCCGGTCGGAGCCGTTACACTTATCAACGATTCTGCCGAAGCTCGCACCGTGATGCCGGAAGACCCGAGTCGTCTGGCGTTCATCACCCAGACCACGCTCTCGGTTGATGACACGGCGGAAATCGTCTCGATCCTGCGCGAGCGGTTTCCTGAGATCGAGGGGCCGAAGCGCGAGGACATCTGCTACGCCACCACCAACCGTCAGGAAGCGGTGAAGGCGATTGCGCCGGAAAGCGATCTGGTCATCGTCATCGGCTCGCCCAACTCCTCCAATTCGCAGCGGCTGCGCGAAGTGGCCGAACGCACGGGGGCCAAGCGTGCCCTGCTGGTGCCGCGCCTGAAGGATCTGGACTGGTCGGTGCTGGACGGGGTCGAGACGCTGGGCATCACCGCAGGGGCGTCCGCCCCGGAAGCGCTGGTGCAGGAAATGGTTGTGGCCCTTTCCAAGCATTTCGACCTGCAGATCGAAGAACGCACGGTCAAGGAAGAGAACGTGATCTTCCGGCTTCCTGCCCCGCTGGGCTGAGCGGTGGCGGTCTATACGGACGTTTCGGACGAGGCACTGACCGCGTTTCTGGGCGAATACGATATCGGGTCGCTGGTGGCCTTCCGCGGTATCGCGGAGGGTGTGGAGAACAGCAATTTCGTCCTGCGGACGACGCAGGGCGACTTCATCCTGACCCTGTATGAAAAGCGCGTCGATCGTGCGGACCTGCCGTGGTTTCTCGGGTTGATGCGTCATCTGTCGGCAGGTGGTCTGTCCTGCCCGACGCCGGTTACAGGTCGCGACGGGGAGGCCCTGCGCGAGTTGGCGCGTCGTCCGGCTGCGATCACCACGTTCCTGCCGGGTGTCTGGCCGCGCCGCGTTCACCCGTTTCATTGCCGTGCGTTGGGTGAGGCGCTGGCGCGGTTCCATCTGGCCGGTCAGGGTTTTGAAGCCACGCGGGCCAACGGACTGGGGCCAGCCGCCTGGGCCCGACTGTTCGACCAGTGCCGCGCTGATGGCGATGATGTGCAGCCCGGGCTGGTGGCGGAAGTCGACGCCGCCTTGAGCGGCATCCTGCGTGACTGGCCCGCGGAGGGTACGCTGCCAGTCGGGCACATCCATGCCGACCTGTTCCCCGACAACGTGTTCTTCCTCGACCGGGATGTTTCGGGGATCATCGATTTCTATTTCGCGTGCACCGATATTCTGGCGTACGATCTGGCGATCTGCCTGAACGCGTGGTGCTTCGAGATCGACGGGTCTTTCAACGTCACCAAGGCGCGTCTCATGGTGGCGGGTTACGAGTCCGTGCGGCCTTTGTCCCAAGCTGAACGCGCAGCGTTGCCCGTTCTGGCGCGCGGTTCGGCGCTGCGGTTCCTGCTGACGCGACTGTATGACTGGGTGAACACGCCGCCCGGCGCGCTGGTCACGCGCAAGGATCCGCTGGATTACCTGCGCCGCCTGCGGTTCCATCTGCTTGCCGAGGGGCCGAGCGCATATGGCCTCTGACATCACCGAAGTCGCCACGGCGGCTCCGCAGTCGCTGGTGGAAATCTGGACCGATGGCGGTTGCAAGCCTAATCCTGGTCCCGGCGGCTGGGCTGCATTGATGAAATTCGGCGCGCATGAACGCGAACTGAGTGGCGGCGAAGCCGAAACGACGAACAATCGTATGGAGCTGACCGCGGCTGCCGAAGCGCTGGAAGCGCTGACGCGCCCGTGCAAGGTCACGCTGCATACGGACAGCGAATATCTGCGGAACGGCATCACCCGGTGGTCGACTGGGTGGGTGCGCCGCAACTGGCGCAATTCGGCGGGCGATCCGGTGGCCAACATGGATCTGTGGCGACGCCTTCTGGCGGTCACGCCGAAGCACGACATCACATGGCTCTGGGTCAAGGGGCACTCGGGCGACGAAAATAACGACCGTGTCGATGTGCTGGCGACGCAGGCCCGTGATGCCCTTGGACTGGCCTATCCCACGCGTCGAAAATAAGTCGCCTCGCCCCGTTACCACGGCTAAGGTGCGCCGACAGCAGAGGCAGTTTCATGGACGTGCAAAGTAAACGGGCCACGCCCCCCTTAACTGGCCCTGCCGAGTCTGCGATTTCTGTTCGCGATCTGGACTTTTACTACGGGTCGCATCAGGCGCTGAAGGGGATCGGCATCGAGTTCCCGCGCCGTCAGGTGACGGGGATGATCGGGCCTTCGGGCTGCGGCAAA
>Ga0157365_10000140_pt1 | contig 33672 bp, 38 predicted proteins | sample AttsexASBM3_FD_111478 | JGI IMG/M metagenome (GOLD analysis project Ga0157365, IMG submission 111478) | Fungus gardens microbial communities from leaf cutter ant in Ribeirão Preto, State of São Paulo, Brazil - Atta sexdens ASBM3 | ecosystem: Host-associated > Fungi > Mycelium > Unclassified ...
CTTAGGGGCCTCAGGTCTTCTTGATGGTCGGCGCGTGACGACCCACTGGGCCGTAGTCGATCAACTTGCTCGGGCATGTCCCGTTGCAGAAATCGAGGCCGATGCGCTACACGTGCGAGATGGACCGCTCCGCACAGCCGCCGGCGTGACCGCTGGCCTCGATCTTGCACTCTCTCTGGTCGAGGAAGACTGCGGTCTTGCGCTTGCAAAAGACGTCGCATCCCAGTTGGTCATGTTTTTCCGACGGCCGGGAGGCCAGTTGCAATTCAGCAGACGGGGTGAAGTCAGACCTGCCGGACGCTCAATCATCCAGGATATCCAAAGATGGCTCATTGCTCATCCCGACGAAGACGCCAGTACGGCGGCTCTGGCGAACCGAGCGGGGCTCAGCGCCCGTCATTTCACACGGATTTTCAATCAGGAATTTGGCATAACTCCGGCTCAATGGGTCGAGCAGATCCGCATTGATCTTGCGCGTGCCAGACTGGAGGCCGGGGATTATCCCAAGCAGGTCGCTGTCGCTTTTGGCTTCAGGGACATTGACACATTCCGTCGTGCTTTTCAGCGGCAAACGGGTGTCACACCCGCAGTTTACCGAAGGCGGTTTGGGGGAATGGATGAACAAACAGAGACATAGAAATGGCAAACGATTATTTGAAGCTGAGGCTTGGATCAGTCTTGTCGATTCCCGCTCCACCTCGGGAAAAGCGGCAAAGCCGCTGTATCCTGCGTGGGCATAGCCGCGGCTGAATCAAGAGTTACTCTTATACCTCAGGTATTGTGCCCCAGGCATTGACGGGGAGAGAGGAGATGAATTTTCTCGTGTAACGACATGAGTGATAAGTGTTGCTCATTCTGCGACGTAGCACGGATAACAAAGCTTTTGACGCTTGCTCAGAGCAGCATCCAATTCAAATACTGCCAGCGGATGGTCAGCATCAGTCGTCGCCAGCAACTCTCCGGTTGGAGAATATACAAAGCCCCCTCCACCAAAGACAGGACCGGTGACTGAGCCCACTCTGTTTGAGCTAACGACATATGCGCCGCTCGTAATTGCCGCAAATTTCCCCGCCAAATGCCAAAGATCTGTGGAAACGCCTGTCGCCCTGGGTATCGCAATAAGCGATGCGCCATGACGGCCATAGGCCCGGGCGTGTTCGTTGAACATAAGTTCTGTGCAAAGCAGAACCCCAACGTCGATATCACCAATACGGGTAGTTTCAAATTCGCCCGACGCAGCGCCAAACCACGCGGTTTCATACCAGCCTGGCTCAGAGGGAAAATATTGCTTGTGATGCACGGCCTTTGCGCATCCCGCTTCTATCACGATCGCTTCGTTGGAAAGTTTATTCCCTGCCCATACCGGACGTGATGAAATTACTGCTTTGGCTGACAGGGTCGATAACGCAACAAGGCCTGCCTCGTGGATCGCAATAGTTTGCGCTGCCACTTCCGGGTCGAAGGCGGGCGCAGAAGCAACCCACGGCCCAAAGGGCATTTCATTCGTGATCAGAATGTCCGGCCTGGAGGCATCCACAGCCTGTATGATCGCCTTCCAAGCGGTGCTATCTGGCTCCAGCTCGTCTGGCCACTCAACAAATGCAATGCGCATAGCTCAAATCCTCCAACGGCTTTCTCTTCGAACGAGAGGTCCACAATCGTTAGAAATTTCCCTGCTCAGTAGCGCGCTCAGGCGCAGGAAAAAACTCTCAGCTTCCCTGCGCCTGAGCCACTGATCGGCAAAACCGGGTGTCAGGCGTGACCGTTATGCCCAGAAACAGGGAGGCAGGGGCCCGTCAGGAGAACTTTTCTCCGACCATTTCCTCGCTTTTTGCCCAGAGCGCTTCGGCGTGTGCAGGGTCGAGGGCGTAGGAACGAACGCCCTGACTGACGAGGCTGATTGGCTGGTCATCGGGCACGACCGGACTTACTTGGCAATCCTCACAGTAATGTCCTCCAACCGCATCGGCCTCCGCCACCACGCCAGCCCAAACCGAAGTAGCCGCTCCCTGAGGAATGGTTTTGAACTGAAACGGTGGTTTCCCCTCTGCTGCAGCCTGTTCATTCACCTGCGCCACCATCGCCTCAATTGCACCGGCCGGCATGTGACGCGCCAGTTCGGTCAGAATTCCACCGGGATGAACTGCCGTGGCGCGTACCCCGCGCGCGCGATGGCGGGCATCAAAGGCAACGGCGAAGAGGATATTGGCTGTCTTGGAGCGCCCGTAGCCGATGAACGGCTCATAATGGGTGTGCTCGAAGTTCGGATCTTTCAGATCAACATCTGCAAAACGATGGCCAGACGACGCCAGACTGACCAGTCGCGCACCGGCGTGCATCAGTCCCGCGATGCGATTAACGAGCACGAAGTGTCCGAGATGATTGGTTCCGAACTGTGTCTCGAACCCATCCTTCGTATGTCCGAAAGGCGTTGCCATAACGCCCGCATTGGCAATCACGAGATCGAACGGCAGACCGACTGCATTCAACTGATCGGCGCATGCGCGGACACTGCTCAGATCGGCAAGGTCCAGGGTGACCAGTTCAAATGTTCCGCCTGCGCGTTCAGCGTCCATACGGACCTGCGCCGTGGCACTCTCTGCTTTTGTGAGATTACGGGCGGCTCCCACCACCTGGGCGCCATGGGCAGCAAGCGCGCGGGCTGTTTCTATGCCCAGACCGGCAGAGACGCCCGTAACGAGAACGCGCTTGCCTTTCAGGGACACGCCGGAGAGGACGTCTTCAGTTGTCGAATGTGCGCCAAAAATCTGCGTCATCGGTTAAACTCCTTGGAATGGTGCATCAGTTTCTTGCTGAAACAGCACTCGAACTTATATATGGAGCATTGCTCCGCTTAATATATGCGGAGCAATGCTCCGTTTAACAAGAGGGAACCTTGTGATCGACGAAAAAAAGCCTCGCCGCCGACCGCGGAGTGACGGGCAACGCAACAGGGAGCACCTGTTGGGCGTCGCCAAGACGGCGTTTACGGCGGGTGAACTCGATATCCCCCTGGACGAGATTGCGCGTCGTGCGGGCGTGGGGATTGGAACGCTTTATCGGCATTTTCCCAATCGTGATGCTCTCATTGAGGCCGTCTATCGCGCGGAACTGGATCGCTTGGCCGATGCTGCGCCGGCTCTGGCCGCACAGTATCCACCAGTAGAAGCGCTTCGAGCATGGATGCTGTTGTTCATGGATTACATTGCCGCCAAACATGTGATTGCGCCCGCCCTCAATGGTCTGGTTGAGGGCACGAGCGCGCTTTACGCTCAGTCCGGGATGATTCTTCAGAATGCGATCGACAGGCTTGTAGAATCTGCCGTTGCCAGTGGCGACTTTAAGGTGGAGATTGAGCCACTCGATCTACTGCGGGCTTTGGCGGGGGTCTCGAACTTCTCGGCCGGACCTGGCTGGGAGACCAGCGCAAAGCGTCTTGTCGACATTCTGATCGCCGGATCGCGGGTGTAATTCCTGCAGTATCTGCCTTCAACGACTCAGGAGCGCCCCGGCCAACAAGATCCCAAAGGCGATAACATTCACCCTTGGTTCCCAATAGCTCATGAAGGCGAACGTGACCGCGAGCCAGCCTGCAGCTGCGGCGAACGATACTGTTGTGAATACTCGCTGATGGCTGAGTTCTGGCGCCTGCCAGACCAGCCAGAGGCAGAGGAGACCAAAGACAATCTGGCCCAGTGCAAACGACGTGTTGAGGCCATAATAGAGGGTTGTCTCTGGTCCTGGCACATGTTTACGGCGCATATATTGCGAAACCACGTCTATAAGAAAATGCAGTGTGCCGCTGAAGGTCAGCCAGATGTAGGCCGCAAGCAGGAAAGTCCTGTGCATGGTGCTTACCCGAACTGCACGTGGGTCAGTTTTTCGGAAATATCCCACAGACGAGCCGCAGCCTGCCGGTCGCGTGCGGCAGGGGGAATTCTGGCAGTGGTGGGATATCCACGCGTCTCGCTCAGTCTGTCGGGGCCATAATAGCCGCCTCCCTTTGCCCCGGAGGACGTCGCGGCGAAGAGAGTCGGTAGCGCACCTTGAGCGGCGGGCTGGAAAAGGAACCACAATATCCGCCGTGCGAGGCCAAACACGCTCGAAGCGCCTGCACCGTTCGGAAGAAGATCGGTACGCGAAATACCGGGATGGGCGGCGATGCTGGTTATCCCCCAGTTTCCTGCGTCGCTGCGACGCTGAAGTTCCAGCGCGAACATCAGACAGGCCAGCTTGGACTGACTGTAGACCGGCATGGGTTTGTAGCCGTGTGCGGCCTGAAGATCATCGAATGCGATCTGACCGTCACGCGCCGCGATGCTGGAGAGCGTTATAACGCGCGGATCACGGCCTTTGCGAAGCAGCGGCAGCAAATGCGCGGTCAGAGCAAAATGCCCAAGATAGTTGGTCCCGAACTGTAGTTCGAAACCATCCGAGGTCACTTTACGGGCGGGGGGCGTCATTACCCCGGCATTATTGATCAGAACGTCGAGACGGCCGTGCTGGCTGCGCAGGCGCTCACCAAATGCAGCAATCGATGCCAGATCAGCCAGATCAAGAGCTTCAAAGCTGATGGCGGCCTCAGGTGCTTCCCTTTTTATCCGGGCGACCGCTTCCGCACCTTTGCCAGGGTTTCGTCCGGCGAGAATGACTGTCGCTCCAGCTTTCCCGAACGCCAATGCGTCTTCAAACCCGAGGCCACCTGTCCCTGTTACGACAAATGAACGGCCGCGAATGTCCGGAATGTTTGATGTCGTCCATTTGCTCATGTTGGGCTCCTGTCCACGTAAGGAAGTCTCTTCGGGGAGAGAGGCTGATATTTCGACAGCACTCGCCATTAACTCCAGCCGACGCCCGATACTTAGGCGTGCAGGGTGGAGAGACGAATGCCCGAACTCTCAAATTTCTTGCCCGATCCTGCAATGCTCTGGCTCAGACGGTTCGCTGCGTGTAGACGGGAAGTGTTGGAATTTCGGCTGGAGCAGGAAATGTCTTCATCTCTCGCCAGGGCTGTAACCTGCTATCTGGACGGGCAGGGACATGGCACAGACGGGCTTTTCACGACGGCTTTTGACAGCATGAATATCATCAGGTTGAGCGAAAAGACGCCACCGAATGGCATGGTATACAAACCGTCGCTCTGTATCACTCTTCAGGGCGCGAAGGAGGTAGAATTTGGCGATGCCATCTTCGAATATGGTTCCATGGCGTTTCTTCTGGTCAGCATCGAAATACCCGCTCTTGGCCGCGTGACGGAAGCAAGTCAGGAATGCCCATACATTGGCATTACGATAGATCTGGATGCCGGTATCCTGCGTGAGGTCATGGCTGAACTTACCCAGCCCCCTTTACCGTCGAATGATCAGGGTATCGGGGTATTCGTCGCCGACCTTTCCGAGGATCTGTCCGACTGCGTCCGGCGGCTCATACGACTGCTCGATAATCCGGCCGCGCCCCCGATCCTCTGGCCGGCGATCATGCGTGAAATCTGCTTCTGGCTGTTAACAGGGCCTCATGCGGGCGAAGTCTGTAAACTCGTCCTGCCCGACAGCCACATGCAACGGGTTGCGGAAGCCGTTCACCTGCTGCGGGCCAACTTTGCGAAGCCGGTAAGGATTGAACGTCTTGCCGCAGTCGCACGCATGAGTCTCTCGTCCTTCCATCAGCATTTCAAAATGCTGACCTCCATGACGCCGCTCCAGTATCAGAAACAGTTGCGCCTGCTCGAGGCACGTCGCCTGATGGTGTCAGAAGGCTTCAACGTTTCGCATGCAGCGTTTGAAGTCGGTTACGAAAGCGCGTCGCAATTCAGTCGGGACTATGTTCGCAGCTTTGGGACTGCGCCCAAGCGCGACGTGATGGAACTGACGTCCTTGAGTGCCGATCCATGCTAGGGTTCCACTCAGCCATGTGTGTGTCAGATTGATTCACTGGCTGCTTCAGCGTGGCATTACGTTGGAGCGGATACTGCATGAGGTGATCTGACAGACCAGAAATGGGCAACGACTGACAGCACAGTGATCCGCGCCCATTCGTAGGCCACCGGAGCAAAAGGGAGAACCTTCTCAGGTTTTGGTCGATCACGCGGCAGCTTTATGAGCAAGATCCATGCCCGATGTAACGATCAGGACTTTCCTCGTGGCTTATCGGCGGTTAGGCCTCGGACGACAGTGCAGGCGGGGCCTGACGGAGCTGCCATTCCTCCCGCCGAACTCTGCTGATAAGTTAGCTCCCGATAACGTCGCTTTCGGTTTTTGGGTGCATTGTAGAGCGGATCGAAACCAACCGCTTTGAAATCCGAATCAGCGATCGGTAATTTCGCCGGGGCAAAGCTTCAGTTTGTCGATAAGCCAGCGGCTGGCGGGTCCAGGCGGCTCGGACGTGGGATAGACGACCGTCATGGGCATGTCGGCTCCTCCTGGAGAAATGTCCTCGATGCGGAGTTCGACCAGCCGGCTGCTTTCGAGATCGGCGCGGACAGTGTGGAATGGCATCCCGCCCCAGCCGAGGCCACCAAGAAGAAAATGATGCTTGGCGTAGAGATCCGCGAGCCGCCATGTCAGCGGAGATAGGACGCCGCGTTCTCTTCCCGCGGAAAGCTCGGTCCGGTCTGTCAGCACAAGCTGGACGTGGCGTGCAAGTTCTTCTCTGGGAATAACGCCGTCGATCCGCGCCAGTGGATGGTCATGGGACGCGACCATCATGAAACGGATGTCTCCCAGCGCTTCACTCGACATGGAACTGGGAAGACCGGGAAGAGGGCCTGCAATACCGACATTGGCCCGTCCATCGAGGAGAGGTTGAAAGACGCCACCAAGGGCCTCCACGTACAGCCGCAGGGGCGTATGCGGAAATCTCTCACGGAAACCGGTCGCCACAGCTGTAATCCGGTCCATTGGGAAGAAGACGTCCACTACAACCGATAACTCGGGCTCCAGCCCCAAGGACATACCTCTGGCCCGAGCCTTCATGAAGTCCACATTGCCGACTACGCCGCGCGCATCAGCCAGCAGCACTCTGCCGGCGATCGTCAATTGCGGGTAGCGGCCCGTCCGGTCGAACAGCACCACTCCCATCTGCGCCTCCAGGGTGGCGATCATTTCGCTGACCGCCGATTGCGACCGGTGCAGCAGCCGGGCCGCCGCCGAAAAACTGCCTTCATCACTGGCGGCAATGAATGTGCGCAGCTGATCCAATGATACGCCGTCCAGCATAGAGCCTCTCAATGTATCGTTTTAAGCGATAGTATATATCGGAATATAGAGACTTTCTAGATAGGTCTCTGCGTGAGACATCATGATCCATGCTCAGGGCAATCAAAAATCTCTTCTCAGGGCGCAACAGAGAGTCCCTGTCACTTTCCTCTACGGAGACGACCACGATGAAGATCCTGCATATCGATTCCAGTATTCTTGGAGATTACTCGGTTAGCCGGCAGCTTTCAGCGGACACCGTTGCGCGTCTGAAGGCTGTGCATCCGGACGCAACTGTCACCTATCGGGATCTTGCTGCAAATCCCGTGCCATACCTGACAGGCGCGCATATGGCGGCGTTCCAGGGGGCACCGGTCACGGATGCAGCACTCGCTGATGATCTTGCGATCGGCAATGGGTATATCCATGACCTTCTGGCAGCTGACATCATCGTCATTGGTGCACCGATGTATAATTTCTCCGTCTCTGCCCAGCTCAAATCCTGGATCGATCGCGTAGTCGTCGCTGGCAAGACATTCCAGTACGGTGCGACAGGCCCGGAAGGTTTGCTTCCAAAAGGCAAAAAGGCATTCCTGATCTCGACGCGCGGTGGGATCTATACCGGGGGCAGCCCGGCTGCCGCCCTGGATCATCAGGAAAAATATCTCGGTTCCATCCTGGCGTTCATTGGCCTGACAGATGTCACCTGGATCCGCGCCGAAGGACTGGCGCTGGGGGAGGATGCCAAAGACGCTGCCATCGTACAGGCCCAAGGCGAAATCGTCGATCTTCCGCTCTGACAACCTTCTTATCTCATAGGAATGCTCATCCATGATCAAACGTCATTTTGCTAAGTCTGCCCTTATAGCAGCTATCGTTTTCGGTACAGTTTCACAGGCTTCAGCACAGCAGGTGGCCAGCACCGATCCGGCGGCAGTAAAGGCAGGTACCTACAAGGTCGAGCCCTATCATACGCAGGTCGGCTTTACTCTCTCGCATCTGGGCTTCAGCAATTTCTCCGGTTTTTTCACGGGAGCATCCGGTTCGCTCACGATTGATCCGGCCCATCTTTCAGCTACCAATCTCGATGTTACGGTTCCGGTTCAATCGGTCGACACCACGGTACCGAAGCTGGATGGCGAGCTGAAAAGTGCGCAGTGGTTCGACGCAGATCGGTTTCCTAACGCAACGTTCAAGTCTACCCGGATTGTCCGGACCAGCGCCAACACTGCGAATATCACCGGAGATCTGACCCTGCATGGTGTAACACGACCGATCACTCTCAAAACCCGTCTGGTCGGGAGCGGGACCAACCCGCTCGACAAGATGTTTACCGTTGGCTTTGAAGCGACCGGGACGATTGCTCGCAGCCAGTTTGGCGTCAAACAGTATGTGCCGCTCGTGGGGGATACTGTGACGCTGACAATCGCTGGCGCGTTCGAGCTTCAGCAGTAAACCCATGCCAGCGTCATAGTCTGTTGAACGATATACGCGTCTGGCGATCATCCTTCACTGGATCATGGCGCTTAATATCGCAGCCCTGGTTATCATCGGCCTTCTGATGGTTCATGGCGGTCTCACGTCAGATACAATGTTCTGGCTTTATCAGCTTCACAAGTCGATCGGGATCACGGTTCTTCTGGCAGCAGTGGTGCGGTTGGTGTGGCGTTTGAGCCATCGTCCGCCTCCGCTACCACCGACAATGCAACCAGGTGAAAAGACGGCGGCTCATGCTGGCCACATCATCCTCTATGCCGCGCTATTTATCATCCCGCTAACAGGTTGGGCGCTGGTGTCGAGTTCCGTATTCGGTATCCCAACCGTCCTGTACGGATTGGTGCCGTGGCCGGACCTGCCGTTTTTTTCGACCCTGACCGACAAGGCTCCCGTCGAAGCTGTGCTGAAAACCATTCATGCCTACGGCGCCTATGCGCTTATTGCGCTGGTAGCCCTTCACATCCTTGCCGCTCTGCGCCACCAGTTTCTTCTCAGGGACGACATCATGGCGCGGATGCTGCTCCATTGGGGAAAATCACGACTATGAAACATTTTCCGTCCTGGCCGACTGTGGCCTTCATGACTGGCCTGGTTTCCATGGGGACACAGGCAGAGGCTGCGGACTGGAAGATTGACACCGCAAAAAGCACCCTTGGCTTTTCTGGCATCCAGACGGGCAAAAAGTTTGAGGGGCATTTCTCGCGTTATAATGCCTCCATTTCCCTCGACCCCAATCACCTTGAAGCAGCGCATATCACGGTCGATGTCGACCTCGGCAGTGCGGAAACCGGTGACCGGCAACGGGATACGGCGCTGCCGGGTCGTGACTGGTTTGATATTGCCCAGTTTCCACATGCCTTCTTCTCCAGCGCGGAGATTCACAAGACAGGCGAAAATACCTATGAGGCCGTTGTAAATCTGACCCTGCGCGGCGCTTCCAAACCTGTAACACTCCTGTTTACGCTCAATGTAGAGGGCGCTAAAGCACACGCTGAAGGGCATACGAAATTATTCCGCTCTACCTTTGGTATTGGTCAGGGGCCATGGGCGACCGGTCAATGGGTCGCACTGGACGTTGACGTTACCTTCGATGTCACCGCCAACAGTGTCTTATAAAAATCACGCTATTCATGTTGGTCGACGGGCTCAGAACGGAAATACTGGGGCCTTATAGTATCAAGGCAAACACCGTTGCAGAACATTGTGGTGTTTCCCGGCTCAACCGATCAGCGCTTTTCGAAACGGACGCTCCAACCTGTCTGCCGACATGACCATTCGGTCTGAGATTGGAATATACGCCGATAGCCTGACGTGCATGCAGAGTGCTTTCGAGTTGGCTCAGGCACCAGCCCATGAAGCCCATCTGAACGTCCAGCATTTTAATCTTGTCGCACCTTCTGGGACTGAACTACGGACTATTTAAGGTTCAACGAATTAAAGTCTGCTTAGAGGGGGAGGGGGAACGGCAGGTCCGCTTTTGGGTTATCCAAGTATAGAATCGGACATATATTTGGCTCACTTCACGCACAGATAATCCTCAGTTTTCTGAAGAAATATTGAGGTCCTCAGTACTGGAATTCCAGGTTATATCCGCGACAGTGTGTGCACGGTTCGATCAGTGGTCACATTACCCGTGTTAAGGGTCGTATTCGGCTCCAGCAGAACAACATGGCATTCGTCACCTAATGCCTCGGGACAATGCTCGACACCATGCGGAACAATGATGAATTCACCGGCCTCGATGTCAATGTCGCGATCCCGGAAATGCATGCGCAATGTTCCGGAAACAACCAGGAACAGTTCGTCCTCATGCTCGTGATGGTGCCAGTCGAACATTCCCTTGAATTTTGCCAGCTTGATCTGGGACGTATTGATGTCACCCGCCACACGGGGGCTCCAGTAATCGGAAAATGCGGTGAAAGCCTGAGTCAGGTTTATTTTTTCCATTGGTTTCCTCCGTCAGAATTGTCGAATGATAGTCTGGACGTAGCCGATCTGTTGCGCCAGATCGGGTGATGCAGGAAAAGCGCCGTCGAGTAGAGCTGTGCCGACCGTAAAACCCGAAGCACCCGCAGAGGTGGCAGCGCGAATACGCTCCGCCCGATCGAGCGAGCCCGCCACGATGACAGGCTTATTCGGCACCGCGGCGCAGACCTGCCGGATTAGCTTCGGTACATCTCCTGCGAACCGATAGGCCAGCAAATCCAGTCCATGGACACCAGGCCGGCCCGCGAGATCGACCGCACTGCGTACGATTTCGGTTTTGGTTCCTTCGAGAATGCTCGGATGCCCGCTGATCCGGCCGGGAAAGGGATAATAGCGGATTTTTGTGCCTTCCAGCAGCTTCAGCGCATCATCGACATGTGTGCCACCCAGCAGATAATCGACACCAAGAGCGATCCCAGCCTTTATTGAGCGAAGTTCGCTGTCGCGATCGAGAGAGACAACTTCCAGATAGGTTTTTGCTCCGGTCTCACGGATAGTGCTGGCCAGCGTCTGGAGCACCGTAAAAGGCAGACCAATATCCTTGAACCCGATATGCCGGACACCTGCCTCACGGGCAGTTTCGACCAGATCGACTGCGTTCTCCACCGTACGATCATGGCGGGTCAGCATGAAGATGAACTCGGGTCGGGTCATACTGAGGCTCCATTGGTGAGGCGAAGGGCGTAATCGAATGCCGTTTCCAGGCTGGATGGATCGGCGATACCCCGTCCTGCAATATCGAAGGCTGTGCCGTGGTCAGGGCTTGTCCGCGTGAAGGGTAAACCGAGGGTGATATTCACACCCTGCGCCAAACCCATGTATTTGACGGGAATCAGTCCCTGGTCATGATACTGCGCGACGACGACATCGAACCGTCCCTCGCGCGCTTGCATGAACACCGTGTCGCCGGGCCAGGGACCTGATGCGTCAATGCCTTCACGACGTGCCTGGGCGACGGCGGGACCGATGATATCGGTCTCTTCGTCACCAAACAGGCCACCCTCTCCGGCATGGGGGTTGAGGCCCGCTACGGCGACACGTGGGCGTTCGATACCCAGTGCGCGTGCTCCCGTGTGAGCCAGCCGGATTGCTGCCGTCTGGGCGGGGAAATCAGCGCGCTGGATCGCGTCTCTGAGAGAACAGTGGGTCGTCACCAGTACGACGCGGATATCTTCGTTGGCCAGCATCATTGCAACACGCGAGCCACCAGCCTGCTCGGCAAGAATTTCGGTATGGCCGGGATAGTGCAGTCCGGCAGCGGCGAGTGCTTCCTTGTGGATCGGCGCAGTAATGATACCCCGGATTGTCCCCGCTTTCGCCAAATGAGTTGCGGTCACGACTGCCGCATAGGCGGCGCGGCCACTTTCGGCACTGATCTTACCCATAGGGGGCAATTCTACGCATTCCGACGAGACCAGCACATTCAGCACTCCGTCTTCGAACCGGGCTTCGGCTGGCGTCGTGATCCGACTTACCCGCGCCGATGGGTCAAGTGTTGTCAACGCCTGGTGCATCACCAACGGATCGCCGACGACAATCCAGCGCTTTTGTGCCGGTCGCCGCAAGAACATCCGTGCCACGATCTCGGGGCCGATACCGGCGGGATCTCCTATCGTGACCGCCATTGGCAAAATTGTGTGAAAGGTTTTTTCCATCATTCCAGTGAGAATAACGAAACCGTTCATGAGGAAAACCGATATGAACTGACCTATTCTGGTGATAAAAACTGACGAATGAAGCGTTCTGACATTCCCTCATTGGACGATCTGCGTGCCTTCGCAGCGGTTGTGCGCCTGGGTTCGGTACGGGCGGCAGCAACAGAGCTAGCTCTGACTCATGGGGCTGTCAGCCGTCGGGTGTCCAAGCTGGCTGACGATCTGAAACTCCAACTCCTGGAGCCGGACGGGCGAGGTGTGCGGCCGACCCGGGACGGCGCGCATCTGGCTGAAGCGGCAACCGATGCCCTAAAAGGGATCGCGGCAGCGCTAACCGAGATCCGGTCGTCATCTGATGCCCAGCCGATCGTGCTGTCATGCGAGCGGTCACTGGCAATGCGCTGGCTGATCCCGCGCCTGTCCGACTTCCAGGACCGTCATCCCGGGATCGATGTGCATCTTTCGACCGGTGGGGGCGCGCTGGATTTCGCACGTGACCGCGTTACGCTGGCTATCCGGCGTCTTGATTTCCCGCTTGCTCCCAACTGGGCTGTCACCACAATCGCGCAGGAGGCGGTTGGGCCGGTCATGCGTCCTGACATGGCACAGAGGTTCGCAGACGGGGGTTATCTGGCACTCGGGTCGCGCACCCGGCCCGAGGCATGGAAAAACTGGCTGGCGTCCCGGACCGACATGCCTACACCGCGCGACGTCCGTCTGTACGACCATCATTTCATGATGCTGGAAGCCGCCGCCAATGGTTTGGGAATTGCTCTGTCGCCCCGTATCATCGCTATGGACGATATCGCGACCGGCCGGCTTGTGGCACCGGCCAGGTTCGACGCGGATGGAACATTTTACGGGCTGATCCGGCCACGTGGCATGGAAATAACAGATAGCGTCAGCATCCTGGAAAAATGGATCATCAAACAGCTTCCATAACCCTCGATGGAGAGGGCTTTTCCGCGGCTGTGCAGTGCGATGTCGCAGTTATGAGTGGAGGTTTGGGGGAAAGAAGAAAGTCTGGCTCGGGTTAATCGGAAGACGTGTAACGAAATACCTCGCCTTGGTCAGAATAGACGCCTGTTACAATTCAGTCTCGAAGCTATCGCCTATTTTCGCCATCTTTAAAGACAGGGCCTGACGCCGCGCTTTAGCGTCAGGGTCCAAAAATCATCACACTCAAAACTATAGAGAAAGCACGCCTTTAATGCATGTCACGACATCACCTCCGATCCACATTTCGCCACCGGATTGCGTGACATAGACCTTGCCCGCACGTCCCAGAACCGTGCCTTGGCGTGATATGTAGGATGAAGACGCAAGGCCACTGCCTATCAGCCACTGCGCAATCCCGGCATTCAGACTTCCGGTGACAGGATCCTCAAAACCGGCGGCAGAAAAGGCTCGCACTTCAAAGTCTACATCATCCTCTTCTGCTGCGGGGGCAACGACCCCAACGCGAATTCCCGCGATCGCCTGGAAATCAGGTTTCAGTGACAGGACAGTCTGACGGTCCTTGAGAAGAAGTGACAACCAGCCAGGGCCATTATCCACCCATTCAGCAGAAACAATATCGTTCTCGGAAAGGTTTAATCCCTTCCTGATCTGTGTCAGCAGTTCCGGCTCAAGCGGTCCTTTGCGGCGAAGTGTCGGAGCAGCAAAAGCCAGCCTTCCATTGTCACGCCGGATCCTTACCAAGCCTGCTCCACATTCCTGCATGATGTCTCTCCCCGCGGGAAAATTCCGGGATGATAACCAGACATGACAGCTTCCGAGCGTAGGATGGCCTGCAAAAGGAAGTTCGCTATAGGGGGTAAATATTCTTAGCCGATAATCTGCATCGGGGTGTTCAGGATTCAGAAGAAATGTTGTTTCGCTCAGATTGGTCCAGTTGGCGAACGCAGCCATTTTCGCTGCAGACAAAGCGTCTGCTTTTTCCACCACAGCCGAAGGGTTCCCTCGCAAGGGTACAGACGAGAATACATCAACCTGCTGGAAGTCCAGACTGTTTACTTCCGTCTGAGAAGAAATGTTTTCCGTCATCAATTGATTAATTCTCAGCTTGTTTCTGTATGGTAATGTAAGATCTGGATTAAATCCGAAACCATGAAGGTGACGCCGCACTTTTGACGGCGGTCATCATGGCGACATCTCGCAGCGCTCTTTTTCCAAAGCATGAAGATTTTGTGCCAGTCCCTGTAGAGACATCTTCAGGCCGAAATGGAAACCTTCATCAGGGTCGCTCTGAAGGATCTGATGCCACGCCAAGGCTGCAACCGGATAGCGTAACAGAAGAGACTGGAGATCCGGACTCTGGTTATGATCGGGGCGTTTTTCTGCAAATGCCTGCTCTTCGATCGTAAAGCCGATGACAAAGTAGAGCGTGGAAAAAGTCCCCCAGGTGGCTGTGCGATCATCTGCACCGGCTTCCTTAAGGCTGGAGATCATCTGTGAACTGATGCGGGCCACGTTATCGGAAAGCGGATAAGTTCTTGCCAGAAAGCGGGCCCCGTCACGGTGAGCCAGCAATGCCTGCCTGACTTCGCAGGAAATTCTGAAGAACATTTCCTGCCATTTTTCCGCAACGACCGTGGTCGTTGCTACCTGTTCGAGAAGGGTGTCAGCCACCGCTTCGAACAACGCGTCCTTATTCGCAAAATGCCAGTAGAGTGAGGGAACCTGTACGTCCAGCATGTCTGCCAGTTTGCGCATTGTCAGCCCTTCCATTCCCAGCGTGTCCAGCAACTGCAGTGCTGAACTGATGACCTGCTCCCTTACAATTTTCGCACTCACGGCGTCCTCGTCTCCTCCTTGTCCTTACAACCTAATACCGTTAGGCTGCGAATCTAACAATGTTAGTTTCGAGGGGTGCAGACCATGAAAACTTCGTATGATGTATTGGTTTGCGGTGCGGGGCCCGTGGGGTTGTGGCTGGCCTGCGAGCTGAAACTTGCCCAAATCGATGTCGCAGTCCTCGACCGACGGCCGACCCGGACGACGGAATCACGCGCACTGGCGATCCATGGGCGGACATTGGAAATGTTCGGTCTACGCGGTTATGTGGAAGACTTTCTTGCAGCCGGACAGAAAATACCCCTGATGGAATACGGAGCCCTGGACACGCGGCTTGAATTTTCCTCTTTTGAAAGCCGCTTTCCTTTCACGCTGTTTCTCCGTCAGACCAAAACGGAAGAATTTCTGGAAAAGCGCGCCTTGGCACTTGGTGTACCTTTGCTCCGTGAAACGGAAGTCACTCAGGTCAAAGAGGATGGGGCCGAGGTGCAGGTGACCACTTCCCAAGGGCAGTTCTCTGCCGCGTGGCTGGCTGGTGCCGACGGTGCACGAAGCCTGGTTCGGCATCAGGCGGCCATCAACTTTGACGGCTTTGATGGGCGTGTCACCGCGATGCTGGGAGATGTGGTTCTGGCGAAGCCGCCAGAGGGAGGCGGCGTGCTGTCGATGGTGACGTCTCGCGGCGCCCTCATGATGTCTCCCTTGGGCGACGGTGCGCATCATCGGGTCATCGCCATTGATGCGGAGCGGTCGTCGGTGCCAAAGGAGACACCGCTCACTGTTGCAGAACTGTCGTCTACTGCATTGAAAATCTCCGGCAAAGATTATGGAATGGGCGAAGCGTCCTGGCTGTCCCGCTTTACGGATGCCACGCGTCTTGCGTCTGCTTACAGAAAAGGGCGTATTCTGCTGGCGGGAGACGCTGCGCATATTCACGCCCCGATGGGCGGCCAAGGACTGAACGTCGGTCTACAGGACGCGATGAATCTCGGCTGGAAGCTGGCCATGGTCGTTAAAAAGCAGGCTCCTGAAAGCCTGCTTAATACCTATCATTCCGAGCGTAGACCGGTCGGTCAGATGTTGTTTGACAACACGTTGGCGCAGGTTGCCCTGGCAACCAACTTTACGCCGCCAAATCTGTCATTACGAAATACAATGAATGACATCCTGTCTTTCCCTGACGTAAACCGCCGCCTTGCTTCAGAAATTTCGGGATTTGGTATCGCCTACGGATACGACAGCGTTGTACCCGAAACTCTACCAATGCATCTGGCTTCCGGTAAACGCGTTCCGGATGTCGACTTGATCGTCGAGAACCAGTCAGCGACACTCTATGGGTGCTTGGAAAAGGGTGAATGGGTGCATCTGGCACTTTCTTCCAAAGAACAGGATGTTTCAGAATTTCCTGACTGGCTGGATCCACATATCGTCAAACACATCACGGCCGATTGCGTTAATGACAGTCCCAGTTTGGCTGGTATTTCATCTGTATTGATCCGCCCGGATGGTTACGCCCATAGCGTGACAATGATCTGAACATAATACATCCCGGTTCTTAGAACCAGATAGTCCATGCAACCTAAAACATTCCGCATAGACTAACATTATTCTTACTAGAGGCCAGTGTACGAATGACAGATAAACCCAATGTCTCGGCATACTCTGAATTTGCAGATCACGGCGTTTCCCGTTTTTTCCGCAATCAGGCCTTTCATTTCCAGACTCTTCGCGCTCTGAACGACATCGTCGCCAATGGAGCGGATCTCAGCGAAGTGCTGACAGCCATAAGCTCCATCCCGGACGGTGATACAAACGCCTGGTTTGATGCCTTTTCCGAACTCGCCATCCGCACCGAAAAGCGTATCCCCACCTGTCTGGATCCGCTCAGCAATGGCTATGCCTGGCTCCGGTCCCACAATTACTGGCGTACTGCAGAATTCCTTCTACCTTCCGACGATCTGCGACGCAAAACTGCCTGGGCGCGGCAAATCGCCGCTTTCGATAATGGTCTGAAACTGGCCGGTATCGCTTATGAACGTTTCACCATTCCTTATGAAACCGGTCACCTCCGTGGCATCCTTTATCCGGGTCCTGAAGGGTGGCAGAAAAAGCCGCTTATCGTACTGGTTGGCGGCTACGATTCCACGCTGGAAGAACTGTATTTCGTTCTGGCCAAAGCGGCCTATGACCGCGGTTATGGTGTCCTCACCTATGAAGGCCCGGGTCAGGGGGGCGTTCTGCGCGAATACGGTCTCACTTTCACACCGGAATGGGAAAAACCTACTGCGGCCATTCTGGATTACTTTGAAGCCGCCTGGTTCCGTCCGGAGAAAACTGTTCTCATTGGCATGAGTATGGGGGGTTACCTTGCTCCTCGGGCAGCTGCCTTCGATCTACGCATCTCCGGCGTCGTTGCTTATGATGTCCTGTTCGATATGGGCAGTATCGCTGAACGCTACACTGCCCTCGCACAAAAGCCTGAGGCCGCAAAAAATCCGGATCTGGTCTGGGCTGTTGATAACGCCTGCTGGACTCTTGGAGTCACTACGCTGCCAGAAGCCGCCAAGGCTATGACGTCCTATACCCTCAGAGACGTGTCTCAAAAAATCACCTCCGACGTTCTGATCTTCGTCGGTGAAAACGACCACTTTGTTCCTGCCTCTCAGGCTGATGATTTCGCAAAAGCCTGCACCGCCGCACGATCCGTCGAAACGGTTACTTTTGATACTCTCTCGGGAGGGGCGGAACACTGTCAACTCGGGGCCCAAACTCTCTGGCACGCCACGTTTTTCAGCTGGATGATCAGTAAGTTCAGCTGAGGTACCCAATAATGTCACGTGAAGACAGGAGCAAAAGTCTGCCGCTACGGAAGCCAACAGGATGTTAGCGGAAAGCCTCCTCAACCAGCTGATCGATCGTAAGAGGCGTGTTGCTGTGCCGGATCAGCGGCGCAAGTAATCCGTCTATCGCAAGCACGGCCAGTCCATGAACCTTCGCCCAGAGAGAGGCCATGGCTACTTCCGGGGAGATACCGGACTGGTCGGATGCCGGAAGAGCCGCCAGTCTGGCAAAAGCCCGGGCTGAGGCTGTCGCAAGGGCCGGATGATCCGGATCGATGGCATCACTACGAAACATCAGTGTGAAAAGTCCCGGATTGGCGATCGCAAAACGAACGTAAGCCAGCCCGACATCCCGAGGCTCTCTGGCGTGCTCAGGTGACATGGCTTCAGAAAGCTCATCGAAACCCTGTGCGGCCAAGGCACTCAGCAGGCCGGTCAGGTTGCCGAAATGCGGGGCTGCGGCCGTCGCGGAGACGCCAGCACTCCGGGTGATCGCCCTGAGCTTCAGGGACGCAATGCCGTCCTTTTCCAGCATAAGCCGGGCCGTGTTCACCAAGGCCTTTTGCAGGTCTCCATGATGATAGCTGCTTTTCGTAGGCGTCTTCATCCTGATCCTCCAGACGTAAATTTACACTGTAAAAATAACTTGACGAGCACTTTCTTCATTCGTCATTCTTTACGGTGTAAAGACCGGAGAAAATGATGGTGACCAATAGAGCGCCGATCGAGCAGGAAATCGATGCCTGCGGACTTTCCGTACAGGGAAAATTGCCGGCCGGTCTGCGAGGGACGCTATATCGGAATGGCCCCAATCCTCGTCCGGGAACGCCGGAAGGTCACTGGTTCGTGGGAGATGGCATGATCCATGCCGTCTCGTTCGTGGACGGGCGATGTTCCTACCGCAACCGTTGGGTCCTGCCGCAGACAGAACACGCTCTTGGGAAAGCCAATACGCACGCCATTTTCCATGCGGGATCACTGATGGCTCTGGAAGAAGCACACCCACCGGTGGCCCTGGCGCCGTCGACGCTGACACGCTCTGGCGCGTCTTACCCGTCTGGCCCTTTCACGGCGCATCCGAAGCATGACCCTTTAACGGGGGAACTCGTCTTTTTTGGCTACGCTGCCGATGGGGCTGGATCACGTGCCATCCGTTGTGGAGCTTTGGACAGGTCTGGTTACCTAAGCTGGGAAACACGCTTTGAGGCGCCATTCAGCAGCATGATCCATGATGCAGCCGTGACGCCTCGACACATTGCCCTGCCGGTCTTTCCCCTGGTCAGGGAGTCTGTCGAAACATTCAGCTTTGCGTGGCGTCCTGATCTGGGCAGTTATCTGGCTGTGCTGGAACGTGGAGGGGCTGGTGACACCGTGCGGTGGTATGAGGCACCGACCGTCTATGCCTTTCATATTGCCAATGCATGGGAGGACCAGGAGCGCCTCTATTTCGACCTGTTCGTGTATGACACGCCTCCACTGTTTCCCGGTCCGGACGGGCAGCCGCCCTCGCAGAGACGGGGTCGCCCCTGCAGATGGAGCGTGGCGCTCACCAATCACGCGCCGGTCCGCGTCGAGCCCTTGTATGATATGTGTGGCGAATTCGGACGGATCGATGATCGTCTCGCCGGAAGCCGGTATGACCAGATCTACTGCACAAGCCGTGTTTATTCACAGCAGTCTGGCTTTCAGGCTATCGCACGGCTCGATCTGAGGCAGGGAACAGTCGATCAGTTCGATTTCGGAAGGCAGGCTTCGGTCTCGGAACCGGTCTTCGTACCGCGCCACCCCTGTGCCAGATCGGATGACGGCTGGCTTTTGAGCGTGATCTGGCGACCCGATTTTTCTTCGTCGCGCCTGGCCGTTTTTGATGCCGCCCATGTCGCCGATGGTCCGGTTGCTTCCGTAATCCTGCCGCAGCGTGTGCCTGACGGCTTTCACGGTAGTTTCGTGCCGGATGTTCTTCTGGCCGGGGAGCTGTCGCGATGAGCCGGGCTGCTACTTTAAAGGCTCTTCTACTCGAAGCCGGCGGATTGCTGCTGTTCTGGGGCTGTGATGCGCTCGGCTATGAGCATTATGCCTCGATAGCAGTGCTGGCTTTTGTTCTGGCTGACGGACTACGTCGCTGGCAGGGTGCTCTGGGCTTTCCGCGGGTCTGGTATCTGTTCAACGGGCTGGCTCTGGCACTAGCCGCGCTGGACATCGTGACAAGACGAGTGGCTTGGCCTCCATTTGAGAGTGTTGCCGCCAACCTGCTGATTGCGGGCATGTTTGTCATCGGCGCACTTTGGCGCAAACCGTTGGTGCAGGACATTGCCGAACAGCGGCAGGGTAAACCCTTCCCGACAGACCGGCATGATCTGCAGACGTTTTTTCGGGCGTATACATGGGTCTGGGCCGCTTATTTTGCGGTACGGGCTTTTGTCTGGTTGTGGATGGCGCAGCAACTGCCTGTGGCAAGAGCCCATGCGCTGCAGGGTATACTCGGGCCGGTCACCCTCTTTCTCATGATCGCACTGAGTTTCCAGGGGCAGAAGTTGTTCCGCGGTTTGAACCGGCTGGGACTGTTCCGGGGGTGAATTAGGCCGTTATGCAAATATGGTCATCGAAAAGGAAGCGCGCGAAGAATATCGATGATGGTCGCGGCACATCGTCCTGTCGGATCTCGATCGGGATCATAAATCGTCAGGGTCATGCCCAGGCATCGCGCGCTGGATACAAGGGGAGAGAGGATCTGGACCAAGTGTTCAGGTGACAGGCCAGGAGAGCCCGGGCAATCCACTGCGGGCATGATCGCCTGATCCATGACATCGACATCGAAATGGATCCAGAAGCTTTGCTCGGGTGCTCGAAGAAGCACATCATGGATCCGCTGAGATAGACCTGACGGACCGATCTTCTGGGCTTCAAAAATATCAACCTGTTCAATCGCCGTGTCTGCGATATCGGACCACGCAAAGTCGGGATCGTGACTCTCACGCTCACCAATCTGGATGACATTCACATCCGAAACCAGCGGACCTGACACGTTGGGCCAAACAGTCAAAAGCGGTTCACCCCGCCCGGTTGCGAGCGCCAGATCCATACCGGCCGCACCGCTAAGAGCTACTGCGGGATCGTAATTCCCCGGGTGTCTGAAGTCGCTGTGTCCGTCGATATGGACCAGTGAAACAGGTCCAACCTGTCGGGCACCTACCAGTGCTCCAAGCAACAGGGAGCAGTCTCCCCCAATGACAAGCGCAAACTCACCTGAAGTGCAAATATCCCTGGTCGTTTCTCCAAGGATGAGGGCATATGCATGAATGGCATGCCCGTTCCGAATACGCGTTCCCTCCTGAGCCTCAGGATGATAATCCGGTCTCGGAAGGCTATGGAGGTGGCTATAGTTTACGGCTTCCCCAAGACCAGCATCCATTAGGGCTTCGGGAGCGCGCCATGTTCCGGGCATATGCTCGTCATGGAGGGGACTCAGTCCAAGGTTTGACGGGGCGAGAACAAGCTGCATGGAATGTTCTTATGGCTTCGCAATGTGGCTGAGCGAAGAGCGGTTTTTCAGAGAACCTGCACGTTTTTCGAGGGCGTGTTCAGGTAATGCTGTAATCGGCTCTCAAGTGAGCCGACGTGAATTTCGAGCTTATGTCCATCCGGATCCAGAAAATAGACCGAGTGTCCCTCGCTCCTGTTCTCTTTCCAGATCACGCTGTTGCTCATCAGTGTCTCGCTCATGTTTGCGAAAGCATCCTCGGAAACGCTGAGAGCTATATGCGTATAGTCTGCATGCGGTGTCTGTCTCACCTGATCATCGCGAGACAGGCATAACCAGAGGCTACCAGCTTCAAGGTATGCGCCTTCTGCCCAGATCGCGCGCACTCTGAAGCCCAGAATATCTCGATAAAACGTCAAAGATCGCTGGACATCTGCCACGGCCAGAGTGATGTGGTTCAGCCCCAGAACAGTCATGTCCGCCCTCATCAAATTATCGCACTGAAGTATGATCCGCTTTCGAGACAACGACAATCCGTTATGAAACGGATACGAAGGTTACTATATGGCGAACAACCGATGCGTATTTAGATAATGTTCACTTATGAGATCAAAAAATCAGCTTAACGTCCGACATGACGGCGAAACAGGTCTGTTTTCACCTCGTTTTAAAGGGGAAACATCTTTTCGAATGCTTTCTGGCCCGTTTTTGTGAACCGGATAACTCGGCTGCCGGGGGCTTGAAGCGCCCACCCCTGTTGAATGATGAAGTCCATGAGACTTCGGCCCAGTGGACCTCCAAGGTGATACCGGCGTTCACTCCAGTCCAGACAGTTCCGGCAATGCGGGGGATGCTTCTTCGATAAAGCTGCCAGGTCCACTCCCAGTGAAACAAGAAAGTCTTCTCCCTGTTGCGTGAGGCTTAACGCGTCTCCATCAAGAACCAGAAACGCCTGAGCCAAAAGACTGTCGTACATCCGCACACCTGCTTCGCCTGCCAGATGTCGGTAGCAGATGCGCGCCGCTCGGAGGGCGGGATCTCGAGGCCCTGGACGCGTTCTCAAATGCCCCTGAGACGCTGCAAATCCCATGATGACTTCCAGCAGGTTCGCAACGTCCGGGCCGGCCAACTGGAAATAACGATGTCGTCCCTGACTGCACCCAACGATCAGACCACCATCCATCAATTTCCGGACGTGGCCTGAGACTGTCGGCGCTGAAATGCCAGCTTCAGAGGCCAGTTCAGTCGCGGTTAGGGCTTTGCCAGACATGAGGGCTGTCAGAATGTTAGCACGTGCAGGATCACCAATCAGAGCAGCAATTCGCGCGATGTCTGGGCCGTCTTTCATGCTTTGATCTGCACCGAAACATCCGGACATCGCAAGCTCCTAAGATCATCCCGAAACAACCGGGAGACCCAGTATGATCGCTGTTCTGTTCGAAGCATGGCCCACGCGGCAAGGAAAAAAGCAGTATGCATCGTTAGCTGCACATCTGAAGTCCGAACTTGAGACCGTCGAGGGGTATGTCTCAGTCGAGCGCTTCCAGAGTCTGACTGACCCGGACAAGCTGCTGTCATTATCGTTTTTCCGGGACGAAAACGCCGTTGCAGCCTGGAGACGTCTGTCAGCGCATCGCATGGCACAGGCGGCAGGGCGGGACGGCGTGTTTTCGGATTATCGTTTGCGGGTTGCGCAGGTTGTCCGGAATTATGGGCTGAGCGACCGGGAGGAAGCACCGTCCGATAGCAGGGCAGTCCATGCAGCCGTGGAGAATGATCATGTTTGATGTGGAAATTCTTCTTGAAGACTGTCCTGGCGCTTTGGGGCGGATGGGGACTGCCCTCGGTCAGGCAGGGATCAGCGTTGAAGGGGGAGGTGCGTGGGTGACCAATGGCAGAGGCGTGGCGCACTTCCTGTTTGAAGACGGGGCAGCAGCCAGCAAGGCTCTGAGCAACGCAGGAATAACGGTCGGGCGTGTCCGGGAGGTTGTTCTTCTGCGTCTCAAACAGGCGGTGCCGGGGCAGCTTGGTATTCTGACCGGCCGCATGGCTGACGCAGGCGTCAATATCGAAACGCTTTATAGCGATCATGACCACCAGCTTGTTCTGGTTACGGACAGGCCTGAAGAAGCGCAACGGGTAGCCAACCTCTGGGCGTGTTCCTGAGAAAGGCTTTCAGCAGTCTGCACGAAAATTTCGACCTAAGGGGCGCGCATCGCCGAAGTATTCTCGAAAGATAAAGAAAAGGGGATGCCAGCGGCTAGTGTCGATATGATGCGTCCTGCCGACGACGATATCGCGATGAGCATGAACGCGCTTTACCGTCAGGTCGACGAGGACAAATCCCCGGGATTCATCACCATGAAGCGCCGAAAGGCGGCACTCCAGTTGCAGAGGACATTCGGCGATGCGTGGAGCCCCGACCGTCTCGGAAGGCACGGGTGTAAAGCCTCCCAGGGCGAACTTGTCTGTATGGTGGACATACCCCATTGCAGTCTTCTCCGGGGGAACGGGCGAACTTCCCGTCGTTCGAGCAATCGCTTCGACTTTAGGCCACAGATCAGCCGATGGAAGATTGATTGTACACTCTTCTCTTTCACGAATATTGGCGAGCGCGCATCCGGTTGTACCCAGCCCCAGCACAATGGTCTGTCCCAAAGCCCAGAGTGAGGAAACGGGCGAAATATTCGCGTTACCCTGGCTGTCTGCTGTGCCAACGAGTGCCACAGGCGTACCGAAATAGAGGACGGAAGGAGAAATGGTGAGCGTAGAGGGAAGCGACATCGGAACATCCTGAAAAATAAAAGGATAGTCGCCGCTTCTTACATCAGCTTAAGGGGCTGACGTTTCGCTCTGCGCCGAAATATAGAACAAGCCGTCGAACATCGTGCGGGCAATACTTATGTCCGCTTTGGCGGAGAGAAATAGATTGGTTGAACGTCCGAAATGTAGGTCGGGAGCTGACTTTCTACTAAGAAAGTGAATTCACTCTGTTTGTTTCGAAGCTAATGCATAAATCTCTTTATAAGCTCTCCGGCTCATGCCAATCACATAGATGACGATCCGTTCGTCGATGACTTGATAAACAAGGCGGTAGCCGTCTTTCAGAAGCTTGATCTTGTAAAACCCTGATAGTTCACGATGAAGCTCGTTTCCTGGAAAGCGAGGGTTTCAGATCAGCTTTTCCAACTTCTTCTATCATCCGGTCCATGACCGGCCACAGGTGGAAACCTTTGATAAGCCGTTCGCTGAAAGAGCGCATCAGACGCCTCGAGCTGCATCACGGGACACCAACCTGGCCAAAAAAGCACCACGCCCTCGTGGCCTGAGGTCAGAATAATAATCAGTGGAGTATCGCGCCATTCTCGAACAGATAGCGCTTAAAGCGGTCTCCATAATCGATCCCCACGGCCTGTGCGACACTCGGCCGACTTTTCAAAGCCTGACGCCATCCTGACACCTTCGGCAGACCTTCAAACAGAGGGGCACCCACAGCGTCGGGCAGAACGTCGAAATAGCGAAAAATCGGTGCGAATACCGCATCTACAAGTCCAAATGTAGCACCGCCGAAATAGGGACCAAATCCCTGGAGTTGTTCCAGTCGGCTCAAATGACCCCGAAATGCAGCACCTTTGCTCTGCGCCGTTGGCACGTCTTTGGCATTCAGGAATTGCCATGCATCCGCCAGTACCCCGCTTCCATACTCGATCCAGGCGCGATGTTGCGATCTCGTAATGGGATCGGCAGGAAGCAGGCGCGAGGAGGACTGCGTTTCATCCAGATATTCACAGATCGCTACACTTTCGAAAAGCACGACATCTGGTCCGTCTGGCCGCGCCACCTTGAGCAGGGGAACCTTGCCCGTTGGAGAAATTGCAAGAAACCAGTCAGGTTTGGCCTTCAGGTCGACGTCAATCCGCTCGAAAGGCACACCCTTTTCAAGAAGCACAATCGCTGCGCGTTGAACAAAAGGGCAAAGTGCGTGGCTGATAAGGGTAAGCTTATGATCAGGCATGGAAGGCCCTCCGGGTTACGATTGGGTGGATGGTCGGGTATGGTCGGGAACATTAGAGAAGACTCACTTGTCTCCCATCCTGACTGATGATGTCGGCGCAGCCAGTGGTGTATCTGGCCGCACCTCTGAAAAATATAATCAGTTACGCAAAGGCGTCAGAACGACTCATCAGAGTTCCTGGGCTGTCGGTCGAATGAGGATTTCATTCACATCGACATCGGTGGGTTGTTCAATGGCGTAACCAATCGCCCTTGCGATGGCATCTGCGTCGATCGCAGTCGAGTAAATGGCTTTCATTGCCTCGGCGACCTGTGGGCTTGTGGTATGGTCTGGGAGTTCGGTTGTGACTGCTCCAGGCGAAATAATCGTACTGCGGATTGTGCCGCCCACCTCCTGACGAAAGCCTTCCGAAATCGCCCGCACGGCAAATTTCGTGCCGCAATAGACGGCAGCGCCCTTACCGACCCGGTGTCCGGCCACTGACGAAACATTGATGACATGTCCGCTGCCCTGACGTTGCATGACTGGTAGCGTCGCGGCAATGCCATAGAGCACGCCTTTGATGTTGACGTCGATCATACGATCCCATTCGTCCACCTTTGTCTCTGCAAGTGGAGCAATCAACATGACGCCAGCATTGTTGATCAGGACATCAATGCGACCGAAGCGATTAACGGTGGTCTCGATAAAGGTCGTCATATCCTCCCGGCTGGTCACATCGAGTTTGACTGCCAGCGCTTCTCCGCCAGAAGCCTTGATCTCGGCCACAATTTTTTCCAGGCGCTCGACGCGACGTGCGCCCAGAACGACGATGGCGCCCGATCTGGCTAGGTGGCGTGCTGTGGCTTCGCCGATACCGCTGCTGGCACCAGTGATCGCGATAACTTTGTTCGTCATGATGGTTTCCTGATTTGTCAGTATTCGCTCTTGGCGGGCATGTTTCTGGCGCAGATGAAATGATGCGCCGGTCAATACGGTATTGAACGCTATCGAACTGGGTCGTAATCGGCGGAAAGCGCGATGTCTCTTTGTGCTTCCAGCGCCCCCAGTCGTTCACTAAGCCCGGCATGGACGAGCTTGTAGGCATCGCTGCCAAGCGTCAGTCTTTTCGGCGCGGGGCTTGTCTCAAGGGACGCCATCATCGCCAGGGCAACCTTATCCGGGTCAAGGGCCGGATGGTAATCACCAGCGGCTCGCGCCTTCCGAAATTCGCCAACTTTCGTGTCTGTGTAGACGTCCATGGGCACGGCGTTATCCATACTGCCATACGCAAAATTGGTGCGCGCTCCTGCAGGCTCGACCAATGTGACCTCGATGCCGAAGGATTCAACTTCCTGAATGACCGATTCAAAAAAGCCTTCAATTGCCCATTTCGTCGTGTGATAGAGACTTAATGCCGGAAGGCTGATCTGGCCGCCCATTGAAGAGAGTTGCATGATCCGGCCTCCGCCCTGCGTCCTGAGGTGAGGGAGTGCCGCACGTGTTACCTGTATCGAGCCAATGATGTTGGTGTCGATCTGCCGACGGATCTGATCGTCCGTAAGTTCCTCGGCGGCGCCGAACAGCGCGTAACCGGCGTTGTTCACGATGACATCGATATGGCCAAGATCAGCAAACGCTTTGTCAACGCAGTGTCTGACGGCAGCCGTATCAGTTACATCCAGAGCTTCGATCCATAAAAGGTCGCCGAACGTTTTTTTGAGTTCGTTAAGTGCTTCCGGGCGACGAAGGGTGGCAGCTACACGATCGCCCCGTTCCAACAGCTTCTCGGTGAGAATTCTGCCGAAACCTGATGAGGTACCGGTGATAAACCATGTCTTTGTCATGACGGTTCCTAGGTGCTGGAGCGTCTTTCCGCCGACAGACTGCATGCGTGAATATGACGGAAAGTGTATTTGTTCTTGCACCTAGTTAAGGTTGTTGGGCACTCACGACTATCGGTTCAAATTGGCACGGCTTAATGAAAAAAGAGCAGCAATCGGAAAGGCCCCCCTAGCGAGGATCTGGTCAGTCCCCGATGCTCATCTGGGATTCTGTCTCGCGCAGGACGTCTACGAAAGCCCGAAGTCCGGGAGGAACAAGACGATGCCCGGGATAGTAAAGAACCAGGCCGGGAAATTTTGGACACCAGGAATCCAGCAGCCCCGTGAGCCGACCGGTTTCGATAAAGGGCAGGGCGGTCCGCTCCGGTACAAAAGCTATTACCAGTCCAAGAAGTGCGGCTTCTGCCATGAGATCAACGCGGTCGAGCGTTAGGTGACCGTTAACATCGACAGATATTTCCTGACCGTTCTTTTCGAATTCCCAGTGGAAGAGCTTGCCGCTCGGTAGCCGGAACCGGACGCAGTTATGTCCGGCAAGATCGTCCGGCGTTTGCGGTGTTCCATGCATAGCAAGATAGGAAGGAGACGCGACTGGAATAAGCCGGGCTGGACCACCAAAACGAATGGCAATCATATCCTGCGGAACTGACTCCCCAAGCCTAATTCCCGCATCAAAACCTTGCGAGACAATATCTACGAACTTCCCTTCGGCAGCCAGATCCAGATGCATCTTGGGATACCGATTGAGAAAAGTCGGAATGACCGAGCGCAGAAGCAAAAGCGCGGCAATTTCCGAGGCGTTGATGCGCAAGATGCCGCTCGGTTGCCCGCTAAATTCGTCGACCTCGGCCAAAGCGATGTCGAGATCACGTAATATGGGTTGCAGACGGGCAAGCAGCATTTCGCCCGCGGCGGTTGGCGAGACACTGCGTGTGGTTCGATTGAGCAGCCGAGCCCCCATTCTGTGCTCCAGGGTGCGCATCATATGGCTGAGCGTGGAGGCCGAGAGCCCTAGGGCATCCGCCGCCTTGCGGAAGCTGCGCTGGGTGGCGATCGCAATAAATGCGGAAAGCTCATTGAGCCCGGGACGGTCATTCATGGTCAATTTTCAATAGATCATCCCGGATCAGACGACTAGTGCCAACGTGGGATCTGCGCCAAATTTCGTCAAACCAATCATTGGTACGCAATCGGAATTCGTGACCGGATACGAAACAACGTAGTTACCTTATTATGGAAGCAACCCGCAGATGAATACGAAACATCCAAGTCGACGAGCAGTGTTGTCAGCAGCGGCCGTCTCGGTCGGAATGATAGGTTCGGTGGTTCATGCTAAACCAAACGTTTCCACTAACCAGAGCAATAAAGATATTGTCCGTAATGCTCTTGAGGCATGGAGCCGGGGAACGAATGCGCCCTTTATCGCCCTCATCTCTGAGGATATTCGATGGACGATCGTTGGCCATTCGCTGATTGCCGGAACGACGAACGGTAAAGCCGAGCTCAACGAGAAGACAAACCTGCCTTTTGTTGCACGGTTCAACAGGTCATCGACCAAGTTCAGGCCTGTGCGCATCCATGGGATTTATGAGGACGGGGATATGGTGATCGTACATTTCGACGGTCACGGCATCGCTAATGACGGTAAACCTTACGACAACAGCTACGCATGGTTTTTGACAATGCGCGGTGGTCGCGTCATCGCAGGAACTGCTTTTTTTGATAGCATCGCGTTCAACGATCTCTGGACCCGGGTTCGGCCGTAACCGGCTTTCTTCTTCGTCGTTGAAGCAAATTGGCTTGGAAAGTTTTGTTCCGGTCCCCGTCGCGGCCCAGGCCTCATCGTTGAACGTTGTACGGTCAAGCTTTTCTTGGTTGTTTCGGTCGCTATCCGGCTCAGGCACCACACGTAGGGGGGACTCGTCATCAACGGCTGCACGGACAACTTCTATCGCGATGGTCGTCGTGTGCATGGCTTTGGCAACAAATCTTATGGCCGTATGATGGCGGGTAGTCAGGACGGGTATGCGACTGGAATCTAGCCTACGGCAGCTACCGGCGACGAAACAATTGCAACCTCCGAGCAGACGCAAGGGTGTTTTCCTGTTCCCAAATTACTGAGCGGCCAGGAACAGATCAGTAGCTGTCTGGATTTTAGGTCCTCAGGCGGTCCGCTTTGCGGAAGATATATCTATAATCGGTGTATCGGAAATGCGGTATAAGCGGGCCTACCGTTTTCGCCCTTATCTCGCACAACGGGGGCATCTGAACGATCTCCGGAAAGCCGCCATAAGAGTATTGTTCCTATGTCGTAATCAGAATATCGATACAAGCTTATTTTGATATTACTCGAGACAGGATATCGGACTTGATTGGCATTGGAAAAGCAACGCAGCAAATGGCTCTTCCATATATCTATGGGATGATAGTCTTTCTTTCTGTGATCGTCGCTCACGCAGTCGATTTTTTCCTGCATGAATTCGCTCATTCATTCACGGCATGGGCACTCGGTTGGAAAGATAATCCTCTTGCTCTGAATTATGGAAAGCCGACCATAGATAATATTCTCATGCAGCAGCAGATCGACGAACACGTTCGTTACGCACCAATCTTCGCCGCACACAGTGGACTACAGGGAGCATTAATCGCTGCTGCAGGCCCTCTAATTGCTAACGGTGGCGGCAGTATAATCTGTGGCCATGTTTTGCGCGCTATAGGCAAGCAACCTCTACAGACAGTCTGGAGTCTCACCTGCATGTGGCTATTCACCTGGCTGGCGGCGTTTAATGTCTTCAATGTCTGGAGTTACGCTCCCCTTCGCGCAATGAGTTCGCATGGTGATATGGCGCTCATTGCTGAAGGACTGGGCGTTCCGAATTGGCTTATTTTCCCCATTGTAACTGGCTTTGCGTTCTGGCTGGCACATTGGTACGTCCGGAATATCCTTCCTAACGTTTGTAAGTATTTTTCTGACTTCCGTTTCGGAGCAGCCCTCGGAGGCACTGTCCTTGGAACAACAATCCCATTCTTCTCGATCGTTGGAATTACGGGAAATTATGGTCTCCCATCAGCTCTCATGTGTGTCGCCAGCCTATTTTTCTTTACACCCGCCATGCTGGCTATGTTTTACGTATCCACAGGGCGACCCTGAAAGGCGAATATACGCCCGTATGATCTAGATCCAAGTTTGGAGGCGCGTGTCAGCTGGCTGCTAAGCGAACAGGCAAAGTGAGCCCCAGCTCGGCTAAAAACACTGTGCTGCTTATGTCCGCTGTCCGGAAAGCTGTTCATAGGTATGTATGCCCGACATAACGGCGAGAGTTGCCGGTCGGACTTATCGCCTCGGGGCCAAGCGGCTTCGACGAAAAACGATCTTTCGTTCTTAAACAGTCCGACAACCGGACCATTCAACCTGGTCACGAAATCGACTGGGCGGACTGCCGAGGGTCTTGCGGAATGCAAACGCAAACGCGGATGCCGTGGAATAACCGAGAGCATGCGCGACCTCTCCAACTGGCAGGCCTGATGCCAGCATGCCAACGGCGGCCTGCATCTGCACCTGCCGCCGATAGTGACTGAAGCTCATGCCAACCTCAGCTTCAACCAACCGGGCCAGCGTCCGACTGCTGGCACCAGCCACATCCTGCCATTCGGATAGTGAGCGGCCATCCTCCGGAGAGACTATCAGCGCATCCGTGACACGCCGCAGCCGTGTATCCGAAGGACGTGGTACACCCAGAGGTTCGGAATGTGCCGATGCGATCTGGTCCAGCAGCACCGTCACCATGTGCGACGCCGGTGAAGGAACGGGATAATCTGATGGGCATTTGGCAACCGCATCAATCAGTTCCCGCAGCAACGTTGTAAGGGCAATGATGCGACAGGCTGGCAGAAAATCACGGCACATCTCCGGCGCAATCAGCACGGCACGCAGCCTGCTTTCCTTGGGGCTGTGAACAGCATGCACAATACCCGGTGGGAGCAGGAGCGCCCGGCCGGGGGGTACCAGCCACTGGTTATCTTCGGTCGTGACGCGGATCACGCCATGCGTGGTCGCCAGAAGTTGCCCGAGATCCGCGTGACAATGAGGTTCGACATCCGCAGCTTCCACATAATGCTCCGCATGCACGCGCACTGGACGTAGCTCTGTGGGAGGCGTGGGATCAGCAAGACTGCTGGCCTGCAGGAATCGGGATTGCTTCATCTGGCATATTTTCGACAGTTTATGGCATCCTGTCGAGCGCTGGATAAAAAATCAGCCTGTATAGCAGAGGGCATGACACGTTCCGCCAAAACGCTTCTGCCCTGGCTGATGGTCTTCGGTGCCGGTATCTGCCTGCGTACCGGAATTGCGTCCCTCTCTCCCATCCTCGATCGGATCGAACGAACTCTTGCCATCTCCAACGCCGAACTGGGCTTGCTGACCACGCTTTCAGTCCTGTGCATGGGCGGCCTCTCTCCGCTCGGGCATATGCTGGAACGGCGACTTGGCCTGAAACGCTCCATGATAATGGCATTGGCGCTTCTGACGATCGTCCTGCTCCTTCGCCTCGATGGCGGCAGCTATGGACTGCTGCTTTTCACGGCTATCGGGGTGGGCGTAAGCGACGCGATCATCCGGCCGCTGCTATCGGGTTTCATCAAGGGTGAGTTTGCCTCCCGCACACCGGCGGCCATGAGCGTCTATGCCGCCAGTATGGGCGTGGGATCGGCCGTAGCCGCTTTCGGAACGCCCCGCATCAGTGACGCCACCGGGAACTGGCCGCTGGGTCTGGCTTTCTGGGCGCTCCCCACGGCACTTGCCGGGTTCTGCTGGATGCTATGGCGCGAGGATATCCCTGCGCCTGCGCGCTCCGCGTCACAGCCCGCTCTCACGATCAGCAGGAGCGGCATTCTGGGACTGACGCTGTTCTTCGGTCTTCAGGCCGGGATCAATTATGTCGCAATAGCGTGGCTGCCGTCCCTGTATGGTGCCCTGGGCTATTCCGACCATACGGCAGGACTTCTTGTCGCCATCATGATGCTTTTCCAGACGGGCATCAGCTTTGGCATGCATGTCATCATGCGCGCTCTCAAACTTACAACCATCAAGGCAGCTGTGGCTTTTTCCGGCCTCGCCATTTTCGGTACGTTCAGTCTGTTGGTTGCAAAGCCGGTGCCATGGCTGGCACCTCTGATGATCGGGATTGCGACGGGAGGCCTGTTCCCGGTAGCGCTCCTCCAGCCTCTGGATTTTGCGCGCGATAGATCAGAGGCGACACAGTTGGCTGGACTAACCCAGACGGGCGGCTATCTGCTTGGCGGTATCCTACCGTGGATTACAGGTCTGCTGATTGATCAGATCGGCGTTGCCCCAGCACTCCTGACGTTGCTGGTTGGGAGTGCTGGCCTGCTTGCTGTGGTTACGGTGGCGATCGAGCGCACTTATCAGGAATGACATAGCCTGCCACGAATGTCTGCTTTCCGGTCCATTCTGGAATGATCTGAATGTCCTGGGTGCCGGCGGAAGCGGTCAGTCCGTTTTTGCCTTCATGCTGATCATCAAGGAAAGCATTACCAGTTCCGAAAAGCGAACATCGTGTGGTAGCTCAATCAATCGGGGCAGCACATCCCATTCAGCAATACGTCCAGTGCGGTCTGAACCGGCGCTGGCCCGACCTTCTCTTCAAGCAGTTGATGACTGATCGCCAGCATGGCCAGACCATGCACCTGCGCCCAACTGGCCGCCGCCAGCGCGTTGACGGCAACCGGCCGGAAGCTTCCGTCACATTGTCCTCTTTCCAGAAGACCCACAAGAATCCCGAAAGTGCTCATGGCCGTGGCGTGCAGCTGCGGATCAATTGTCTTGTCGGCATCGGAACTGAACATCAGCCGATAAAGACCAGGGTTCTGACAGGCAAACGCGATACAAGCCTGCGCTGCGGCCACGAATTGCGCGCGCGGGGAAGACAAATCCAGGGACATGGCCTCGGTCATGCTATCGCCAAGCCTGACGAACCCGATCCGCGCCAGTTCCCGCAACAGCTCTTCCCTATCACGGAAATGCTTGTAGGGAGCCGCGTGACTGACCCCCGTACGCCGCGCCACCTCCCGCAGCGTGAAGGCCCAGTTCTGGTCTGCGGCCAGCATGGCAAGTGCCGTGTCGATCAGGGCACGGCGCAGATCTCCGTGGTGGTAAGGGCGGTCCTTGGTTTCACTCATTTGTGAGGCCCATGTTTACAGAAGAAACTTTTATTGACACCAGATCGTCGTGCTCCATATTGTGCCCACACAAGTTTCTCCTGTAAACATGGAGGACGTGATGTCCGATGTTACGCCTGCTGACCTGCACCGTATTCTCGACCGCCAGCGTGCCGCGTTTCTGCGTGATGGACCACCCGACCTGA
>Ga0157365_10000141_pt1 | contig 33606 bp, 28 predicted proteins | sample AttsexASBM3_FD_111478 | JGI IMG/M metagenome (GOLD analysis project Ga0157365, IMG submission 111478) | Fungus gardens microbial communities from leaf cutter ant in Ribeirão Preto, State of São Paulo, Brazil - Atta sexdens ASBM3 | ecosystem: Host-associated > Fungi > Mycelium > Unclassified ...
CAGTCTCGATCACATCCCGGCTGACAAACGGATGTCGACACCGGAATGGGATGCGCTGACCCGGCACTGGCGCGAAGAGCTGGATAAGCGCATCGAAACCCTGACCCGCCTGCGCAACGATCTAGATGGATGTATCGGCTGCGGCTGCCTGTCGATGCGCGACTGCCCGCTGCGTAATCCCGGCGACCGGCTGGGCGAGCAAGGATCGGGAGCGGTGCTGCTGGACCCGGAACAGGATGATAAACATCCGGATGTGGAGTGACGTCTATACTGAGGAGAGGTCAAAATACAGGGAATCATGATGATCACCGTTCACCATCTTGAGCAATCGCGCTCGCAACGCGTATTGTGGCTGCTGGAAGAGCTGGAAGTGCCGTACCAGATTAAACGCTATCAACGCGAACCGACGATGCTGGCCCCGGAGGCGCTGAAAAAGGTGCATCCGCTGGGGAAATCGCCGGTGATTACCGACGGCAACCGGGTTGTGGCCGAGTCGGGAGCCATCCTGGAATACCTGGAAGAGAACTACGATCACACCTTCCGGCTGAAAATCAGTGATGAGGCGTCACGTCTGCAGTGCCGCTACTGGCTGCACTATGCCGAGGGATCGCTGATGCCGCTGCTGGTGATGAAGCTGATCTTCGGGCAGATGGGCAAAGCCCCGGTGCCGTGGCTGCTGCGTCCGGTCGGGGCGGCATTCGGGAAAGGGGTGCAGAAGGCGTATCTGGATAAACAGCTAAAGCCGCACATGAAGATGATTGAACAGCATCTGGCGGCTAACCCCTGGTTTGCCGGTGAGCGCTTCTCCATAGCCGATGTCCAGATGAGCTTTCCGCTGCTGGCACTGGCGCAGCGCGCCGGGCTGGATCAGATGCCCGCCACCCGGAAATGGTTAGAGACCGTACAGCAGCGCGCCGCCTGGCAGCGCGCGATCGCTCAGGGCGGCGAGCTTTCGCTGCCAGGCTGATCCTCTTTTTCGCCCGGCGAGCCGTGTCTCTTCACGGCTATGCCGGTGCCCCGTCCGTCAGAAACCGCTTTAACTTCAATGCGTCAGCGCGTTGCACTGGCTCCGGCTGCACGCTTTTCCGCCGCGAACTGCGGATCTTTATGCTGAACAATCTCCCTCTGACAGTTGAAACTGTGCCGCCAAACGCCGGATAATCGCCTGCCTTTTTATCCGGCCGCCTTTAGCGACCCACACTCTGCGGCAAGGTAAACGTTTGCCTGCCGGGTCCGTCCGGTCAGGGTTACCGTCTACCCGCTTATTCCAGGGACAGCGATGGCCGCAGAGCGATCCACACAACAAAAATTTTTGAGGCTCAATTATGTCAACTGAATCACGCCCGGCCAGTGGAAAACTGGACGCCTGGTTCTCGATCTCGGCGCGAGGCAGCAGCGTGCGTCAGGAAATTCTGGCCGGACTCACCACCTTTCTGGCGATGGTTTACTCCGTGATCGTCGTACCGGTGATGCTGGGCAAAGCCGGTTTCTCCCCGACGGCCGTCTTTGTCGCCACCTGTCTGGTCGCCAGCTTTGGTTCTATCCTGATGGGCTTATGGGCCAATCTGCCGATGGCGATTGGCTGCGCGATCTCGTTAACTGCCTTTACCGCATTCAGCCTGGTGCTGGGTCAGCACATCAGCGTGCCGGTCGCGCTGGGCGCGGTGTTCCTGATGGGCCTGCTCTTTACGCTGATCTCCGTCACCGGTATCCGTGCGTGGATCCTGCGCAACCTGCCGATGGGGGTGGCGCACGGCACCGGCGTCGGAATTGGTCTGTTTCTGCTGCTGATTGCGGCGGATGGCGTGGGCCTGGTCGTTAAAAATCCGGCTCCCGGCCTGCCGGTCGCCCTGGGCCACTTCACCACCTTTCCGGTGATGATGACCCTGCTGGGTCTGGCGGCGATTATCGGGCTGGAGAAGCGCCGGGTGCCGGGCGGCATCCTGCTGACGATTATCGCTATTTCACTGCTGGGACTGATCTTTGACCCGGCGGTGACGTATCACGGGCTGTTTGCGCTGCCTGACCTGCGAGATGCGCAGGGACAGTCGCTGCTGTTCAGCCTCGATATCATGGGTGCCCTGCAGCCGGTGGTGCTGCCGAGCGTGCTGGCGCTGGTCATGACGGCGGTCTTTGATGCCACCGGCACCATTCGCGCCGTGGCGGGGCAAGCCAATCTGCTGGATAAGCAGGGGCAGATCATCAATGGCGGCCGTGCCCTGACCTCGGACTCTGTCAGCAGCCTGTTCGCCGGTCTGGTCGGCGCGTCGCCGGCGGCGGTCTATATCGAGTCGGCGGCGGGAACGGCGGCGGGCGGTAAAACGGGTCTGACCGCCATTGTGGTCGGCCTGCTGTTCCTGGCCATTCTGTTTATGTCGCCGCTGGCTTACCTGGTACCGGCATACGCCACGGCACCTGCCCTGATGTATGTGGGTCTGCTGATGCTGAGCAACGTGGCAAAAATCGACTTCGCTGATTTTGTCGATGCGATGTCGGGTCTGTTAACGGCGGTGATCATCGTGCTCACCTGCAACATCGTGACCGGCATCATGATTGGGTTTGCCAGCCTGGTGGTGGGCCGTCTCTTCGCGGGCGAATGGCGCAGGCTCAACGTCGGCACCGTCGTGATTGCCGTTGCGCTGGTGGCGTTTTATGCCGGAGGCTGGGCGATCTGACTGCTGAACCGGACGTGTAACAACGCGTCCGGAATTTTTCACTTTTTTCCTCCTCGTCGCACGCGTAGCTGACACCCTTCATCGCCGTTTGTTTTACACTTTATCGCTTAACCAATGACTGAAAGAAACGACGCCTAAGGAAAGCATGGAAATCTTTTTTACTATTCTCATCATGACGCTGGTCGTGTCGCTCTCCGGCGTCGCGGCCCGCATTCTCCCTTTTCAGATCCCGTTACCCCTTGTCCAGATCGCCGCAGGTGCGCTGCTGGCCTGGCCGACGTTTGGTCTGCATGTCGACTTTGACCCGGAGCTGTTTCTGGTCCTGTTCATCCCGCCGCTGCTGTTCGCGGATGGCTGGAAGACGCCGATCAGTGAGTTCCTGCATCACGGTCGTGAAATTATCGGCTTAGCGCTGGCGCTGGTGCTGATTACCGTAATTGGTATCGGCTATCTCATCTACTGGATGGTGCCAGGTATCCCGCTGATCCCCGCTTTTGCGCTGGCGGCGGTGCTGTCGCCCACCGACGCCGTGGCGCTCTCCGGCATCGTCGGCGAAGGCCGCATCCCTAAAAAGATTATGTCGATCGTTCAGGGTGAAGCACTGATGAACGACGCGTCGGGCCTGGTGTCGCTGAAGTTTGCCGTGGCTGTCGCCATGGGCACCATGGTCTTTACCTGGGGCGGCGCGAGCATCGAATTCCTGAAAGTCGCCGTCGGTGGTCTGGTGGCGGGTGTAGCGGTCTGCTGGCTCTACGGGAAATCGCTGCGCCTGCTCAGCCGCTGGAGCGGTGACGACCCGGCGACCCAGACCGTTCTGCTGCTGCTGCTGCCGTTCGCCTCTTACCTGATTGCCGAACATCTGGGTGTGTCAGGCATCCTGGCAGCCGTGGCGGCCGGGATGACCATCACCCGCTCCGGCATTATCCGTCAGGCTCCGCTGGCGATGCGTCTGCGCGCCAACAGCGTCTGGCAGATGCTGGAGTTTGTCTTTAACGGCATGGTCTTCCTGATGCTTGGCCTGCAGTTACCGGACATTCTGCAGACCTCGGTTGACCAGGCGCAGGCCGATCCCAACGTCGAACTCTGGATGCTGTTCGCTGATATCGCGCTGGTCTATCTGGCGCTGATGCTGGTGCGTTTCGGCTGGCTGTGGATTATGCAGCGCTTCAGCAAACGCCTGCTGAAGAAGAAGCCGCTGGAGTTCTCTAACTATTCGCTGCGCGAACTGCTGATCGCCTCTTTTGCCGGTGTCCGCGGTGCGATTACCCTGGCGGGTGTGCTCTCTATTCCCCTGTTCCTGAGCAATGGCGAACCCTTCCCGGCGCGCTATGAGCTGGTGTTTATTGCGACCGGGGTGATTCTGTTCTCGCTGCTGGTGGGTGTAGTGATCCTGCCGATTCTGCTGCGCGGCATCGATACCATCGACAAGGGTGCGCATCGCCGCGAACTGCAGAACGCCCGTGCCGTCATGGCCGGAGCCGCGATTGAGAGCCTGCACAAAATGGAAGAGCGGCTGGAGAAGGAGTCGGAAGAGAATATCGATCCGGAGCTGCTGAAAGAGGTGAGCCTGCGGGTGATCGGCAACTTACGTCGTCGCGCCGAAGGGAAGAACGACCTCGAACATGCGCTGTTCGCTGAAAACCTGGAGCGTCGCTTCCGCCTGACCGGGCTGCGCGCTGAACGCGCCGAGGTCTATCATCTGCGCGCCACTCAGCAGATCTCCAATGAGACGATGCAGAAATTACTGCACGACCTGGACCTGCTGGAAGCGCTGCTGATCGAAAAAGAGGAGTAATCCGCAACGGGCGCGTCTGCGATAACGCGGCGCGCCCGCCTGCTACACCGACAGACGCGGCGGCTGATCCGGCCAGTGCTCGCGACAGCACGCTATCCACGCCTGCGCACTGCGCGACAGATAACTGCCTTCCCGCCAGATCAGACCCAGACTCCACTTCAGCTCCGACTCCAGCGGCAGCCACAATAAAGAGTGCTTATCCAGCCGCTGACAGATCGGCTCCGGCAGAATCGCCAGCCCCATTTCCGCCTGCACCATCGCCGCCAGAAAATCCCACTGGCCGCTGCGCACCGCTATCGTCGGCGTCAGACTGAGCCGCTGAAACGCCTGCATCAGCTGACGGTTCAGCGAAAACTCCTCGTTGAAAATCAGCAGCGGATGCTGCGCCAGTTCAGCCAGTCCAATCTGCTGGCGGCCAAGCCACGCCGGATGCCGGGGCAGCAGCACGCAGAGCGGATGGTGCATCAGGGGCAGGGTGTTCAGCGGCAGCCCGGCGTCAACCGGCAGGGCGGTCAGGGCGATGTCCAGAGTGCCCGCCAGTACCGCCTGCTGGACGGTCAGCCCGCCAAACTCCGAAATCTTCAGCGCCACACCCGGATAGCGGCGGCGAAACGCAGAGATCGATCCGGCTATCTGCATCCCGACCATCGGTGGAATGCCGAGCCGCAGCTCACCGGTTTTCAGCTCGTTGATGTCACCGATCTCCGCTTCCAGCTGATGAAACTCCTGCAGGATCGCCTGCCCGCGCTGATAGACCGCCTGTCCGCTGTCGGTAAGATGCAGGCGACGGCCATCACGCAGAAGCAGCGTACAGCCCAGCTCCTCCTCCAGCTGGCGCAGCATTTTGCTGATGGTCGGCTGCGTCACAAACAGCTTCTGTGCCGCTCGGGTAAAGCTCTGCTGACGAACCACTTCAGTAAAGTAACGCAGGGCGCGGACATCCATAACTATTCCTTTAAGGCATGATTACGATAATTTTAATTCATTTTTTTCACCTTCTGTCGCCGATTTATACTGGTGCGGTGAATTTAATCGGGAGAGAAGGGTATGGCGTTAGCACTCACACCACGCAGTCACCGCGCAGCGCAATGGCTGAGTCTGCCGCTGCAGCTGGGGTTCTATATCGGTCTGTTTATCGCCTGCGACCGGCTGGTAACGTGGCTGCATCTGCCGTTGCCTGCCAACATCGTCGGCATGCTGCTGCTGCTGGCATTGATCGTGACGCGCGTCGTGCCGCTCAACTGGGTGAAAGCGGGGTCACGCTGGCTGCTGGCCGAGATGCTGCTGTTCTTCATTCCGGCCGTGGTTGCGGTGGTCAACTATGGCGATCTGCTGCGGGTCGACGGCTGGCGCATCTGCGTGGTGATCGGCGTCAGTACCGTGCTGGTGCTGGCTTCCACCGCCTGGGTCGTGGATCGGCTTTATCAGTATGAAGTCGCGCGCGCCGCGCGTAAGCAGGGCCCCCATGCGTGATATTCTGCTCAGCCTGCTCTGTGTGGCGGTGACCCTGCTGGTCTATGCGCTGAATAAACGGCTCTACCGGCGCTGGCGGACGCTGCTGCTGATGCCACTGGTCATGACGCCGCTGGTGCTGGTGGCGCTACTGCTGCTGACGCACATCAGCTGGCAGGATTACATCGCTGAAAACCACTGGCTGCTGTGGCTGCTGGGGCCCGCCACGCTGGCCTTCGCCGTGCCGGTGTATGAGAACGTGGCGATTATTAAGCGTCACTGGCTGTCGCTGAGCGCGGGCGTCGTGACCGCCACGCTGGTGGCTGTCTGCAGTTCCGTCTGGCTGGCGCGGCTGCTGACGTTACCGGAGTCGATTCAGCGCAGCCTCGCTGTTCGCTCCATCACCACCCCCTTTGCGCTGGCCGCCGCGGGGCCGATTGGCGGACAGCCCGATCTGGTGGCGCTGTTTGTGGTGATCACTGGCGTGTTTGGCATGGCGGTGGGTGACGTCCTGTTTCTGCGCATTGCCATTAAGCAGGGCGTAGCGAAAGGCGCGGGACTGGGCGCAGCATCGCACGGCGCCGGAACGGCACGTGCTTATCAGCTTGGGCAGCAGGAGGGCGTTGTCGCCAGCCTGGTGATGATGCTTTCTGGCGTGGTGACCGTGGTTCTGGCTCCGCTGATTGGACACCTGATGTGGACGATATAGTCTACACTGCTCTGCGCAGGCGACTCTCCTGACCGCGACACGTATTTTTACGTAAAGTTTTCCGGATAATGTTGTCTCCGTTTTTCAGGCTGTTAACCTTGCGGCCGAATTAATTGTCCTTTCACGGAGTGGAATCATGTTTAAGCAACTTGTTACCGGGAGCGCCCTCGGGCTGGTTTTACTGAGCGGTGCCGCTCAGGCAATCGAAGGCAGTGTTGATGTCAGTGAACACAACACCAACCTGAATCTGGGTCTGGGCACCACCACGCCGGGGCTGTTTCTGAAGGGTAACTGGCTGCGTAGCGACCATGACGGCAGCACCTACGGTGCCGGTCTGGGTTACAACGTCGATTTCGGGCCGCTGCGTCTGGCGCCGACCGCAAAAGCGATCTTCACCCATCCTGAAGATGGAAAAGATGGATTTGCGGTGGCGCTGGGTGGTGCAGCACACTACAGCCTGAACAGCATGTGGGGCCTGTATGGCGAATATTACTATGCGCCGGAGTCCTTCACCGATCAGCTGGACAGCTACCAGGAAGCGGCGGGCGGCCTGAGCTTCACGCCGGTCTCACTGCTTAACCTGCGCGTGGGTTATCAGTACATCGAGCTGAACAACAAAGATGGACGCAAAGATAACGTGCTGGTCGATGGTCCTTATGTCGGCGCTTCACTGCGTTTCTGATACGCGACATGAAAGAAAAGGGCGGCTGATTGAGCCGCCCTTTTTTTATGGCCTGTCTCTGCCCGTTTCAGAGGGCGATCAGTGCGCTTTACCCTGTTCAATACCGGTGCCGGTCTGCGAGCGAATGAACTGCGCCCGGAAGCGCGAACGCTCCTCTGCACCCTGCGGCGAATGGTCGGTAATCGAGAAGATCCAGATGCCCACAAAGGCCACGATCATCGAGAACAGCGCCGGATACTCATACGGGAAGATCGGTGTGGCGTTGCCCAGCACCTGCACCCACACCGTCGGGCCGAGGATCATCAGGATCACCGCGGTCAGCAGACCGAGCCAGCCGCCCACCATCGCGCCGCGCGTGGTGAGTTTTGACCAGTACATCGACAGCAGGATGATCGGGAAATTACAGCTGGCCGCAATGGAGAAGGCCAGCCCGACCATAAAGGCGATGTTCTGCTTCTCAAACAGAATTCCCAGCGCAATCGCCACCACGCCCAGCGCCAGCACGGTGATTTTAGAGACCCGCAGTTCATCCTTTTCGCTGGCCTGACCTTTACGGTAAACGCTGGCATAGAGATCGTGTGACACCGCCGACGCGCCTGCCAGGGTTAAGCCCGCCACCACCGCCAGAATCGTGGCAAAAGCGACCGCAGAGATAAAGCCGAGGAAGGTGCTGCCGCCCACCGCATTCGCCAGGTGCACCGCCGCCATGTTGTTACCGCCTATCAGCGCACCCGCCGCATCTTTAAACGCCGGATTCGCGCCGACCAGCAGAATGGCCCCAAAGCCAATAATGAAGGTCAGGAAGTAGAAGTAACCCATGAAGCCGGTGGCCCAGAAGACGCTTTTCCGCGCCTCTTTGGCATCGGCCACGGTGAAGAAGCGCATCAGAATGTGTGGCAGGCCAGCCGTACCAAACATCAGTCCTAAGCCCAGTGACAGCGCCGAAATGGGATCTTTGACCAGTCCGCCAGGCTGCATAATCGCGGCGCCTTTAGGATGGACCGCCATCGCTTCGGTGAAGAGCGTATTAAAGCTGAAACCGGTCGCCTTCATGACCATTACCGCCATAAAGGTGGCGCCAAACAGCAGCAGCACCGCTTTGATGATCTGCACCCAGGTGGTGGCGAGCATGCCGCCAAACAGCACATACATCACCATCAGAATGCCGACCAGAATCACCGCCACATGGTAGTTAAGACCAAACAGCAGCTGGATCAGCTTCCCGGCCCCCACCATCTGCGCAATCAGGTAGAGCGCCACCACCACCAGCGAACCGCAGGCGGAGAGAATGCGGATCGGCATCTGCTTAAGACGATAGGAGGCGACATCCGCAAAGGTATAGCGACCCAGGTTACGCAGCCGTTCGGCGATCAAAAACAGAATCATCGGCCAGCCGACCAGGAAGCCGAGCGAGTAGATCAGCCCGTCATAACCGGAGGTGTAAACCAGCGCCGATATCCCCAGGAACGACGCCGCGGACATAAAGTCTCCCGCCATCGCCAGACCGTTCTGGAAGCCGGTGATGTTGCCGCCCGCGGTGTAGTAATCATTGCGTGAACGGGTTCGTCTGGAGGCCCAGTAAGTAATCCCCAGCGTGGCCCCGACGAAAATCATAAACATGATGATCGCCTGATAGTTGGTTGCCTGACGCTGCACGGCACCGGTTATCGCATCGGCGGCCAGCGCGGAGAAGGGCAGCATCAGGGCCAGCAGCCATAAGGTGAGTCGGGTCATGATTTCACCTCGCTGAGGATCGCTTTGGTTAAACGGTCAAACTCCCCGTTGGCGCGCCAGACATAGACGCCGGTCAGCAGAAAGGAGACCACAATCAGTCCAACACCAATCGGAATACCGCGGGTCACGTTGGTGCCGGCGTGCAGCGGCGTACCGAGCCAGCCGGGCGCAAACGCAATCAGCAGAATAAAACCGACATAGAGCACCAGCATAATCAGCGACAGCAGCGTCGCGAACGACTGGCGTTTACGGACTAGCTCATGAAAACGGGGATTACGTTCAATCTGTTGATTGATTGCATCCTGACTCGAAAGGGCGTCATTCATCACATTTTCTCCAGAGGTCTTGCAGGGGAGAACCTCGCGTCAGGACGCGGATTCAGCTGGTTATAATATTTGTGACTACCGAAACAGACTGCGTGGGGCGGGGGTGGCGGGAAGCGATCTTCCCGCCGGACAGCGTGCGCTTAAGGCATGTTGATGGACTGTTTCTCCTCAAGCAGTTTTTCTACGACGCCAGGATCGGCGAGCGTGGAGGTGTCACCCAGATTGCTGGTATCGCCGGTGGCAATTTTGCGCAGAATACGGCGCATGATTTTGCCGGAGCGGGTTTTCGGCAGAGAGTCCGTCCAGTGCAGCACATCCGGCGTGGCTATCGGGCCGATCTCTTTGCGTACCCACTGGCGGACTTCGGTGTAAAGCTCCGGTGACGGCTCCTCGCCGTGATTCAGCGTGATATAGGCATAAATCGCCTGACCTTTGATGCTGTGCGGAATGCCCACCACCGCGGCTTCGGCAATTTTCGGGTGCGACACCAGCGCCGACTCAATTTCGGCAGTGCCGAGCCGGTGCCCGGAGACATTGAGTACGTCATCAACGCGGCCGGTGATCCAGTAGTAGCCATCCTCATCGCGACGGGCACCATCACCACTGAAGTAGGCATTTTTAAAGGTGGAGAAATAGGTCTGCTCGAAACGGTCGTGATCGCCAAAGAGCGTTCGCGCCTGTCCGGGCCAGGATTCCGTGATCACCAGGTTGCCTTCACAGGCACCTTCCTGAGGCTGACCTTCGTTGTCTACCAGTGCGGGCTGCACCCCGAAGAACGGCCGGGTGGCGGAACCGGCTTTCAGCTCGGTTGCACCCGGCAGCGGGGTGATCATGAAGCCGCCGGTTTCGGTCTGCCACCAGGTGTCCACAATCGGGCAGCGGCTGTTGCCGATTTTCTGATAGTACCACTCCCAGGCTTCCGGGTTGATCGGCTCGCCGACCGAACCCATGATGCGCAGCGTGCTGCGGTCAGTGTTCGCTATCGCCTTATCGCCTTCCGCCATCAGCGCACGGATAGCCGTGGGCGCGGTGTAGAGCAGGGTCACTTTATGTTTATCGACCACTTCCGCCATGCGGCTCGGTGTGGGCCAGTTCGGCACCCCTTCAAACATCAGCGTGGTTGCGCCACAGGCCAGCGGGCCATAGACCAGATAGCTGTGACCGGTGACCCAGCCGACATCGGCGGTGCACCAGTAGATATCATCCTGATGATAATCAAAGACAAACTTAAAGGTGGTCGCCGCATAGACCAGATAGCCGCCCGTGGTGTGCAGTACCCCTTTGGGTTTACCGGTGGAGCCGGAGGTATAGAGGATAAACAGCGGATCTTCTGCACCCACTTCGGCTGGGGAGTGGTTGGTGCTGGCGTTCTGCATCAGGTCATGCCACCACCGATCGCGGCCTTCCACCCAGCCTACCTCTTTACCGGTGCGCCGGAAGACCACCACGTTCTTCACGCTGGTGACGGCAGGATTTTTTAATGCGTCATCAACATTTTTCTTCAGCGGGATGCTGCGGCCGGCGCGGATCCCTTCATCTGCGGTGATCACCAGCGAGGCACTGGAGTCGACGATACGGCCCGCCACCGCCTCCGGTGAGAAGCCGCCAAAGATCACCGAGTGAACGGCCCCGATACGCGCACAGGCCAGCATCGCCACAGCCGCTTCCGGCACCATCGGCATATAGATCGCCACCACATCGCCTTTTTTCACCTCCAGCAGCTCCAGCACGTTGGCGAAGCGACAGACTTCAGCATGCAGCTGGCGGAAGGTCAGGGTTTTGCTCTCGCTGGCGTCGTCGCCTTCCCAGATAATGGCCGGGTGGTCGCCGCGCGTGGCGAGATGACGGTCAAGGCAGTTTGCCGCCAGGTTCAGCGTGCCATCTTCATACCAGCGAATGCTGATGTTACCCGGTGCAAATGAGCAGTTTTTCACGGTGCTGTAGGGCTTAATCCAGTCAAGGATTTTGCCCTGTTCGCCCCAGAAACTGTCCGGGTCGTCGACAGAGTGCTGATACATCGCATGATACTGTTCTGCTGTGATCAGGGCATTCGCTGCAATGTTCTCTGGAACAGGATGTTTGTGGTTTTGGCTCATGGCGGATCTCCTTGAAGATGTTAATGATATGTCAATCAATAGTTAATTGAAGCCTGCCCTGAGCCTTTGTTTCTTTTTTGCGCCACAGATCACGGGATATTTCTTCGCCGCCTGAGCGGGAGGCTATCCCGATATTTCTGCTGGATAAGCCGACGGGGATAAGGGCGACAGGCATGACCTTTTGACACTCACCCTGAATAAAAAGCGAGCAAACGCGCCGGGAGCCTTTTTAACCGCTCCTGCATAGCTATGCGTAAATTCATCGAAGTAATACTTTTCATAACAGCAGGTTAGGGTTTTTCAGCGTCAGCAGCACTTTATGCTACTCAGGTGGTGAACTTTTAATCGGATCCGCCAGGGGTTGCATTTACCACAGTGAAAATGGTACTTATCTCGCCCCTGTTCTGCAGGTATCAACTCAGACCGCGTCTGAAAATGGGTATGGGAATCGTCAGATTTTCATACGAGGCGCTGTTTCAAGACACCCTCTAATTTACCGGGCTTTTTGCTCACTCCCTGTGTGTATCGTCTTCTGCACCTTCGCAGCAGAGAAAAAACGGGTTTTGACTGAGGAAATGACACGTTATGAAAGGTTTTAAAATCAGCCTGGCCTGGCAGATTCTGACAGCCCTTGTGCTTGGTATCATTGTGGGCGCTGTGTTGCATAATCAGCCAGACAATCGTGAATGGTTAGTCACCAACATTCTCAGTCCGGCAGGCGATATCTTCATTCATCTCATCAAGATGATTGTGGTACCGATTGTGATTTCATCCCTGGTGGTCGGCATTGCCGGCGTAGGTGATGCAAAGAAGCTGGGACGCATCGGCGTCAAAACGATTCTCTACTTTGAAGTGATCACCACCCTTGCCATTGTGGTCGGTATTACGCTGGCCAACGTATTTCAACCCGGCACCGGCATCGATATGTCAACGCTGGCAACGGTGGACATCTCTAAATATGAAGCGACAACGGCAGAGGTGCAGGGCGGTCCGCACAGCCTGGTTGCCACCATTCTGTCGCTGATCCCGCAGAACATCTTCGCCTCAATGGTGAAGGGCGACATGCTGCCGATTATCTTTTTCTCGGTGCTGTTTGGCTTAGGCCTCTCGTCTCTGCCGTCAGAACAGCGCGATCCGCTGGTGAACCTGTTCCGTGGCATCTCTGAAACGATGTTTAAAGTCACGAACATGATCATGCGCTATGCGCCGGTAGGGGTGTTTGCGCTGATTGCGGTGACGATTGCCAACTTCGGCTTTGCCTCGCTCTGGCCGCTGGCCAAGCTGGTGCTGCTGGTTTACGTGGCGATTCTCTTCTTCGCCTTCGTGGTACTGGGTGGCGTGGCGCGTCTCTGCAAGCTGCGGATCACCACCCTGATGCGTATCCTGAAAGATGAGCTGATCCTCTCTTACTCCACCTCCAGTTCGGAAACCGTGCTGCCACGCATCATGGAGAAGATGGAAGCCTACGGCGCGCCGAAAGCGATCACCAGCTTTGTGGTGCCGACCGGCTACTCATTTAATCTCGATGGTTCAACGCTCTATCAGAGCATCGCGGCCATCTTTATCGCGCAGCTCTATGGCATTGACCTGTCACTGACCGACGAGATTGTGCTGGTGCTGACGCTGATGGTGACCTCGAAAGGGATCGCCGGCGTGCCGGGCGTGTCGTTCGTGGTGCTGCTGGCCACCCTGGGCAGCGTCGGCATTCCGCTGGAAGGCCTGGCGTTTATCGCTGGTGTTGACCGCATCATGGACATGGCGCGTACCGCGCTGAACGTGGTCGGTAACGCACTGGCGGTGCTGGTGATTTCCCGCTGGGAAAATCAGTTCGATGCAGAACAGGCGAAGGCGTACGAGCTGCAGCTGCGGACGCAGACCGCAGGCTGATCGTTCTCGTTCACGCAGAAAGGGCTCAACGAAAGTTGGGCCCTTTTTTTATGTGGCTTAGTTCATACCGGGTCGATAGGGCAGATGTCCGGCTAAAACTTCTTTTCAAACAGCAGTAAAACAGCCTGAGGGAAGAAAATGTTCACCTGACGAGTAAAGCGTCCCACGCAAGGGACGGCGTGGGCCGAGCGTCATGGATGACGAATGCGTCTTTACGATCAGGTGAACCTTTTCTGACCGGCTCCGATTTGACAACGACGCCACTCACATCCAGTGAAAAAAGATCTCCCCCAGCGAATTAATCATTCTTTATAATGTTTTCCAGTTTGAATAATTTATTCCTTTTGCGGAGCCCGCCATGAAACTCGACCTCAGCCAGATGATTACCGAAGGCCGCAACCCGGCCAGCCAGAACATTGACGAACTCTCCACCGAAGCGATGCTGCGCATCATTAATGATGAAGATAAAAAGGTCGCGCTGGCGGTTGAGGCTATCCTGCCGCAGATCGCTGCCGCCGTTGACGCCATCTGTGCCGCCTTCCGGGCCGGTGGACGACTGATCTACTGCGGCGCAGGCACCTCCGGACGGCTCGGTATTCTGGACGCCAGCGAATGCCCGCCCACCTTTGGCACCCCCCGCGAACAGGTTATCGGCCTGATCGCCGGTGGCCATACCGCCATCCTGCAGGCGGTTGAAAACGCCGAAGATAATCGGGAGCAGGGCGCGCAGGATCTGAAAGATATCCACTTCAGCCGCCACGATATCCTGGTCGGTATCGCCGCCAGCGGTCGCACACCCTACGTGCTGGGTGCGCTGGCTTACGCGAACGAACTTGGCGCGACCACCGTGGCGCTCACCTGTAATCCGGACAGCGCCATGGCACAGGTTGCCGCGATTGCGCTCACCCCGGTGGTCGGCCCGGAGATTGTCACCGGCTCTTCCCGCATGAAAGCGGGCACGGCGCAGAAACTGGTGCTCAACATGCTTACCACCGGCGCGATGATCCGCAGTGGAAAGGTCTACGGCAATCTCATGGTGGATGTGGAAGCCACGAATCAGAAGCTGGTGCAGCGCCAGGTCAACATCGTCATGCAGGCCACGGATTGTGATGACGCCACGGCCCGCGCCGCGCTCACCGCCTGCGGCGGACACTGCAAAACGGCCATCCTGATGGTGCTGGCCGGACTGGACGCCGATGAGGCAAAAGCGCTGCTCAGCCAGCATCAGGGCTTTATCCGTCAGGCTCTGCAGGCAGCGGGAGCACGCTGATGGCCAGCATCACCGTAGCACTGCTGCGCGATATCCTGCAGGCGGTTGGCGGGGCGCACAATATCGCAGCCTGCGGTCACTGCATGACGCGGCTGCGGCTGACGCTCAATCAGGCCGGGCAGGCCGATCTGCCACGCCTGAAAAGCCTGCCGGGCGTGCTGGGCGTCATCGACAGCGAGGCGCAGCTTCAGATTGTCCTCGGTCCGGGGAAAGCGCAGACCGCCGCGGAAGGGATGCAGCGCCTGCTGTCACAGGAGGATATCTCGCCACCTCCGCGCCAGCAGACGGCGGATCTGGCACAGCGGGCGGCGGAGCAGAAGCAGCAGCTCAGGGCCAAACAGACCCACGGCGTTCACCAGTTTCTGTCGCGTTTTGCCACCATTTTTACCCCGCTGATTCCGGGCTTTATCGGCGCGGGCCTGCTGCTCGGCTTCGCCACGCTGATTGAGCAAAGCCTCCACCTTAATGCGCCCGGCGACCATGCACCCTGGCTGCTGCACACCGTGGCGTACATGAAAGTGTTCGGCAAAGGGCTGTTCACCTTTCTCAGCATCCTGATTGGCTACAACGCGCAGAAAGCCTTTGGCGGCAGCGGCGTCAACGGTGCCATCATCGCCTCGCTGTTTGTGCTGGGCTATGTGCCCACTGCCACCACGGGTTACTACAGCGGCATGGAGAGCTTCTTTGGCCTCAGCATCGATCCGCGCGGCAACATTATTGGGGTGCTGATGGCGACGATTATCGGGGCATGGATTGAGAAACAGCTGCGCCGCATCATTCCCGATAACCTCGATATGATCCTCACTTCGCTTTTTACGCTGGTGATCACCGGCGCCATCACCTATCTGCTCATCATGCCGCTGGGCGGTGAACTGTTCAGAGGGATGTCCTGGCTGTTCATCCATCTCAACAATAATCCCTTTGGCTGTGCTCTGCTGGCCGGGCTGTTCCTGATTGCGGTGATGTTCGGCATCCATCAGGGCTTTATTCCGGTCTACTTTGCGCTGATGGAAAGCCAGGGCTTTAACTCCCTGTTTCCGATTCTGGCAATGGCGGGGGCCGGGCAGGTCGGTGCAGCACTGGCGCTGTGGTGTAGAGCGGAGAAGGGGGCGCTGCTGCGGGCGCAGATCAAAGGTGCCATTGTGCCGGGCCTGCTGGGTGTCGGTGAACCTCTGATCTACGGCGTCACCCTGCCGCGCCTCAAGCCCTTCATCACCGCCTGTGGGGGCGGAGCGCTGGGCGGTTTCTTTATCGGACTGGTAGCGTGGCTGGGATTACCGGTGGGGATGAATACGGTATTCGGGCCATCCGGTCTGGTCACGCTGCCGCTGATGACGTCCGGACAGGGGATCTTCGCCGGGATGGTGGTCTATCTGGCCGGGCTGATGGTCGCCTGGACCGGCGGGTTTCTGCTGACCTGGTGGTTCGGCACCCGAAATGTTGACCTCAGCTGACGGGCTGCCGGAATTCTGAAATCCGGCTAACGGATGAATAATCACCCAAAAATGTGAAAGCCGCTGCAAAGTGGCTTTTTTCGCGGCAGAAATTTAACGGAAACGCTAAAGAGAGTACAGAAGCATGCCGAAAACATAAAAAAAGGTAATCGTTATCTCTCAGCCCACCGTTTTCCCGCTGACAGTTAAGCTGTTGCGGGCAGAAGGTGGGTCTTCAAGGATTTTTGATGCGTAACAACCAGCCTGTCTCTCAGCGTGAATATCTGTTCGACGATCATGCGACACTGATGTCCACCACCGATCTCAACAGCCACATCACCTACGCCAACGATGCCTTCATCGAAGCGAGCGGATTCACCGCCGACGAGATCAACGGCCAGCCGCACAATATGGTGCGCCATCCCGACATGCCGCCGGAAGCCTTTGCTGACATGTGGGCGACGCTGAAGCAGGGCGAGCCCTGGACCGCGCTGGTCAAGAACCGACGTAAAAATGGCGATCACTACTGGGTGCGGGCCAATGCCATTCCGGTGGTGCGTGACGGCAAAGTGCAGGGTTATATGTCAGTGCGCACTAAACCCACCCCGGAAGAGGTGCGTCAGAGCGAAGCGCTCTATCAGGATTTTCGTGAAGGCCGCGCCAGAGGGCGACGTTTTCACAAAGGTCTGCTGGTGCGCAGCGGCTGGGGACGACCCGCCTCATTGCTGAAGACGCTGCCCCTGCGCTGGCGGATCCGCAGCACCCTGCTGGCACTGCTGCCCCTGTCGGTGGCGGGTACCTGGGCGCTGGGTATGACACCGGCGGCCCTGGCCGGTTTTGCTGCCGGTATGGCCGCTCTGCTGACACTCAGCAGCCTCTGGCTGGAGCAGCAGATCTCCCGCCCGATCGAACGGATGTGTCAGCAGGCCCTGCGCGTGGCGACCGGAGCCAGTCATCAGGTTGAGCAGATGGATCGCGTGGATGAGGTGGGCGTGACGCTGCGTGCCATTGGCCAGCTCGGCCTGATGTTCCGCTGGCTGGTGGATGATGTCAGCGGCCAGGCGATCAACGTTTTAAGCGCCAGCGACGCTATCGCCCGCAGCAATAACGAACTGAGTCGTCGCACCGAGCAGGCGGCCGCCAACGTGCAGCAGACGGCGGCCACCATGAACGAAATGACCGCGACGGTGAAGAGCAATACGGAAACCGCGCATGAGGTAAATACCCTTTCTGCCGACACCAGCAGTGCGGCCAGCAAAGGCGGTGAGGTGATGAGCGAGATGATGGAGATGATGGGCGAAATCGCCGACAGCTCGAAGCGAATCGCCAATATTACCAGCGTGATCGACGGTATTGCCTTCCAGACCAACATCCTGGCGCTGAACGCGGCCGTGGAAGCGGCACGGGCCGGTGAACAGGGCAAAGGCTTTGCGGTGGTAGCGGGCGAGGTGCGCAGTCTGGCGCAGCGCAGCGCCAAAGCGGCCAGTGAGATTAAAATGCTGGTCGAAACCAGTGCTGGCCGGGTCAAATCGGGCAATGAACATGCCAGCGCGGCAGGCCGGACCATGCAGGATATCGTGTCGCAGGTGCAGAATGTCACGGCACTGATTGCCCAGATCAGTGCCGCCACCGCCGAGCAGGCCACCGCACTCAGTGAGGTGAGTTCAGCGGTGGAAGATCTTGATGACATTACCCATCAGAACGCCGCGCGCGTATCGGAAAGCGCCGAGGCGTCGGGCCGCATGACCCATCAGGCAAACCGTCTGGTGGAGGCGATCAGCGTATTCCGCTAAGCGGCAGATGAGGCGGTCAGCGCCTGCGTGCCTTCGCGTCCGGCCCGCAGCGCGCCTGGCGACTGACCGACGATGCGTTTAAAGGCGCGGCTGAACGCTGCAATCGAGCCGTAGCCGAGATGGTAAGCCACGGCTTCCACCGCTTCGCCATTGTTCACAATCCGCTGCACTGCCAGCCGCATCCGCAGCTCGGTCAGATAACGTAACGGCGTCATGCCGGTGGCGTTGAGAAAACGGCCGGCAAACACCGAACGCGAACAGCCCGCCACGCTGGCCAGCCGCGCGACCGTCCAGTTTTCGCCCGGCTCCCGGTGCATGGCGGCAATCGCCTGACTCAGCCGCGGATCGCGCATCGCCTGCACCAGCCCGCTCTGCTGGCCGCAGCCGTTCTCCACCCAGCCGCGCACAATCAGCGCGGCAACCACGTCGGCCAGACGCGACAGAATACCGGCAAATCCCGCCTGCCGGGTGCGCGACTCCCGTTCCATCGCCGCCAGGATCGGCTGAATCTCCGGATACTGCGACAGCAGGGTACTCACCAGCATCACATCCGGCATAGTATTGATCAGCGGCTGCATGCCGCCCAGTTCAAATGCCATACAGGCGCTGAACAGCAGCACGCTGTGCTCATCCTCACCGGCATCCTCCGGAGCGGCGATGGCGCAGACGCTGTCGCAGATCGGCTTGCTCGTCATATTTTTCACACACAGACAGGCCACCTCCTCGCCGGAGATCAGGCTGTGCGGTTTACCGTGCGGCACCAGCAGCGCATCGCCGCTGTGAAGCGGAAACACCTCACCGGAGGCGCTGCGCACCAGCAGTGAGCCGCGGCCGACAAAGTGAAACTGCGCCCGGCCCGGTGCGTGATCGAAGCGCAGCCCGAACGGTGCGCTTACGGCGATACGCTGATAGTTGACGCCATAAAGGCGCATCCCCATCAACAGCTCGCTGGTCAGGTCTCCATAGTGGCTCATGCGATTCCAGACGAATTATCAAAAATGAAGGTGTAAGCATCATAGATCGTCCTGACGCCTCACTCTATGCTCTCTCACACTTTTTTATCTTCCGGAGAAGCAGCATGAGTCTGACAACCGAAGTGGCTGATGAGGTTTCCTCGCCGACCCACCCCGCGTGGGGCGCGGTTTTTGCTATGGCGTTTGGGGTGTTCAGCCTGATTACCGCCGAATTTTTACCCGTGAGTCTGCTGACGCCCATGGCGCACAGCCTCGGCGTTTCAGAAGGGCAGGCGGGACAGACCGTCACCATTACCGCCCTGGTGGCGCTGTTTACCAGCCTGGTGACCGGCAGCGTCACGCGGCGTATCGACCGCCGCATCGTGATGCTGGTGTTCTCACTGCTGCTGATCGCCTCGGCGCTGATGGTGGCGTTTGCCGGCGATCTGACGGTGATATTGCTGGCGCGCGTGTTGCTGGGGATGGCGATAGGTGGCTTCTGGACGCTCTCAACCGCCATCACCATGCGTCTGGTGCCCGTCGATCAGGTGCCGCGGGCGCTCTCCATCGTCTTCAGCGGGATCTCGCTGGCGACGATTATCGCCACGCCGCTTGGCAGCTACCTCGGTGGCCTGGTGGGCTGGCGCAACATCTTTATGCTGACCGCCGGGCTAGGCGCGGTGGCGCTGCTGTGGCAGTTCTTTACCCTGCCCGCCATGCCGGCAGAGAACAAAGCCCGCAGCGGCGGCGTACTGACCCTGCTGCGGATCGGCGTGATGCGCTGGGGCATGCTGGCCGTGATCATGATGTTCACCGGCCACTTCGCCTTCTTTACCTATCTGCGCCCTTTCCTGGAAGGTGTGGCGCAGTTCAACCTTAATCAGCTGTCGCTGGCGCTGCTGGCCTTTGGTGTGGCGAACTTCTTTGGCACCTCGCTGGCCGGTTTTCTGGTGACCCGCAGCGTGTCGCTGACGCTGAGCGGGATGGCGCTGCTGATGAGCCTGACCGCGCTGCTGCTGGTGACTTTTGGCGGGGTCAGCTGGATAGTGGGAGCGGGCGTGGCGATCTGGGGCATGGCGTTTGGTTCGATGCCAACCGGCTGGTCAACCTGGATTTCGCGCGCGGTGCCGGATGATGCAGAATCGGGCGGTGGTCTGCTGGTCGCCACGATTCAGCTGGCGATAACTGTCGGCGCGGCGGCGGGCGGCTGGATGTTCGATCTGCGCGGCGCTGGCGGCGTATTTGTTGCCAGCGGGGTACTGATGCTGCTGGCTGCACTGACCATCTTCAGCCGGGTCCGGCACCACGGTTAATCTTTTTCAGGCAGCTGATTATGCTGCCTTTTCTTTCATGATCGGGTGATTAACCTTTTGAGCGATAACTGTACGATGCGTGCTTTTTATGTTCAGTTTTTCTGAAAGAGATAAGCAAAACCCTCCGCTTTTTCCTGATCAACTTCCGGACTATTATTTCTATCAACAAGGCAGCACGCCTTACCTGATAAAAATCAACCGAGGAATTGACCATGAAATCTATCAAAACTTTTGCAGCTGTTATCGCGCTTTCTGTTCTGCCATTCGCCAGCTTCGCGCAATCTGTGACCGCCATCGACTCTACACTGGACGGTGCTGAAGCGAAAATTGCTGCGCAGGCTCAGGAAGCTGGTGCTTCATATAAAATCACTGAAGCTTACACCAACAACGGCGTGCACATGACCGCTGAACTGCTGAAATAATCTCTCTGCCCTCCCATGCTGACAGGACGCCTCCGGGCGTCCTGGCGGCGTTTCTGCGCGAATAATCCTGTCCCTTTCCTTCCGAAATAATTATTATTCTCAAAAACAAGATTCTCTCAGGCTGCTGGTCAGCTGTTTCTGGTTGCAATGTCGGGCTTTCATTTCACTGCGTCTGCGGTGAATTCACTCTGGAGAAGTTATGAAAGCGAATACCAATACGCGCCGGACGCTGCGTCCGCTGTTACTGGCTACGGCCCTGTTTTCTGCGTCAGGATGGCTGGCCGTGCAGGCAGAAGATCTGAATCAGGCGGTGGGCAAAGGCGTCTATGAACTGGCCGTCAGCCCGAAGGAGAAGGCGCTGTTCGTGGCGACAGCACAAAACAGCAGCGGCGAGGGCGGCACCGTGTTTCGTCTCGATCCCGCGACGCTGGCGGTGCAGAGGTCGATCGCCACGCCGCTGAAATCGTTTGGCGCGGCGCTCAACCCGCAAACGAACGTGCTCTATATCGGAAATACGCTTGACGGTTCAGTGACCGCGATTGATGCCAGCAGTGGCAACATCCTCAACACGCGCGTGCTGGATGCCCGCAAGCGCAGCGAAACCGTGCGTCCGTTGCAGCCGCGTCAGGTGGCCGTGGATGTGAAAACTGACCGCGTCTATATCACCGGGCTGGGGCCGCAGAGCGTGGTCTGGGTCGTGGATGGCAGTTCGCTGAAACTGATCAGCACGATCCCGAACACCGGCAAAATGGGCACAGGCCTGGCAGTGGATTCAGCCGCGCAGAAGGTGTACGTCACCAATGCGGATGGCGAGCTGGTGACCATTAACGCACGCACCAATGCCGTTGAGAAAAAACAGAAGATTGATGGCGATAAAGCGCACTTCTTCCTGAATATTGCGCTGGATACGCGCGGTCAGCGTGCCTTCCTGAGTGATTCAAAGCAGGCTCAGGTGCTGGTAGTTGATCTGCGTAGTCAGCAGGTCATACAGCGGATTGCCGTTCCGGAATCGCTGGCGGTGCTGTTCAATCCGGATCGCGATGAACTTTATGTTACCCATCGCAAAGCGGGCGAGGTCAGCATCATCGACGCCCGCACCTATCAGGTTAAACGTACTGTAAAAACGCCGGCCCTGCCGAACAGTCTGGCGCTCTCAGCGGATGGCAACGTGCTTTATGTCAGCGTGAAGCAGCCAGGCTCGCGCAAGGCGCCGCCAGCGAATCCTGATAGCGTGATGCGCATTACTCTGTAAGGAACGCTCTTTGCGCGGGGAGGTAAACGGTTTTACCGCCGCGCTGTGTCACTGGAAAAGCCACTCTCACGGGTGGCTTTTTGTATTGAAAAGCACGCTTTTGGCCAGGACATGTCGCGGTTATGGGACAACACTTGCCCTTATAGCGAATAAGCTATAGTATGATTTATAGCTTATTCGCTATAAGGATGTTGCGATGTGGGATATCGATACAACCCATCTCTTTGACGAGTGGTTTGAGACCCAGACTGAGGCGCTGAAGGAGGATATGCTCGCCGCGATGATTATCCTTTCCGAGTATGGTCCTCAGTTAGGAAGGCCGTATGCTGATACGGTAGACGACTCTGACTTTCCAAATATGAAAGAATTAAGAGTGCAGCATCAGGGCAATCCGATTCGGGCCTTCTTCGCGTTTGATCCTGCTCGCCGTGGCATTGTGTTATGTGCTGGCGATAAAACCGGGGTTAAAGAAAAAAGATTCTATAAAGAGATGATCAAACTGGCAGATGCTGAATTCCGCAAACACCTGAAAAGAGGGGAAAATGGCTAATTTAAAAGAGCTGATGGCAAAGCAAAGCCCGGAAAGTCGTGAGCGTATTGCCGAAAAAGTGGACGAAATGCGGCAGGTTATTGCCCTGAACATGTTGCGGGAAGAACTTAACCTATCCCAGACAGAGATGGCGCGAGCCATGGGGGTGAAGCAGCCAACCATTGCCAGAATGGAGCAGGCTGACAACGATCCACGCCTTTCTACGCTGAAGCGTTACGTTACAGCTCTGGGAGGCGAGATAAGTATTGATGTCAGACTGCCGACAGGAAAAAGAATTGCTTTTGATCTTTGAATAAAAAAAGCCACTTGTCAGAGTGGCTTTTTCACGTCAATAAAGCGCCTGTGCGCTACACATCCTCTGACGCTTCGCGCATCATCTCGTCGTGGGGCACATCATCCAGAATCTGCTCGAAGCTGCGCAGACGTTTGTAGATGGACATCAGTTCAATCAGCGTCGACCAGGAGGCGATCAGATACTGGAACGAGCCGCGCACCTGATCAAACACGTTGGTGATCTGATTGAGTAAGCCCAGCGTGATGGTGCCCGCCACAATCGAGGGAAACAGCAGGAACAGACCAAACACGTTATCGACCTGCAGATAGAGAATGCGGGTGATGTTGAAGTAGAGATAGTGAAAGTAGAGACGGAAGTAGTTAACCCGCACCCGACTGAACAGCTCCTGCACCGTCTGTGGCCCGGCGCGATCGGCATTGTCTTCGCCGTAGACCAGCTCTTTACGGTAGGCGGCTTCGACCCGCTGGTTGCGGAACTCCAGCCCAGGCAGTTTAATCCCGACCAGCGCCAGTAAACCTGTACCAAACACCGACCAGAGCACCGCGGCAATCACCAGCGCGTAAGGGATATTACCGAGGAACGGAATATCTTTAACGTGATGGGAGAGCGCCACCAGTACCGGCAAAAATGCCACCAGCGTCATGATCGCCTGAATAAAACTGACGCCCCAGTTTTCCAGCGTGGTCGCAAAGCGCATGGTGTCTTCCTGCACACGCTGTGCGGCACCTTCAACATGGCGCAGCCGCTGCCAGTTGTGCATGTAGTAGTTATTCATGGCGGTACGCCAGCGGAAAACCCAGTGGCTGATAAAGAACGAATTGAGTACGCCAATCACCACCGCGATTAATGCGATGCCGAGAAAAGCCACAACCTGGTGGTAAAACTCAGCAATCTGCACCGATCCCGCTTTTGTCAGCGCTTTCTGGATCAGATCGTAAAACGGGCCATACCAGGCGTTGATGGCGACCCCGACCTGGACACCAAACCAGGTGACAAAGATGATCAGTGCCGATCCCCAGACTGACCAGCGTTGCCACGGATGAGAGTCGATCACCCGCCACGCCACGGCAAAAATGGCGACCATTATCCAGTAATAGAGATAGAACCAGATCTGACTCGCCGCGATAAAACGCGCTGCGGTCGTCGGCAGGGGCGCTTTGATGGCGGTTTCGAACATGGGCCACATGCCGGGCAACTGCTCAGCAAAACCAAACCAGGCAAAAATAGCGACTAAACTCCAGACGGCCGCTGAGCTGAAAAACAGCGCTGGCCGCGGAAAAAAAGACTTAAACATAGGCACTCCGCTGTTGTGTATGGTCTTTTATAACGTTTTGGTTGCTTGCTGTCTGTAGTCTGTTGTTTCTGCTCATGACAGGGCAGGGATGAATGTTAATGAAATTGTGCGGTTTTGTTTCTCGGAACTAAATCTTTGTGAATAGCAGTGTTACAATATGGCGGCTTGTTACCGGTAACAAACCGGCATCAGGGCCGGTATCTGCTGATAAAAACCACTACAACGCAACCACCTATTTTTTCATACCGCCATCCAGCGCGGGAATGAGGCAATGTCATGTCAGAACAAAAAAAGGGTCATTCACGCAGGGATTTTTTGCTGAAGACAATCACCCTGGCGCCTGCAATGGCGGTAGGGTCCACAGCGATGGGTGCTCTCTCCCTGCCGCTGACCGCACAGGCGGCTGAAACCCCGGCTGCACCGCAGAAGGCGCGTGATTATCAGCCCTCCTGGTTTACCGCCGAAGAGTATGCCTTTATCACCGCCGCCGTGGCGCGCCTGATCCCCAGCGATGAACGCGGGCCTGGCGCTGTGGAAGCGGGCGTGCCAGAGTTCATCGACCGCCAGATGAATACACCCTATGCCACCGGATCGAACTGGTATATGCAGGGGCCGTTTAATCCCGATCTGCCGAAAGAGCTGGGCTATCAGCTGCCGCTGGTGCCGCAGCAGATCTACCGTCTCGGTCTGGCCGATGCCGACCACTACAGCAAACAGCAGCACGGTAAGGTGTTCGCTCAGCTCAGCGCGGAGCAGCAGGATGCGCTATTGCAGGCGATGGAGAGTGGCAGCGCCGAATTCAGCCAGCTGCCCGCTAAAACCTTTTTTGCCTTTCTGCTGCAGAACACCCGCGAAGGCTTCTTCAGCGATCCTGTCCACGGCGGAAATCAGGGAATGGTCGGCTGGAAGCTGATCAACTTCCCTGGCGCACGCGCCGACTTTATGGACTGGGTAGAGCGCGGTGAACGTTATCCGTTCCCGTCAGTATCGATTCGCGGGGAGAGAAGTTAAGCATGGCAAACGAAATGAAAAAAGTGGATGCGGTGATTGTTGGCTTCGGCTGGGCCGGTGCCATCATGGCGAAAGAGCTGACCGAAGCGGGCCTGAATGTGCTGGCGCTGGAGCGTGGGCCGCATCGCGACACCTATCCCGACGGCTCTTATCCGCAGTCCATTGATGAGCTGACCTACAACATCCGCAAAAAGCTGTTCCAGGATCTCTCTAAAAGCACCGTGACCATCCGTCATGATGCTTCGCAGACGGCGGTGCCTTATCGTCAGCTGGCGGCATTCCTGCCCGGCACCGGCACCGGCGGCGCGGGCCTGCACTGGTCAGGCGTCCACTTCCGCGTGGATCCGATTGAACTGCGGATGCGCAGCCATTACGAAGAGCGTTACGGCAAGAATTTCATCCCGGAAGGCATGACGATTCAGGATTTTGGCGTCAGCTACGATGAGCTGGAGCCGTTCTTCGACAAGGCGGAAAAAGTCTTTGGCACCTCAGGCAGCGCCTGGAGTATCAAGGGCAAGGTGGTCGGCAAAGATAAAGGCGGTAACCCGTTTGCGCCCGATCGCTCAGATAACTTCCCGCTGCCTGCACAGAAGCGTACCTACTCGGCGCAGCTGTTTGCGCAGGCGGCGGAGTCGGTCGGCTATCATCCTTACGATTTGCCTTCCGCCAACACCTCCGGGCCCTATACCAACACCTATGGCGCGCAGATGGGGCCGTGTAACTTCTGCGGATACTGCAGCGGCTACGCCTGCTACATGTATTCCAAAGCGTCACCTAACGTGAACATCCTGCCTGCCCTGCGCCAGGAGCCAAAGTTTGAACTGCGTAACAACTCGTATGTCCTGCGGGTCAATCTCAGCGATGACAAAACGCGCGCAACCGGCGTGACCTATGTGGACGGGCAGGGGCGCGAGCAGGTGCAGCCCGCTGACCTGGTGATCCTCTCCGCCTTCCAGTTCCACAATGTGCATCTGATGCTGCTGTCAGGCATCGGCAAGCCTTACAACCCGATTACCAACGAAGGCACCGTCGGCCGCAACTTCGCCTATCAGAACCTCTCTACCCTGAAGGCGCTGTTTGATAAAAACACCACCACTAACCCGTTTATCGGCGCAGGTGGCGCGGGCGTTGCGGTTGATGATTTCAACGCCGATAACTTCGACCACGGACCGCTGGGCTTTGTGGGCGGATCGCCATTCTGGGTCAACCAGGCGGGAACCAAGCCGATCTCCGGCATGCCAGTGCCTGCCGGTACGCCAGACTGGGGCAGTAAATGGAAAGCGGCAGTGGCGGATACTTACACCCATCACCTGTCGATGGATGCGCACGGCGCGCATCAGTCCTACCGCGCTAACTATCTCGATCTCGATCCCAACTACAAAGATGCCTATGGGCAGCCACTGCTGCGCATGACCTTTGACTGGCAGGAGAACGACATCAAAATGGCGCAGTTTATGGTCGGAAAAATGCGCAATATCGCGGAGGCGATGAATCCGAAGATGATTCTGGGCGGCGCGAAAAAGCCGGGCACCCATTTTGACTCCAGGGTTTATCAGACCACCCACATCAGTGGCGGTGCGATCATGGGCGACGATCCGAAAACCAGTGCGGTTAACCGCTATCTGCAAAGCTGGGACGTGCCGAATGTGTTTGTGCCAGGCGCCTCTGCCTTCCCGCAGGGACTGGGCTACAACCCGACCGGCATGGTGGCGGCGCTGACCTACTGGTCAGCTAAAGCGATTCGCGAAAACTACCTGAAGAACCCCGGTCCACTGGTGCAGGCATAAGGAACATGGCGATGAAAAATGGCATTCTGGCCCTGATTCTGGGCACCCTGACCTTTGCCGCGCTGGCGGATGAGAGCCAGGACAATCTGGTTAAGCGGGGAGAGTATCTGGCGCGCGCCGGTGACTGTGTGGCCTGTCACACCAGCAAAGGCGGCGCGACCTTTGCCGGTGGTCTGCCGATGGCCACCCCGATTGGCACCATCTACTCCACCAACATCACCCCCGATCGCACGACCGGTATTGGTGAGTACAGCTACGACGACTTCCAGAAAGCGGTGCGTCATGGTGTGGCGAAAAATGGCGATACCCTCTATCCCGCCATGCCTTATCCCTCTTACGCGGTCGTCAGCGATGAGGATATGAAGGCGCTTTACGCCTACTTCATGCATGGCGTGACGGCGGTGAAGCAGCCAAATCGCGACAGCGACATTCCGTGGCCGCTGTCGATGCGCTGGCCGCTGGCGATCTGGCGCGGGATTTTTGCGCCCGATGTGAAAGCGTTCCAGCCTGCCGCTCAGGAAGATCCGGTGCTGGCGCGCGGTCGCTATCTGGTTGAGGGGCTGGGCCACTGCGGTGCCTGTCACACGCCGCGCAGTTTCACCATGCAGGAGAAGGTGCTGAGCAACGCCGAAGGCAATGACTATCTGGCGGGCAGCAGCGCGCCGATTGACGGCTGGACGGCCAGCAACCTGCGTGGCGATAACCGCGATGGGCTGGGGCGCTGGAGCGAAGATGACCTGCGTCAGTTCCTGCGTTATGGCCGTAACGATCAGACTGCCGCGTTTGGTGGGATGACCGATGTGGTGGAACACAGCCTGCAGCACCTGAGCGAAGCCGATATCACCGCGATTGCGCGCTATCTGAAGTCACTGGGCGCGAAAGACCCGCATCAGGCGGCCTTCAGCGTGGATGATGCCACCGCCAAAGCTCTCTGGCGCGGCGATGACAGCCAGACCGGCGCGGCGGCCTATGTCGACAGCTGTGCGGCATGCCATAAAACCGATGGCAGCGGCTATAAGCGTTTTTATCCGGCGCTGCGCGGCAACCCGGTGGTACTGGCGGACGATCCGACCTCGCTGATTCACATCGTGCTGGTGGGCGGGCAACTGCCTGGTGTGAACGGTGCGCCATCGACCATTACCATGCCGGCATTTGGCTGGCGGCTGAACGACCAGCAGGTTGCCGATGTGGTGAACTTCGTGCGTAACAGCTGGGGCAATAAGGCGTCAGAGCCGGTGACCGCGAAACAGGTCGCGTCGCTGCGTAAAGATGAGAAGGATCGTCTGGGCAGTGCAGACATCCGGGTGCTGGAAGGCAAATAACCCGTAAAAAAGGCCGTCATCATCAGGTGACGGCCTTTTCTTTTAAATATTCTCCAGATCGATCCCACGGGTTTTCGGCCCGTAAATCCCTACCGACAGCATCACCATCAGCATGCTCAGCACGATGAACGTAATCACGCCCGGCGTGCCGGCGTATTGCAGGATCACCCCGATTAAAATACTGCTGAATACCGTAGAGAGGCGGCTGAAGGAGTAGCAGAAGCCGACTGCCCGCGCCCGGATGTGGGTCGGGAAAATCTCGGTCTGATAGGCGTGGAAGCTGAAAGTCAGCCAGGCGTTGGACCAGGTAATCAGGAAGCCGCAGAGGATCAGCAGCACCGGCTGCGTCTGAAAGGCGAACAGCGTGCCGAATACCACCGTCATCAGCGATGACAGTACAATCTGCCACTTATTCTCCAGCTTGTCAGCATAGCGGCTGCAGATCAGCGATCCCAGCGGATAGGCCAGCGTGATAAAGAAGGCATAGAGCAGGCTGTGTGTCACCGTGGCACCGCGGCCTGACAGCAGCGCAGGCAGCCAGTTACCAAAGCCAAAAAAGCCGATCGCCTGGAAAAAGTTCATTACCACCAGCATCAGGGTGCGCTGGCGATAAGCGGGAGCCCAGATTTCACGAAAGCGCCCGCGTTTGGGCAGCTGTGCAGCCGCGTCATCGGGCAGGATAGCAGGCCCGGCCGGAATGCCGCAGCGCTGCTCCATCGCCGATAACACCTCATGTGCCGCCTGATAGCGCCCCTGCTGCGCCAGCCAGCGTGCCGATTCCGGCAGATTTCTGCGCACCAGCCAGATCACCAGTGAACAGAGCGCGCCTGCGATCACGACCCAGCGCCAGCCTTCCAGGCCGAACACGGTCTGCGGCACCAGCCACCACGACATCAGCGCGACGGCAGGCACCGATAAAAACTGCACGAAAAAGGCGTAAGCAAAGGCGCGGCTGCGCAGGTGGCTCGGCACCCATTCCGACAGATAGGTATCAATGGTCACCAGCTCGACGCCCAGTCCGATCCCCACCAGAAAGCGGAACAGAATGATCATCTCCGCGCTCTGCTGAAAGGCCATCAGCAGGGAAAAGAGCCCATACCAGAGCAGCGCACACATAAAGGTCAGGCGGCGGCCAAATCGGTCAGCGTAGGGGGCCAGCAGGCTGGCGCCGAAAAAGAGGCCGAGAAAGGTGGCTGAGGCAAACGCAGCCTGATCGGAGAAGCCGAGCACACCCGCCTCACCGGTGTGAAAGACGCCCGCCGCCAGCAGGCCGGTGCTGATATAGCCGGTTTCAAACAGGTCGTAAAGTTCAAAAAAGCCGCCCAGCGCCAGCAGGGTGATAAAGCGCCATAAGCCAGCGGACGCGGGCAGCGCATCAATGCGCCCGGCTACGCTGTTGCGGGCCGCCGATGACGCGTGCGTCGGTGGCATGCGGGTGGAGTGAGTGGTCATATCAGCGTCAACCTCAGGCAGTGTGGGAAACACCCGCAGGCGGTTATTCAGAACGTCAACCGTTAGCAGGCGAAGAAATAGCAGAATAATCAATTCATCTGCCGTTGCCGAGAGGGGCGTTGCTGACGATTTAGCAACATACGTTGTAGGTTTTGCCATCCGTGGGCTTTTTCATGAAGCAGACTGGGTGTACTATGTACTCCTCATGGAAGAGACAGGAGTGAGCGATGAGTCAGGCAATTGAGTTTATCAAAACCCCGATGTTTACCCGACAGATAAAGCAAATCGCCACGGATGAAGAGCTTCGGGAGCTTCAGAGGGAGCTTATCGAGTCACCGGAGAAAGGCGATCTTATTCAGAAAACCGGCGGACTGCGAAAAATCAGGATGGCGACGGGCAATCAGGGTAAAAGCAGCAGCGCAAGGGTAATTTACTTTCTGGCTACCGCTGAGGTGATTTACCTGATCATGGCTTATCCAAAGAATCTCAAAGAGAACCTCACAGATGCGGAAAAAGCCGTGCTGAAAAAGCTGACACAAAGACTGAAAGAGGAGATATGACATGAGTTTTTTTGATGAGCTAAAAGCATCGCTGGAAGAGGCGGTGGAGATAAAAAACGGTGTCAGAGAACCCGCCCGTGTTACCCATTACGCGCTGGCTGATGTGAAGGCTATCCGGGCGCAGCTTAACGTCTCCCAGAGTGAAATGGCGGCGGCACTGGGAACCAGCCTTGATACGATAAAGAGCTGGGAAAGCGGACGCCGCAATCCGACCGGACTGGCAGCTAAAGTGCTGGCGACTATCCAGAAGAATCCCGCCTTCTTTCAGGAACTGGCTGCGCACTGACATAACTGCAGTGCCGCAGAAAACGTGCCAGCGTTTTGGCTGTATCGCTGGCACGGTGCCTTAAGGCAGTTGCGGCCAGACGCCAGGCCCAATCGGCAGCCCCAGCCAGTACCAGGCGACCAGCAGCGCGATCCAGCTGATAAAGAACACCAGCGGATAGGGGAAGATCAGCACATAGTAGGTGCCGAGCTGCGCATCCTTCTGGTATCGCTGCAAAAAGGCGAGGAACAGCGGCAGAAAGGGCGACATCGGTGCCAGCGGCAGCACCGCCGAGTCAGCGATGCGGAAAATCATCTGGGCAAAGGCGGGATGGAAGCCGAGTAGCATAAACATCGGCACGAACACCGGCGCCAGAATCGACCAGATGGCTGAGCCGCTGGCGATAAACATGCAGAGAAACGCCGACAGAAACATCAGGCCGAGAAATGCGGGCGCGCCGCTGACGCCTGCGCTCTCCAGCACGTCGGTCAGTCCTATCGCCATGAATTTGCCCATGTTGCTCCAGTTAAAGAACGCCACGAACTGCGACAGCGGAAAGACCATCACGATAAAACCCGCCATGCCTTTCATCGGATCGACCAGCAACTGCGGGATATCATCCGGACGGCGGATCTGCCGGGTGGCGACACCATAGGCAATCGCCACCACAAAGAAGAACAGAATGATGATCGGCACAATGCCCTGAATAAATGGCGAGGGGATAATGGCACCGCTGGCGGGATTGCGCAGCGGCGCATGTTCCGGCACAACCAGTAACGCCATCACGGCGATAAACAGCAGCGCGGCGATCCCGGCGGCCCGCAGGCCGCGGTTCTCCAGCGGCGTCAGCCCCGCCAGCTTTTCGCCGTTGCCCTGCCACTGCGGCAGGCGCGGCTCAACAAATTTGTCGGTCAGTAACGCACCCACAATCGTCAGCACAATCACCGAGGTGGCCATAAAGAACCAGTTATCGATGACGCTGACATGCACCGTATCGCTGACCGCTTTAGCGGCTTCGGTGCTGATACCTGAAAGCAGCACATCGGTGGTGACGATCAGCAGGTTAGCGGTAAAACCCGAGGCGACACCGGCGATGGCGGCCAGCAGGCCCGCGACCGGATGACGGCCCACCGCCAGAAAGATCAGCGCACCCAGCGGCGGCATCACCACCAGCGCCGCGTCCGAGGAGATATGGCTGAAAAAGGCGATAAACAGCACCATGTAGCTGGCGTAACGGCGGCTGACGCGTGACGCCATCTTAACCATCAGCGACTGCAGCAGGCCGACCTTTTCCGCCAGCCCGGCACCAATGACCAGCGCCAGAATCGACCCCAGCGGGGTAAAGCTGCTGAAGTTTTTGATGATGTTGGGCAGGATCCACTGCAGACCCGCGACGCTCAGCAGGTTATTGACCCGGACGATTTCGCCATTACCGGGGTTCTTCACCGCCAGATCCAGCGCACTGATAATGGCGGTTGCGACCATCAGCACCACAATCAGATAGACAAACAGTAAAAACGGGTTAGGCACTTTATTGCCTGCGCGCTCGATCCAGCTGAAGAGCCGGCCAGGACTACGGTTCTCGGAGGTTGCTTCCATGGTATGGGTTCTCTTCTTGTCGTCTTGTGACCCCCTTATCGATGGCGGCGCGGGCTGACGCCGGTCGCGACAGGCGACAGGCGGTGAGTTCAGTTCCGGCCCCGCAGAATCAGGGAAGTGTTTGCACTCTTTTTATTCTGGTCCGCGTCAGCGACGCGGCCGCTGGCTCATCCGGCCAGTTTTGTGGGTGTGATCCCCGCAGGGATCGGGCAGTGATAGGGCTGCCCGGCGCGTGCCTTCTGAAATTCGGCCTGGCATTCCGCCAGCGCCTGCTCATCCTGCAGCAGCGTGGTCACCGTCGCCGCCATCACTTTGCCCGCCAGCAACATGCCCTTATGCGCGATCGTGGTGCGGCCCTGCGCCACCAGTTGCCAGGTGTGCAGCGGCGTGCCGAAGGTAAAGCAGGGCGCAAAGCACTGTGCCGTCGGCGTGACCCAGCTGACATCGCCGACATCGGTGGAGCCATAGAGCAGGTCGCGGGTGACGGCATAGGGCGCGACCTGATCCATAAACAGCCTCTCCCCCAGCTGCTCAGCCCAGGCGTGACCGGCTTCGCCACCGATACGGGCGGCGTTCAGGCGGGCATTACGCAGATCATCATCGGTCAGAGTGGCACGCAGTTCAGCCGCGAACGCGCGCTCTTCGTCGCTGTAGTCGGGCAAACCAAAGTGATGCAAATAGCGCTCCATGACCGCTTCCAGGGCGCGATTAGGCACATAATCAGAGCAGGCTTTGTCGAAACGCACGGTCAGGGTTGTGTCCGTCATCAGGGCGGCACCCCGGGCAATATTGATCACCCGCTGATAGATCGCCTGCGCCTGTGGCAGCGATGGCGCGCGGATCAGGTAGAGCACCTCCGCATCGGCCTGTACCACATTTGGCGAGACGCCGCCGCTGTTGGTGATGGCGTAGTGCAGACGTGCCTCCTGTTCGATGTGCTCGCGCAGAAAGTTGGCTCCGGTATTCATCAGCGTGACGGCATCCAGTGCGCTGCGGCCCAGATGGGGAGAGTGAGCGGCATGAGCCGCGATCCCTTTGAAGCTGAACGCGGCCTGAATATTGGCGAGCGTGCGCAGATTGAACATGCCGCTGAAACCTTCCGGATGCCAGGTCACGGCGGCATCCACATCGTCAAACAGGCCCTCACGCACCATAAAGGTCTTACCCGATCCCCCTTCTTCGCCAGGGCAGCCATAAAAACGCACGGTTCCGCCAGCGTGATGCTGCTCCATCCAGGCTTTAACCGCACAGGCCGCCGCCACGCCGGCAGTGCCGAGCAGGTTGTGGCCGCAGCCGTGTCCGTTGCCGTTCACCTCCAGCGGTTCTGGCCGGGCGCATCCGGCCTGCTGGCTGAGACCGGCCAGCGCATCAAACTCCCCGAGGATGGCGATCACCGGTTTGCCGCTGCCGGCGCTGGCGATAAAGGCGGTGTCAATGCCGCCCACGCCGCGCTCCACGAGGAACCCGGTTTCGGCCAGCGCGTCGGCCAGCAGGGCCGAGGAGCGGGTTTCGGCAAAGCGGGTTTCCGGCGTATCCCAGATGGCGTCGCTGAGCGTGCTGAAACGGTGCTGATGGCGGTCGATATAGTCGGCAATAAAGGCTTCCATCATCGTGTTTCACCATACTGCGCCTGATTGAGCGCCAGCGTCGCCAGCAGCGTGATGGCGTCCGGCATGACC
>Ga0157365_10000142_pt1 | contig 33575 bp, 32 predicted proteins | sample AttsexASBM3_FD_111478 | JGI IMG/M metagenome (GOLD analysis project Ga0157365, IMG submission 111478) | Fungus gardens microbial communities from leaf cutter ant in Ribeirão Preto, State of São Paulo, Brazil - Atta sexdens ASBM3 | ecosystem: Host-associated > Fungi > Mycelium > Unclassified ...
GACTGCACCCCCTCGAACACCCCCGCCATTCCCCGATGCAACGCCCCCTCCTCGAATGCCCCCTCCATTCCCCGATGCAACGTCACCACAGGAGACAGCAGATAGCGATTGCGAAACAGAAACGCCTGATCCGCCCCGGAAACCGCATCTGGCGCATTCGCCACCAGCGCGAACAGCCCACTCTCCCGCAACCGCCCCGCCATGCCACGGCTCACCGCCGCCAGCCGCTCCCGCCTCTCCCCCTCGATCCCCACCAGAATCAGCCCCGAAGCCCCCCCTTCGCGCACCTCCCGGATCATCAGCCGCGCCGCCTCACTCTGCCCACGCGGTAGAAAATCGGCCATATCCGTCCGCAACGGCACCAGCCGAAACACCAGCACCGTCACCAGAACGGAAATCGCCAGAGCCGCCGGAATCGGCCAGCACCGCCGCATCCCCCGCACCCTCACGGCAACGGCGTGATCACAAGACTCTCGCAATCCCCATTGGCCCGCTCGATCTCCACACGTCGCAGCGTATTGTCATTCCCATCCAACCCGACATGCCGGACCAGCGCCGCAACCTCCGGGCGACCCGGCGCCAGATCCAGATGCCACGCCCCCGGATCGCCCCGCGCCGAAACGACGTAATTCCGCCGCAACATCCCCAGATCCCCCGAAAGCGGCGCCAGCAACGTCTCCACCATCACCCGAACCCGCGAATCGTCATCCAGATCGAGCCGATGTCCCCGCCGGTCCGCCCCCGTCAGAACAACACTCCGCCCGTCCACCATCAGGCTCTCGTACCGCGGCGCCTCCGTCACATCCTCCAGATGGTCCGGCCGCGTATAGGTCAGCGTCCCCGTCGAACGCAGCACCACCGTCAGCGCCGCCAGACGCTTCTCCCGAACGAAACGCCCGCGCCGCTGCGGCAACTCCGCAAGCTGCCCCACTACGGTCTCCACAAGCCCCGGCGGCGAAACCACACCGGCCCATGCCTCGCCGCGTCCCAGCAACGCTACCAGAACCACAAACCCGAACAAGCGCGCCATCGTCATACGCCCGCATCACCCCACAGATCATGAAAATTGAACCAGTCGAACGGATAAAGCCGACACAGCTCCCCAACCCGGTCCGCATAGCGCTGCACCCACAGTTTCAAATCCTCCTCCCGATACCCACGACGCACTTGCACTTCCTGCGCAAACCGCTCGAATCCCACCCGATACCGCTCCGGTCCCATCCTGATCCCGTAAAACAGCATCACCGGCGCTCGCAGCAGATGCGCCACCAGCAACGGCCCCACCGGAAATGACACCTCTCCCCCCAGAAACCGCACCCGACAACACCGCTCCCCCTGCGGGGCACGATCTCCCAACATCCCCACTACCTCCCCACGGGCCAGACAGTCCTGCACACGCAACATCGCACCCGGTTCGCCAATATCGATTACATTCGCCGCCACGTCCGGGGCCAACCGCTCCAGAAGCCGCGTCGGTCCACCCGCGTTGCGTCGATACATCAAAACTTTAACGGTCAACGGCGAATCCCGTCCTACCGCCCGTAAGGCTTCGAAAGACCCCAGATGCGCCCCGATCAGAATACACCCGCGTCCCCCCGCCAGATTCTCCCGCAAAGCCTCAATGCCGCTGACCTCCACCGAGAAACCGGCATCCCGTCGCGTCAGGAAAAACACCCGATCCAATGTCGTCGTCGCAAACCGGTGAAAATGCCGCCCCACATCCCGCCACCGAACCGTCCTCCCCAACACACGGCCCAGATACATCCGGGACGCCCGGCGCGCCCGGCGTTCCACAAGCAGAAAATATGCAGTCACCAATGGTAGAACCAGCCGCCCGGCCCGAAGCCCAAGCCGCAGTGTTACCCATATCAGCAACCGCGCCAGAACCGCGCTCCCCCGCTCCGGCCGAACCCATTCTTCCTGGCCAGCCATCACACCTGCCAGCCCGCCACCCCACGCAGCACGACCTCTTCCCCACGTCGCGCGACGAACCCAATCCCCCTCCCCCGACGATGATCCAGAGCAACCACAATTTCCTCCCCGCCTCTCACAGGCGCCAGAAACTTGGCCTGAACCAGCATATCCGGCTCCCTCCCCACCACCCGCGCAATCACGTCCCAAACCCCATCCAGCAACACCACACCCGGTGCCAGAGGATCGCCCGGAAAATGCCCCGACAAAGCCGGATGGTCCGCCGCCACGCTGAACGATCCGATCAAGACGCCGCCGCCAGCGTCATCTCCCGCAAACCCGACAAGGCCGATTGCGTAAGCTTCCCAACCTCATTACGCGGCAATGCTTCCACCAGCACAACCCGACGCGGCAGAAACGCCGGGTCTATCCGCGCCCGCAATGCGTCCAGAATCATCTCCGCCGAACAAGATGCCACGGCAAAGACCTGCATCCGCCGCCCCACCAGATCCGGCGGCACGAACACACCGTCTTGAACGCCCGGAACCCGCGCCAGAATCTGGTTCAGTCCAGCCAGAGACGCCCGTTTCCCACCCATTTTCAACAGATCCGTCGGCCGGCCCACCAGCCGGAACCGCTGACAATCCAACACATCCATACGATCCTCCACACGCTGCGGCACAGCATACGGAGCCTCGATCACCCACCCCTGCGCATTATCCCCCCGTAAAAACACCTCCGGATAAAGCGTCCAGACACCATCGCCCAGCGTATGACGGCTCGCGACAGACCCCATCTCCGTCGCCCCGTAAATCTCCTGCACCGGCACTCCCAAGGCCGCCTCGGCCTCCTGCGCCACTCCCGTCTCCAATGGTGCCGTCGCAGAAATCACCCCCGCAAGCGGCACCGCCGACTGGTGAATGTCCAACAGTGCCTTCAGTTGCAAAGGCGTCGTCACCAGCCAACGCGGCCCCGGGCTCGCAGCCAGTGCAGCCCTCAGATCCGCCGGATAAAACCCGTCCACCTGCGCGCAGGCCAACCCACAATGCAGCGGCAGCAACACCGCCGCCTCAAACCCATACATGTGCTGAGATGGAACGGACGCCACGACCGTCACATCACGAGACAACCCGAACTGAACCCGCGCAGCCTCGCTCCGCTGCACCAGAGCACCCCAGAATTTTGCGTGGGCCACTGGCTCACCCGTACTGCCGGACGTCTGAACAACGGCCGCCAGACGGTCCGGCGCAAGCTCCGGATTGTATCCAGCAGGTTCAACGATCGCCTCCGGACGACCAATCCGGACATCAACGGTCTCCCGCTCGTCGTCAGACACCACGATCAACCCGGGATGCTCGGCCCGTAACCGCATCAGCCGTTCCAGAGATCGATCACTCAGCAGGACGCTATGCGTTCCGGCCAGTAAAGCCGCCAGAAACGCTACCATGAAACAACTACGGTCACGACAGAGATTAGCGACCGGCCCCCCCTCAAGCCGTTCAGCCAATCTGGTGGCATGATGCAGAACATCGGCTCCCGTCAGGCAAACCCCTTGACGCCGAAACAATACCCGTTCCGGATGCGCGACAAGCCGGAATGTAGTCACTTGACCCGACAGGCTGCAACATGCGCACTCAGGGTACGCAAGGACGCGAATATCGCCCCGTTTCGCTCATCGTCTGACTTCAATGCCACGCCATACCGGCGCGAAATTGCCAGAGACATTTCCAGAGCGTCAATAGAATCCAACCCCAGCCCTTCGCCAAATAACGGTGCATCCAGATCGATCTCATCGGGCGAGACCTCAAGATGCAGCGCCCCGACAATCAGGGCAGCCAGTTCATTGTCGAGTGGAAGACTTGTCTCTGCGGGCGGGTTCATGACCCCGACCTACCAATTTTCCCGGGCTCGCGCAAAGGGTCCGTGCCGCCGACAGGCTCCGATAACCAGCCGCAGATGCATGAATCCCAACAACAGATTATCTCGCAGATAACGAAACTGGGAAATACCTCCCTCATTTCTGGATGGATACCTGACCTGAACATCCAGATTGATACAGCTCAAGCCTCGCCAACACAGCCTGACAGCCGCTTCGGGGTCGAAATCAAATCGGCGCATGAAACGAGTCTCCCGCATCACAGCCAGCAAATCCTTGATCGGATAGACCCTCATTCCGAATAGCGAATCCCCGATATCACTCCCCGGCGTCTCGAACCGCGCCCACCAGTTGGAGACACGCCGCCCTTGAACCCGAAGCACGGGCGCATCCGGCGCAAAAACCGGTTGGCCCAGAACAAGGGCATTCGGCGCATCCCGCGCTATCGCCATGAACCTTCCGATCGAATCAACGTCGTGCTGCCCATCCGCATCAAGCGTCAATACATGCGTAAATCCCGCTTCAGCTGCATGGACAATCCCTCGTAGAATCGCAGCGCCTTTTCCCCTGTTACGCCTCAGACGCAAAATCCGAACGCCTGATACAAACCGCTGAAGGGTCACATCGCTGCCATCCCGGCTGCCATCAATCACCACCCAGACATCCGGCCAACACGCACGTGCTGCTTTAACAGTCCCCACAAGAATCGGACCCGTATTATAAGACGGAATTAATACCAAAGCACGAAAGTCGGACATCATGTTGCTTGCCGATATAAGACACGCAGCCCGATGTCCACGTGCCTGTCAGGCTGAAGCCATTCTCCGCCGACGGATTTTCGCAACCATATTCAATACCCGGTCCCGTAGTTGCGCATAGATGTCAGGCCGTGTCCACGCCAACAGCACCGGATACAATCCCATGCTGACGAATCCGATCACCATAACACGACTCAGATCGTAATTTCGCACATAAGGTAGCCACGAAACCGCATATCCCGCCAGCATTGCCACCCCAGATAGCAGCGACGGCATAATATAGAATTCCATGACCGTCCAAAAACGAATCCCCAGTCGGCAAAGCACTAAAATCGATGTAATCGGCGGATAAACGAAATAGTACAACCCTACCGCCAATGCAACTCCCATCGCATTGTCCAAATGTCCGCCAATAATCGCAACAAGAAAAAAAAGCGGGACCGAGACAGCGGCGAAATAGAACGACCGCCAGAACTCCCGACGTGCGCTTAGAAGAGATCCGGTAATCCAGCTCATGGCGTCGAATGGCAGCCCTATACTCAGGATCTGAACATAAGGAACCGCATGAACCCATCGGTTGCCAAACAGAAAATGTAACCCCGGCGCTGCCAAAGCCGCCTGAAGAAAGCAGAAGGGCATCACGAGATAGGACAGAACCCTACACGCCCTTAGCGCAGCATCAGCTTGTTTAAGCGGCTCGGACCGTAACGTCGCCAGCGCCGGAAACAAGACGTTGTTAAAGTTCCCAGCCAGCATCCGAACCGGCTGAACGGAAAATCGAAATGCAAAGAAGTACAACCCGACAACGTCATGCGTCGCGATCAAGCCTAGTACAATGTAATCGCCCTGGTTCAAAACCTCAATCAACGTACGTGATGCAAAAACAATCGAACTGTTACTCAAAATATATCGTATCTGAACCCTGCGAAATTTTCTGAAGATTGTTGGCGGAGAACGCCTCCAGAAATAAATTGCCTTCACAATACCAAGAAGTGGAAAAGGAAGCGCAAAACTATATGCCCCCAAGCCCAGCCAGGCAAAAATAATCGTCAGTGTCTGAAGCGCCACGATTTCGAATGTATTGTAAACCGCTAGAAACCGGAAATCCATCTCGGCCCGAATACGGACGGATGGAACCGTCGCCAAAGTCCGCAAAGGCGTTGCTATTGCAATCGCACAGATCAACCCGATCAGCTCTGGCGAATGATACCAGTGCGCTGCCAGAGGGGCGATAACAAACATGCCAAGCATGCCCACAATGCCAAGCACAAAACATACCCAGAATGCCGGTGCGGTCCACGCCCAGATGCTGCGCTGACGCTGCAATAGCACGTCGTCGACACCAAAGCTCACCAGCGAATTCGCGATCGTCGTTACCGTATAGGCCAGACCAATGATGCCCCAATCCGCAGGCAACAAAAGCCGCGCCAGAACAAGTTGGGAGACGAATCCGATCCCCCGCGCCGCAAAGCTCTGGACAAAGAGCCAGATAAAACCGCTGGTCGCCGCCAGACTAAGCGGAGACGAACCATGCCTTTTGCGTACGCTACTCATAAAACCTGATAAATATTAAAAGAACACATCATCACACCGGTACCGTACGCCCTGTTAACTTCTTGACCTTGCTCCGCAATCCATCTGGCAACAACACACGAAAAGCCATGCGCGCCATGACAGCAGGCAACAACCTATAGCCTGCCAAAGCAAAGGCAAGGCGATACTCATGCGTCAGCATCAGCCTCGTCGCCGTGCCCAAAACAGCTTCCCGGACATCACGCTTATTCGATTGTGCCAACGCCAATTCATGCACATTCAATGCGCGACGTATAAATCGCATATCCGCAAGTGTTGGCTCAAATGGACGATAGAAACACAATTCCAGAACTTTTGCCGACAATGCTACTGCAAGCCAGCCACGTTCATCTGGAGCAGCAAAACGACACCCGATCTGATATAGATCAGAGAGAGAGTCGGTTTTTTTAATCTCCGCCAGTAATTCTTCAGTAAAAATAATATCAGACAGACTCTCTGCCCTTCTCTGTGCAGACAGGGCAGCCATCTGAGACCCCAAAGCCAATCGGCAGCCGTGCCCGATGGATTGACTGGACACACTTTCGGAATGCATACGATAATCCCCTAGGACATCGCGCATATTATGCAATTTTCCATCTGCTCTTAATCGCCAATAGAGATCGGAATCTTCAGCACCCAAAACAGGACGATACCCACCAGCTGCCTGAAAAGCCGCTCGGCGCACCATCAAAAATGGATGCATCAGATAGGGTTCACGTGCCGGTGCATACCAGGCATCAGCGCGTTCAGGATCCTTATACCGCGTCAAAGTCCCTAACTTCTGGCCACAATCATTAATATGACGCGCCATGCACCCAACCGCTACACAGGCTGGATCCTTTTCCAGATAAGCCAGTTGACGTTCAAATCGCTCTGGATCGGACAGATCATCTGCGTCGTGCCGCGCCACGAACGGGGCGGAGCATCGCATTAACCCTGCGTTCAATGCGGCAACAATCCCGGCATTGGCTTGAGTAATGACGTCAATACGAGAGTCCCCTGCAGCAAACTCTGAGAGAATACGAGGCGTATCGTCTGTAGATCCATCATCAATAACGACAATTCGAATATTACGTACAGTCTGAGCCTGGATACTACGCAATGTTTCGGCCAGATATGCTGACCCATTATAAACAGGCATTAATACATCAATGACTGTGGCGTCCAACTCGGCTCTCCCTCACTTCAACGAGATTGAAAGTCACGATCTCACTGATGATTTTTTACGGTATTTATCTAATCTTAATGGAAACGAAAGGCCTTCTGCAAGAACGTTGCCCCCAATCAGGCTGGAACGGAACGTTTTACCCACCGTTTCACATATTTCCGCAAACTTTCCGGCAAAATCGCTCGAAAAACCACACGTCCCAGAAATTTTGGTAACATCCCTGGGCCAGCAAGAATGAAACCTTGTCTACGACAACCGGACTTCAAGGCCAACCTAACCGCAGTCGTCATTACGGATTCGTTGAGAACAGACGCATTTTCGACATCCATCAATCCCCAATATCGATCAAAAGCCTGTCTCATGAATCGTGCATCCTCGACCGTTGGCTCAAATGGTCGATAAAAACAGATCTCAACGATCTTCGCTGAAAGCGCAATCGCCAGCCATTCCTGTTCTCTCGTATCCAGATACCGACCGCCAATCTCTGCAAGCTGAGACAGTGTCGCCGCCTGCTTCACCTCATTCATCAACGAATCGCTAAACACGATGTCAGGCCGGTTTTCGCGCCGCCGTTGCGCAGAAAGCGCTGCCATCTGCGCGCAAAACGCTAACCGTACCCCATGCGCAATCGATTGACTGGAAATAGAACCCGAATGAACCCGGTAACTTCCAAGTACGATCGGCATGTTATACAGTCGTCCAATCTCAGAAAGCCGCCAGTAAAGATCCGAATCCTCTGATCCCAGCATGGGCCGATACCCGGCTACACGCCGGAAAGCATCCGCCCGCACCATAAGAAAAGGGTGCATGAGATAGGGTTCACGCGCTGGCACTCGATAAGGATCAGCTAGGGATGTATCACGCAAATTAGTTGTATAATTAGGCCTGATAACGCCGTTCTCATCGATATGCCGTGCTGCGGGAGCAGTCGCTACGCAATCCGGATAAGCCTCCAGGTATGCCACCTGCTTTTCCAGCCGTTCCGGGTCGGGCACGTCATCGGCATCCTGACGGGCAATATAAATGGCATCACACAGTGCAAGCCCCACATTCGAAGCCGCGACAATCCCTGCATTCGCCTGTGTAACAATCACGATACGAGCGTCGGAGGCAGCCGCCCTCTCCAGAATATGCGACGTACCGTCCGTCGATCCGTCATCAACAATAATCAGTCGATAATCGCGAAAAGTCTGAGCATATAATGCCTGTAACGTCTCTTCCAGAAAATCTGCCGTATTATAAACGGTCATGACGATATCGACGGTTGCAGCCACTTATACTATCCTTTTCCCGTACGATACCGTCAGCGTTTCAACACTGTCTGCAAAGATCCCATTTGCGGACGATCCTGGCCATTTTTCGTCGGATCCAGAGTAAACATATATTCGCCCCAAAGCGGGCCACCCGCCCAGTAACTCCAGCCCGCCCAGACATCCTTGGCAGCTTGCATTGCCTGAACAGCCTGAGTCAGATCCTGCTCACAGACTGAATTACGCCCAACCCCGAACTCACCCAGAAAGCCTTGCGCATGATGCGCACGTAGCCAGTTCGTCATTCCGGTCAACTGAGTCGCAGCCTGATTTGGGGCAATACAATTCGCTGATGTGCCAGAAAAATTGCTGTCGAAATATTGATGCACTTCAAAAACAAGCTGTTTGGCAGGATCACGCAGCTTTGCCAACGCATCCCCGTTCAACTGTGCAAAATTATGTGCACCATCCCATTTGATGCCCGAGACCAGAATCGGATTTCGTGCGCCCGTCGCACGAATCCTGTTGATGGTCATCTGTTGCGTGTCGGCCCAGGCCGTAGCAGTCGGCAATTGCGGTTCATTCATCAGGCCAAACATGACATTCGCATCTGGCTTGAATGTCTGCGCCAACTTGCTCCAAAGATCCGCGAAGGCCGCTGGCGTCACGTTCCCTGTCCCGATCGCCTGCCCCCGATAACGCCCATAATCATGAATATCGATCAGAACCTTGGCATGATATTGTCCAGCCACATCCACCAGATGCTGCACCCGGCCGATCTCGACGCTGTTCAACGATCCGTTCAGGCTCGGCTGCAAACGCTCCCACAAAACCGGAATGCGAAAGACATTCATGCCTTTCCCGGCGTAATAAGCAATCTCACTATCTTTAGGAGATATGTAATCCCACCCGTAGCGACCAGGAATCTTTCCAGAATTAAATTCCATTCCGGAGAGATTGACGCCTTTGAGAGACTGCGCCTGAGTCGGCGCTCCCGAAACCAGCAGCGCAGCCAAAGCTACCAAACTAAAACAGAGGGAATTGCGTGCCGCCAAGATCGTCTCCTTACATCATACAGGAAGAGGGTTAGGTATGCTTTCATCGTCCATTATGCTTGCCTGCCGATGCTCCGGATTATTGTCCAAAGCACCATAAACCAGCCAGAGCAACGCTGCCGTCTTGATCGTGAAGGCAGCCGCCCCAATACACAACGAAGCCCCAAAATAAACGGCAATCATGTTCTTCATAAGGCTGGCCTCCTGCGTCCTACAACGATGAAACGCAAAAACAGCCAGCAAAAATGCGGCAATAGGCAAACCAAGGGCATTGACGATGTAAGCATACCCGGTATCAGCCGTATAAACCTGTGACGGCGCGAACGCGAACCATTGACTGACATTCCAGTAGTCCAGCAAGCGTGCGGAAAACAGCAAGCGGCCCTTCAAATCGTCCGTGACAATGGCTGGCGCGATCCCCGGCCGCTCATTCAGGGAGCCGATGATCAACAACACCGTTGCAATCCCGATCGGCATCAGAAAAGCAAACCACGCGCTACGCCGGAACGGCATGAACCTCACCAGCAGCATCAGCACGCAACAGCCGGACGCAAACCGCGAATCTCCCAACACAACACAGAACAAGGCGAATGCGCATAACCAGATATGCCTTTGACCGGGTCGATTTTTAAAAATACTTACACAATACGCAAAAACGACTGCCGCATAATCTCCGAGAGAAACCGGCTCCAGAAACACCGACGAAACACGATGCGGCCCTAGAAGTCCCGGAAAAAACGTCCGCGAGGCCGACCCCGCACGATCGCCACTTCGAAAAAACGTCGAATTTCCATAATTGATCGTACTGGTGCTGATCACCCCCTTCTGCACATAATACTGCCAAATATTGAACATCTCCCCGAACGCATTGGTAGCCAGCAGCTCGAACATTCCCACCGCCAATACAACCCACATCGTTATCCAGGCCGCTGAGTGAGCATTCCGAAACCCGCTCATCCTCCCAAGCTGATAGAAGATATAGGAAATGCCGATATCATGGATGATCTTGAGGCTTGCGCCTGGATTGATCATCTTCACCCCGATTAGATAAGCACAGATCAACGCCATGATAGCCAACGTCATGCTGCTCACATGCTTCCTGACCGCATACAGCCCGATCCCAAGGATCGACAGCTCAATCACCGCGATCATGGCATTGCTGATATGAACCCACCCCCGCGTCGCAACAAAACATAATATGAGATTGAATGTCGTCGCCATAACAACGAGCCATTTCCCGAGCGATGGCTGTGCAACCCGCATGGGAATACGCATCCCTTGCTGCGAAGCCGTTGGAAACATCATAGACGGGCTGAAGGTGGAATCTTGCACGTCTCTGATCCTATGCTCACAACGCTGGTACCATACCGCACTCTAAACGTGAGAGCAGCTCGAATGTCCAGATAGTCTTATCAACTTTAACGAATGATTCGCCCTTCCGGGCGTTTTCCGGGCGGGAGCATCCCATCCATGGGGTGAATAACCGTTAACCCCTTGCGCGCACCATCCAAGTTCTGGATAGTACCGTATCAATCGCCCCAAAGCAGCAGGAGCAAAGTGCATCTCTATGCCAAGATCGTTGGTCCTGTCGGTTCATGATTTTCGGTCGCGCCGCAAGGCAAGCGTCCATTTCATCACGAAAGAACTGGCTCGACGCGGCCCGACACGCTTTTTCTCCGTGGGTCTCAGCCGCCTTTCCGAACATCGGGGCGATACGCGAGCAGACTTGAAACACCTCGCCAACCGCAAGGAAATCGTCGACGGAGTCCAGTGCTTCCTCTATCGCACGCTCTGGCATCCATTCACACTTCGTCGCCCAAGCCTGCTTCCATTCGAACGCGCCCTGTTCAAACTCTATCGTATCCAGATGCCGCGGGTTTTCCGCCAGTGGGTCAAATGGGCTGATGTCATCTTTATCGAATCCGGCATGTCCCCCATCTTCATTGCGGATGTCCGACGTCTGAACCCGAATGCGAAAATCGTCTATCTTGCCTCGGATGACCTCACTGTCATCGGCGCGGCCGAAACCGTAAAACTCACCTTCAATACACATTTTGATAAGATCGATACTGTCCGCCTCCCCTCCCGCTTCCTGCTGGATGGGCTGCCTCACGGCCGCAATGCCATCTACGCACCCCATGGCATCGACCGCTCCCTCGCCGAAAAAACCTATCGCAACCCTTACAATGGCCGCCGTGGATGCGTTTCGGTCGGCTCCATGCTGTTCGATGCCAGCTTCTTCAACCTTGCCGCTCCGCTTTTTCCGGAACTCGATTTTCATATCATCGGCGCCGGCAAAGCCGCGCAGGCTCTCGACTCCCGTTCAAATGTCATCATTCATGCTGAAATGCCGTTCGACCAGACCTTGCCTTATGTTCAGCATGCAGCTTTTGGCATCGCACCTTATAAAGACGCAGACACGCCAAAATATCTGATCGACACCTCCCTCAAACTCAAACAGTTCGGCATGTTCGGAATTCCAGCTGTCTGCCCGGATTTCGCCCTTGGCGATCAGCCTGGTCGCTTCGGTTACCGCCCCGGCGATGCCGATTCGATCGAAACCGCCATCCGGGCAGCGCTCGCTCACCAGACACCTATCTCTATCGAAGCCCCAAGCTGGAGCGATATAGTCGATCGTCTTCTCATGCCTGAAAAATTCCCAGAGCACAGGATCCAGACCTGATGGCAAAGACCCGTTCGGTCGCAATCTACCGCACCGAAATCCTCCCCCTGTCGGAAACATTCATCCGGGATCAGGCCCTGGCCCTCAGACATTGGCACCCGACATTGGTCGGCGAACGCGCCATCGACAAACTTCCCTTGGACGGACTCGAAATCCGCTCAGTTCATCGTGGTCCAGCCACATTTTTCCAAAAGATTCGAAGCGTTCTTAACCGCAAGGCAAACATAGCTTCCCCAGGCCTCATGGGTATCATACGCACCCTGCGTCCCGCCCTCATTCATGCCCATTTCGGCTTCGACGGCGTAGAAGCGTGGCCCATCGCTCGCCGCCTCGGCATCCCCCTCCTGATCACGCTGCACGGCTCTGACATCACCACGCACATGAAATGGTTCGCGGAAGGAAAAACAGGGCGCCGCTGGAAAAACTACCCTGGCAAACTGTCTCGTCTGGCCCGTCATAAGCAGATCTGGTTCGTCGCCGTATCCGGTCATATCCGGGACGCCGCCATCGCCGCGGGCCTCCCCCCGGAACGGGTCGTCGTCCGCCATATCGGCCTTAACCCAACGCGGTTCACACCATCCGCACCGACACCCGGTCAACGCGCACCCATCATCCTGTTCTTAGGCCGTCTCGTAGAAAAAAAGGGCGCTCGTTATTTGATCGAAGCCTTTGAGCAAATCAAAAAAACAGTCCCGGCCGCACGTCTGGTCATCGCCGGAGACGGCCCGGAAGCGCCGCGACTCAAGGAAAAATGGGGCGGAGATCCCACCATCACCTTTCTTGGGGCCGTTCCACGTGAAACCGTATTGCGACTGCTCGCCGAAGCACGTGTTTTTTGTCTCCCTAGCGTGACCGCTGAAAGCGGAGATGCCGAAGGGCTACCGCTCGTCCTGCTAGAAGCTCAGGCTTGCGGCGTTCCTGTCGTCACCTCAGCCAGAGGAGGAACCACCGAGGGCATTCTCGACGGGCAAACCGGATTTGCATTTGCGGAGCGTGACGTCGATGCGCTCACGCACCATCTGATCGCCCTCCTCTCGGAAGACGCTCTTGCCGACCGCATGGGCGCAGCCGGGCCGGACTTCATCCGCAAGACACATGATATCGCAAATTGCACCGAAGCACTGGAGAGCCTGTATGATCAGGTAGCATCCTACCAATGAATTTCGACGTCACCATCATCATTCCTGTCTATAAAGCCGTCGCTTTCGCGGAACGCGCCATCCGCTCCGCGCAGGAGCAAACCCTGTCCCCAAGGGAAATCCTGATCGTCGATGATTGCTCCCCAGATGACACTCACGCCGTCGTCACTGCCCTCACAGCCAGCGACTCCCGGGTTCGCGTATTGCGAACACCGCACAACGGCGGCCCATCACTTGCGCGCAATATCGGGATTGAACACGCTACAGGTAACTGGATCGCCGTTCTGGATGCGGACGATGCCTATGCTCCAACACGTCTCGCAATCCTAGCCAAGCTCGTTCAAAGCGATCCAACACTCGATATCGTCGCGGATGACCTCGCCTATTATGACGCAGGTGCAGGCATAGTCACTGGCTCCGCCCTTGGCGCCTCAAACGTACCTCACAGCCATGTCTCCCTGGCAGATTACCTTGCCCATACCACAGCGGACGGTCAGACCCTTGATTGGGGACTGCTAAAACCCATTTTTCGTCTTTCTTATCTGAAAGACACTGGCCTCCGTTACCCCACAGCGCAACGGCATGGTGAAGATTACAGCTTTATGGTGTCCCTGCTCTCAAATGGTGCACGGCTCCAGATTTCGCCTGAGCCACTTTATCTCTATACACAACGAGAAGGCGCGGTCAGCCAGCGCCGTTCCGATCTTACCCGAACGAGCATCGCCTACAACGCCTTGGCAGCAAACGCACGCTCCATGATGCTCGTCCCGCAGATCGCCGCCAGTCCTCATCTCAGAGCGCTTCTTGCACGCCGTATCGAAGGCTTATCACGCCTGGATGACGCTCATTTCTTCTCCACGGCCATCCGGCGTGGCGATGTTATTGGATTGATTCGCCGGACAAAAAGTCGACCTGCTTTCCTCAAGCTTGTCCAAAAACAAATCATGACAGCCATCAAACGCCGTCTCCATCGCCAATAACGCCTATATAGATCAGGATCGAATAGAAAACGCCGCAGTCTTTGGAACGGGGCAGATCAGAGCGCGAAGACGCAACGCGACAAATGAATGAATTTGTTGTTCAGCAGGCAGTCTTCGCCCATGCTGCCACCCGACAATGACCAGAAAGCAAAACAAAGGCGCCAGCTTGGGTAAGTTCGGCGGCTGCCCTGCCCAGCCGCGCAAAGCACAGACACCTGCAACCCCGACGAAAGCCCCTACCAACGTCTCCTCAACAGTATGATAATGCAGATACAGACGGGACGCCGCAATCAACACTGCAATCATGCTCGCGATGAAAGCTGTCCGATAACCCGGAAAACACCAGCGCCAATAGAGATAACAGATGCCTGCATACAACATGGTCGTCGCCGCCGTATGCCCGCTCGGACTCATGATGTTGAGATACGGCACTTCCCAACCACAGGCTCCAAATGCCAGCTTCAGGATCATCATGGTGCCAAGAACCGTGAACGTGACCACACACCACGCCAGAACACCCTTCCACCATTGTCGCCATGCCAACGTCGCTGCCAATACGATCAACATGGGAAGAACGATGCCCTGATCGCCAAAATCAGTAAACCACTGAACAAACGCCCTCAAAATATCGTCCTCCTCACATATATACCTGATCAGTTTTTCTAAAATGGCAGAGTAATCAATGGCAAAACATATGGAAACATTTTGATATTTCTCCATATGCTTTTCACAACACTCCAATACCCTGATTATCCCGCCTCTATGTGTTATCGGAATGTTTTTTGTTTCTGGTCATTTTTTGCCCTAAAAATCCTATTGTGTTACGTCGGATTTGACCCGCAATAATGCACTTTCACAAGAAGGATTCTGGGTATGCGGATTGCGATGATTGGGGGCGGTTATGTCGGCCTCGTTTCAGGGGCTTGTTTCGCCGAATTCGGTACGGAAGTCGCAATCGTCGAAACACACCCAGGCCGCCTCGCGGCGCTCCGCGAGGGAAGGATTCCTATCTATGAACCTGGCCTCGACAAACTTGTTTCCGACAACGTATCCGCTGGCCGCCTGACCTTCGGGGACGACATCGCCGCTGCCGTCAAGGGCGCGGAAGCCATCTTTATTGCCGTCGGCACGCCTACGCGTCGGGGCGACGGCCATGCCGACCTCGAATACGTCTACGCCGCCGCAAAACAGATCGCGGAAGCGATGACGGAGTATGCCGTCGTCGTGACAAAATCGACTGTGCCTGTAGGAACCGGGCGCGAAGTCGCCAGAATTATCCGCGAAACCCGACCGGACCTGGATTTTGACATCGCATCAAATCCAGAATTTCTGAGAGAAGGCAACGCGATCGGGGACTTTATGAAACCCGATCGGGTCATTATCGGCATTGATGACGATGCGAAAGAGGCCGGTGGACGCGCTCGCGAAATCATGAAGCGCCTGTATCGTCCCCTCTACCTCATTGAAGCTCCAATCGTATTCGCCGGCCTCGAATCAGCAGAACTCATCAAATACGCAGCAAACGCTTTCCTGGCCATGAAAGTGACATTTGCAAACGAAATGGCCGACCTTTGCGAGCAGACCGGCGCAGATATCCATGACATTGCCCGCGGCATGGGGTTGGATGGCCGTATCGGGCGCAAATTCCTGCATCCCGGTCCAGGCTTCGGCGGTTCCTGTTTCCCCAAAGATACACTTGCCCTGGTTGCAATCGCCAAAGATGCAGGCGCGCCCACGCGTCTGATCGAAGCGACGGTCCAGATTAACGACGCCCGCAAAATCAAAATGGCCGATCGCGTCATAGCTGCGGTCGGCGGCGACATCACTGGAAAAACGGTCGGCGTTTTGGGTTTGACATTCAAACCGGAGACAGACGACATGCGGGAAGCATCCTCGCTTCCTATCCTAAACCGCCTTGCAGAAGCCGGCGCCCACATCCGCGCCTTTGATCCAGCGGGTATGGAAAATGCCAAAACACTCCTGCCGTCAGATATCATTTATTGTGCCGACGCGCTTGACGCTGCAACCGGGGCGGATGTGCTTTTGGTCCTGACAGAGTGGAACGAATTTCGTGCCATATCCCCAGCGAAGCTGAAAACGCTTATGATCGGCGACGCAATCGTCGATCTTCGGAATATCTATGATCCAGCCGCCATGCGTGCAGAAGGCTTTCGATACAGTTCAGTAGGAAGATCATGACGCACAAAACGTCATAACTTTTTATTAACGTTTTTCTGGCAATCAGGAGGAATGAATAATTCCTCCCCTCCCCCCCGGTTCTTTCGTGGCCTCGTCGTAGGAGGCACACTGGTCTTGCCTCTCTGGATTGGCATCTTCACAATGGGATTTGCCTGGCTGCAGCCCGCATCAGAGCACCAGAGACAGATTCAGGCTGCACTCCAGCATACCCCGTCCCCTTTCCTGTCAAAACCTGCGAATGCCAGATCAACAGTCATCAGACTTGCTGCTCTTCATCCAGGGTAATTTCATGCCCTGCAATTTGACCTATTTTCTTCGTACACCTCTATAAAACGATAGCAAAGCACGCGTAAGAACAGCCGGAAGCATGGCGCGAAGATTCATCTGAATACGCGCCATCGATTTCTGACCCCGATAACCAAGATAGGTCGTTGTCATGGCAGGGGTCTGGCCTACTTCGGGCGCGGTATAATAATATGACACCAAAGCTCGCCGTATCTTTCCAGCCTTAACCGGATTAGGGTATCCGTGCGCCGCGATCTCTGACTGAGACATCAAAACTGAGCGGCCAAATTCAGGCTTGATCTGAATTGCACTCGATGCGGCTTCCATACGCCAAAATTCGAGTTCACCACCATCTCCCTCAACCCATTCCGGATTGAGATAGGTGATCAGAACCAACCTATTCCGCATGGTCGTAAATGGATGGGCCTGGAAATCAACATGAATGTCAAATCGTCCACCTGGCCCCACCTCATGTAATCCGCCTCCATAAAGATATGGATCAGGAACAAGAAGCGGTGTTCCTGTCAGGTCGGATAGAAATCGCAAAAAATCAACAGAATTGACAAAGTCAAAATATTTTTTTGCTTTATCTGGAAGTTTTGGATTGAAAATTGTGTTTCGTTTTGACTGTAAAGGCGTATTAAAAACACGCCAGTTCTCTTCATCAACATTTTGGTAATCTTGAAGAATGTCTGTCAGAACATGGTCAGGAAAAACATTATCAAGCACAAGATAAGGAAACGGGCTCGCGCTTTCAAACCTGTGGCGGGAGTCTTCCAAAGGCTCAGACCAAACGAGAGAATCAAGCGTCAGCTCATCGTCGCCTGCCATCCGATCATGCCACTGCAATCGATTTTGACGAAGCACAGACATACAAACATACCCTTGTCTCAAACAAGAGCTGTGTAACGTACTATTGACGCGTTAACTAGAAAATAACGACATTGCTGCGCTGGCTTCTGATATCCCGAGCAGCTCAGAGTCTGGCGCCGTGTCTGGTGTGGCTTATGTCCTGCGTGCCTAAAATCTCCGGATTGCACAATTCAAAAGCCAGGCCATTTTTCCACAAAACAACGCCATGTGCGCCACGCGCAGATAAGATCGTCTGCAATTGCACGATGATCTCAGGCCTGATCTTACTTCCATATGCCGGATGGGAGCGAAGTAACCCCTCAACCTTGGCCATCAATCCGCGCTTGCTCCAAGGCTCCTTTAATAGCTCAAGCATCAGTTCAGGCCTGGACCACGGCACATCGAGATTGGCCAAAGCACGATCCGGCATGCCTTCGGTAAAACGCAATGCCTGAGGAAAGACTGCAATCGGCGTCGCATCGTGCAAAAAAGACTGACTCTTCTTCTGTTGATGACGTTGCTGAAGGGCCTTCAGCAATACGGCCGCCAACGTCTCTGATCCGAAAGACATATGGCCCAGCTGCGTTGCGCGTGGATTCATTTCGATCAGATGGGGAACACCTGTCTTTCCATCGATAATAAAGTCCAGTCCAAAAAACCCGGATAACCCCAGTTGGCTGGCCACTCGATCCGCAACTGCACGCATTTCTTCGGAAATTATAGGCTGCACAATAGTCGCAGCCCCAATTTTCGCTTGAGCCGCAGTTACCTTGACGGCCACCATGTCAACGACACGCCCCCGCCAGGCTGCGCCCATTACATTGGCACTCTGCCCTTCAATGTAAGCCTGAATCGACACACGCGGAGATCGTCGCCCTACACAATCTGCCATTACAAACGGATCCCGATCCACCAGCCATGCACGTAACACGCGTTTCAGATGAAGCGGTCGGCGCATATCCCGATAAATAGCAAGCGCTTCGGCATGATCCCGAGCAATCCGAACACCCGACCCACCCCAGCTACGCTCAAGTTTGATCGCCACAGGCTGCGGACCGTCCTCAAACCAACGCGCCAGATCGATTTCGGATGTCAGAGCCGCCCCCGCCGGCACTCTTACCCCGCATAACTCCATCATTTCCAGAAACGGCTGTCGGCTACCACTGAAAGCATATCCGGCGGGATTGCCAAGAGACCGTTCAATCAATCGTCTGATAGATGCGTCTGCACCGTTATTTTTGTTCAGCCGTTTGTACAGCTTCTGAAGATGCAATACCGCCCGATCATCCGCAGCTACGATCAGATCAGGCTTTTCTGCACGGATAGCTTTCAGAAGACTTCGCATCGGAGAAAACGCCCGATACTTATGGATCCAGACATTTTCGACTGCGCAAACAGGATGCCCATGCGGCACGAGAGCAGACACACTCGCTCCCGCATCAATAAACGCTCCCGCAAGACGCGCTGCCAATGGCCACCACGTTGTATTCGCAATCAATATCTTGGACTGCGCCATAAGAAGTCTTCCGAAAATGGAAATGATTTGACATACCGATAAAAGCACAAATACAAGGCCATGAAATCTAAAAAAAAGCGCCAATAGTTAATATAACATTAATTGACGTTTATTAACTACAATGCTGCTTTCTGTTCGCTTTTTTAATGGAAATCTCGTCGCCTTTGGAACACATCTCTATCACCGCGACGCTATACCATACTCACAAACGGCAGGACCATGACAAACACAGATATCGCTATTATCGGTGCCGGCCCGTATGGCCTTTCCCTCGCCGCCTATCTGACAAAACAAAAGGCCAATTTTCAGATCTTTGGCATCCCTATGGAGGTCTGGCGCCGCAACATGCCCGAAGGAATGTTCCTCAAATCTGAGGGTTTCGCATGCACTCTATTCGATCCAGACCGAACCTTCACCCTTGAACGGTATTGCAAGGCCGAAGGTCGTCCCTACGCCCCCATAGGCCTACCTGTGGATCGCGATCTGTTCTGCGATTACGGCGAAGCCTTTCAGCGGCGCTTTGCGCCGACGCTTAGGGCCGTCCATGTCACCGCGCTTACACGGGACGAAAAAGGGTTTGTCCTGCATTTGTCAGACAATACGGTTTGCACCGCCGGTCGCGTGATTGTCGCTTGCGGTATTTCGCACTTCAAACATATCCCAAAAGAACTTGAATCCTTACCCCCCGATCGCTTCGCCCATAGCGCGAACCTCGCTCCCCTGGCCTCATACAAAGGCAAAACCATAACGGTGCTGGGAGCAGGCTCATCCGCTGTCGACGCGGCCGGCCTTCTCCAGCAAGCTGGCGCACAGACAGAAATCTTCACGCGTCGCCCAAAAATATGGTTCAATAACCCACCCGAGAGAACGACCTCTTTTAAACGTCTTATCTCTCATATCACCCGCCCGAGATCCGGCCTCGGTCTGGGCTGGCGCTCAAAAATAGCCTGCGCGGCTCCCCAGCTCTTCCATATCATGCCAAGCCGCCTGCGCATCCGCGTCACACACGGTCATCTTGGCCCATCCGCAACCTGGATGTCACGCCAACTCATCGAAGGCAAAGTACCAATCCATACCAATGCCACTCTCGCCAAAACTGAAATCCAGGAAGATCGTGTGACGCTCACATTCGCACGCCCCGATGGAAGCAGCTTCATTTCCAAAACTGATTTTGTCGTCGCTGGAACAGGGTATGTTGCCAACGTCGATAAACTGACCTTTCTGTCGGCCGAAATACATGCTGCTATCCGAACCGAAGCAGCCTCCCCCATTCTCGATAGAAATTTCGAGTCAAGCGTGCCGGGACTGTATTTCATTGGCCTTTCGGCAGCCAACAGCTTTGGTCCAATGCTTCGTTTTGCATGGGGAGCACGCTTCGTGGCACCTCACCTCAGCAAACATCTCAGAAAACCCTTCAGAAGGCAATAATTTGAAATATTTCTATTGCAAGAAAATAAAGGAGATCCGCGTTTATTGATTCTCATTTCAGACAAAAAAAAACATTATTATAGTCCTTGATGTGGACTGATCGTTATTATTTAGGTAAAAATATCAAAAGTTTTGAAAATAGATTGCCCATCGTTTCTGGTTTTCGTGTTTTATACCAGCAGGGCATTTGGTGGTTTGCGAAATATTCCTGTCTGAAGCATGCTTTTCAAGCATCGACATTCTTTATTTGCAGCGTTTTATAAAACGTCAATAGGCAAAAAAAATTAAAGGCTTCCGTTAATTCTGTTGCCATACACAATTTTGCGACGCTACTTTCAAGGCCATTTTCAAAGATAGACACAAGGGTAGAAACCCTGCTCGGTCGCTGGAACCAAGATGGAGGCGTTGCATGAATAATCCGATGTCATCATCGCTCACGAGGCTGGAAACAATCATCAACACGCCCATTCCTCCAGATCAGTCCAACCACGCCGAAACACATGTTGCCGGGCGTCAGTTGATTGGCGAGCCTTACCCATATTTCAGCCCGGTTTTAAGCGAGATATTTTCGTTTTTCGATTTGATCGCCGTCGCTCTGGCGTCCTTGGCTTGGTTCTACGAAAAGGCCCGATGGTTTCCCCACGCGCATCCGGAATCCGCCATCATCGGAGATATGATTGCCGCATTGGCGTTCGTGCTTCTGCCCCGCAAGCGCAACCTGATGAACTACCCGCGTATCCGCAGGATATCCTCACAGATTCGATACCTTCTTCCCGCGCTTTGCATTGCCTCCACGTTGCAATTCATCGCTCTGCGCACCCTGCACGCTCCAAACGACCGTGCCGGAGAAATGGCGCTCACCTGGTTGGTCATGAGTATCAGCGCCCTTACGGTCATTCGCGGAGTCGAAACGGCTATCCTTTACACACAAGCCGCCGAACGCCATCTGACCCGTCAGATCGCCATCATCGGCACGGGCGAAACCGCCCAGCAACTGACAGACCGAATCTCGGAAGACGCAGGCCATACCTATCAGATCCTGGGTCAATTCGATGACCTCGAGCACTCAAAGCACAATCCCAACATAACCGGGTCTATCAGTGACCTGATCGAACTGAGCAAACGTCACGCCATCCACGCCGTCATCATCGCGCTTCCACCCGCTCAACCTCATGAAGACCGGCGCGTCAAACATCTTATCTGGCGCCTGCGCTCCGTATTGTCCGATGTGTATATCGCCCCACACCTGTTGCACGGCCTCGACACGACATTGCCTGTGGAATGCCTGGGGCCACACTCTCTGCTGGTGTTGCAACGTCGCCCGTTATCCGACCTTCAAATGATTCAGAAAGCCGCATTTGATTTGGTTTTCGGCCTGATCGTCCTGATGTTCCTCTGGCCCTTGTTGCTGCTGGTCGCCGCCCTGATCAAATTCGATTCGAAAGGCCCGGTCTTTTTCAAGCAACCCCGCGTCGGTTTCAACAACCGCTCCTTTACAGTCTTCAAATTTCGAACGATGCACACGAACATGACCGATCTCGGCGCAGCCCGCCAGACCAGCCGGGACGATCCCCGCGTCACCCGCATCGGCAAATGGCTGCGGAAACTCAGCATCGACGAACTGCCGCAGATCTTCAACGTTCTGTCTGGAGACATGTCCCTCGTCGGCCCACGCCCCCACGCCCCACAAACCCGAGCCGGAGGCCTGTTGCTGCACGACGCACTGGCGGAATATGTTATGCGCCATCACGTCAAGCCCGGCATCACCGGCTGGGCGCAAATCAATGGATCTCGCGGCGAAATGATAACGGTAGAGGATCTGGAAAGGCGTGTCGCGCTCGATCTCGAATATATTCAGAAATGGTCGGTACGTTTCGACCTCAAGATCATGGCCCTGACCATCGTGAGAGAGGTGTTCAGCCGCCATGCCTTCTAATTTCCCGGCCTTCAATGTCATGGGTCTGCCATTGATGGACATTTCCCGTCCGGCTCTGGTCACCCGTATCGTCGAGAATGCACGTCAGCACACGAAAACTCTGGTGGTGAACGCCAATGCACACTGCATGGTGCTCGCCCAGAAATCCCCCTGGCTCGTCAATCTGTTCTCTCAGGCGGATATCGCGTTCTGCGATGGCGCAGGTGTCCAGCTCGCCTCCCTCTTTCTGACGGGTCGCCGCCTCCATCGAACAACGCCTCCAGAATGGATCGGTGCCGTCCTCGATGAACTCGGCGACAGCGCATCCATCTACTGGCTCGGCGGAACTCAGGAAGCCGTTACCAAAGCCGCCGAAACCTACAGGGCGCGTTACGGCTCACGAATCGCAGGAATCCGGAACGGCTTTTTCGACGCGACGCCCGACTCCACAGACGCAGAGGAGGTTCTGCAATCCATTATCGACGCACGCCCTACATTCTTGCTGGTCAACATGGGTATGCCCCGACAGGAGCGCTGGCTCTGGGATCATTGGAGCCGACTACCCGACACGATCGCCATCACGGCAGGCGCCCTTGTGGATCATGCAGCCGGTACCGTGCATCGCCCCCCCCGCTGGATCGCCAACCTCGGTCTGGAATGGTTGGTGCGCCTCACCAGAGAGCCCAGGCGGCTCTGGCGTCGCTATCTGCTCGGGCTTCCCGTGTTTGGTCTCTACGTTCTGCGCTGGAAACTGCGTGGCCTGTTTGAAAAATCACGCTAGACAGCGACCCTAACCCTCATTCCGGCCACACTGGCCTGACATTGCCCCGCAGAAGAACGCCCGGAAGCCCGCCATGAGAATGATTGAACCCCCTATGACGATCGCCCAGCCGCAACACGACGTGCGGAACACGATCAGCCGCGCCTTTCGTATCAGCAAGCGCCATTACCGACTCTTCTTCCTGACCGCCATCGCCATCGGCGTCGTCGGAACAGGCGTCACCATGATGCTTCCCCGTTCCTTCCAGTCCATCGCAACGATCGTGGTTTCCAGCGGAATCATAGATCCGCTCAACACCCAGGGCATGAGCGCCAATCCGCAACAGCTCAGCGATGACGAACTCGCAACCCAGGCCGAACTGATCCACTCCCGGGACGTGGCAGGCGCTGTCCTGAACCAGCTTCCGTCAAACGAGAAACCCAAAGCCGGCATCAAAACATGGCTGTGCCATCACGGCCTGACTCCATTATGCCCCAAACCTACCCTTCCGGTCGACCCAGACACCAAACGCGCCGGCCAGATCGATGGCCTGCTCAGCGCGGTGCTGGTGGAACCCGAACTCCATTCCCGTGTGATGACCCTCACCGTGAAAGACAAGGACGCCGACCGCGCAGCGGCCATCGCCAACGCATTCGTTACAAGTTACCAGACCATCTCGCTCACCCAACAACGCGCCGATCTGACTAAGAGCCTAGCTTGGCTGGATAGCCGCACCACCGCACTCCGCCAACGCTGGCTCGAAGCCGAAACCAAAGCGAGCGACTTCAACGGCGCGCACAATCTGTCGAACACCGGCGCCAATTCCCCTCTGGTCAACCAGCAGATCGCCGACGCCGCAACCAGCCTGGGTCAGGCTCAGGGCCGTTACGCCGCTGCACAAGCCAAGGCGGATGCACTTCAGGAAGCCATCAGGACCGGCAATCAGCGCGCCCTGGTGTCCCTCGGCGAGCAACCCCTGCTGGTCTCGACCGCCAACACACTGATGCAACTTGAAAACGAGCGCATGGCACGCGCCGGAACCTTCGGCCCCAATCATCCGGAAGTCCAGGCACTGGATCACCAGATCGCTGAAGCCCGCGCCAGCATGGGCAGCGAAACCCATGCCGCTCTCTCCTCCATCAACAATGACGTCATCGCCGCCCGCGCCGAGGTCAACCAGATCAAACAAAATCTCGATACCCTCCGCGCCCAATCCGCCAGCCAGAGTTCACCCCAGGCCGAATACAACACACTCGAACAGGAAGCGCAGAGCGCACGCGGCGTCTACGAAGCGTTCCTTGAACGCACCAAGGAACTCGCCGGCCGCGTCCAGTTACTGCAACCCCCGGTCTCTTTCGTATCCCACGCATCCGTCCCCTCCTCCCCAACCTTCCCGAACCGCAAGAAACTGCTGATTGGCGTCGTCGTCATCGCTCTTGTCGGTGGTATAGGCGTCGTCCTGCTGCGTGACATGATGATGCCCGGCTTCGGGGATCTGGACGACATGCGCACCGCCATCGGCCTGCCTGTCCTCGCAACACTGCCGGACATCTCTCGCGAAAAGCCCCGTTCCATCCTGCGCTACGTGATGGACAATCCCTTTTCCAAGGTCGGCGAGGCCGTACGGGGAATCTCAGCCCAACTCTCCCTGTCCACAGTCCCGACATCCCATCAAGCGCGCATCATCGCCATTACCTCAGCCGCCCCCAGTGACGGCAAAAGCACATTGGCCGTCTGGCTCGCTTCCGTCGTCCGTGCGGGAAGCCGCCCCGTCCTCGTCATCGACGCCGATCATCGTCACGCCGGTGGAAACCGCCCGGCGCAAGGCTTCACGGAAGTCCTGTCCAATCAGCTTTCCATCCAGCAGGCTGTCATCACCAATCCGGTCACCGGGATCGACTTCATGGGGCCAGGTGCCCCCAAGGCGCATCCGTTCGACACGCGGGAAATTGCCAGACTGCGTGAAGTCCTCACAGAACTCGGCCGCACCTACAGCCTGATCATCATCGATACCCCCCCCCTGCTGAGCATGATGGATGGCCTCGTCCTGTCTTCCGTCGCGGATCAGACCATCTTCATCTGCCGCTGGCGCAGCACGTCCCGCGCCGCCGTCGCCGCCTGCCTCGAACGCCTCCGGGCCTATGGCGCCAATCTGGCAGGCATCGCGGTCACGCATTTCAACGAACACTCCGCCGCCATCACCGCACCGGATTACACCCGCGCCGAAGCCCGTCTGATAGACCATCTCAAAGATTAACCAGAGCGCGCCCCATGAAAATCCTGCACATCGTCCGTCAGTTCAGCCCTTCCGTCGGGGGGCTGGAAGACTCGGTCCTCAGCCTCGCGCGCATCCAGCGCGAACAGCTCGGCATCAACGCACAGGTCGTCACCCTCAATCGTGTATTTTCCCGCGAAGGCACTCTGCCGGAACGGGAACTGGTCAACGGCATTCCCGTTCGCCGCCTCTCTTGGCGCGGATCGACCCGCTATCCCCTTGCTCCAGGCGTCTTGTCGGCACTCGGGAAATTCGACCTGATCCACGTCCACGCCATCGACTTTTTCTTCGACTATCTGGCCCTGACGCGGTTCCTGAATCTGCACAACCGCCCCATGATCGCCTCGACCCATGGCGGTTTTTTCCATAGCGGGGCCTACCAGCGCGCGAAGGCAATCTGGTTCAACACCATCACCCGCGCCTCCGTCCGCGCCTATGGCAAGATCGTCGCCTGTAGCTGGAATGACGCAACATTATTCGAAAGAGTCGCAGGAAACCGCCTGATCACCATCGAAAACGGCATCACTCAAGATAAATTTCGCAACGCCGCCGCCACCACCCCCACGCGCACCATCATCAGCTTCGGGCGCTTCGCCCAACACAAACGGATTGATCTTCTGTTCAAACTCGTGGCAGAGCTGAAACGGTTAGACCCGTCATGGCGATTGATCGTCGCTGGCCGGCCTGCAAATCAATCGACGGAAACGCTCCAGACACTGGCGCGTCAAGCTGGAGTAGAAGACATTACCCGCTTCGTCGTCGATCCTACCGACACCGATCTTCGGGCACTCCTCGGCGAAGCCTCCTATTTCGGCTGCCTGTCGGAACACGAAGGATTCGGTCTGGCCGCCGTGGAAGCCATGTCAGCCGGGCTTGTCCCGGTTCTCAGCCCAATCGCTCCATTCAAGCGCCTGGTCGCCCAAACCGGCGTCGGACTTATTGTCGAGACAGACGCCCTCTCCAACGGAGCCAGAAATCTGGAATCTCAGCACACCGAAAACGACCCGACCCTACGCACCCGCGCGATGCAGGGTGCTGCTCCCTATGACTGGATCGACGTCTCACGCCGATATGTCGATGTCTATCGGGATGTGCTCACCTCTCATGGTCACCCGGCACAGTAAGGCCAGTCCTCAAACGTGAAACCAGCACTCCGCCGCCATACGCTCCGCGCCATCCTCTGGCCCACTTGTGCCTGCGCGGCGCTGGCCATCACAGCCCGTCCGGCCCATGCACAGCTCTTCACGCAGTACTTCCCGTCCGATCTGCCAGGATATGCACCAGATCTCAGCAATTCCGTCGTCCAGCGACAGATCATGCAAAGCATTCATCCAGGTATCATGGTCGGGGATTTCGATATCCGTCCCACCGCTTCGCAATCCTTCGGCTACACCACCAACATCCTCGGTCAACCCCATTCCGGCAGCAGCCAGATCCTGACATCTGGCGGCCTGCGGGCGAATTCCACCTGGGGGCGAGACGCCCTCGGCTTTTCCGCAGGCGTCACCAACACCATCGATCCGGAACTGACAGAAGCCAACACGACCACATGGTCCGCGTCCGGCGGCGGCTCAGTATCCTTGGGCAGAGACGCCCTCACACTCGGATACTCCCACGCAAGGCAGTATCTCGGCGCGACAGACCTCGGCAATTTCGGCATCTCCTACCCGGTGCCGTATGACACGAACGACATCCGCCTTGGATTGACCCACAATTTCGGCCGCTTCAGCATCACACCCAACGCCGTCTACGACCGGTTTGACTTCGGCCAGTCGTCCGGCGGACCAAGCCGTAATTTCGGCACCCTGAGCCATCAACTCGAATCGGCACTCCTGACAACCCGCTTCGAAGTCTCAAAGGGAAACGCGCTGATCTCCATCATGCGTGCCACGGCTGCCCAGTTCGCAGCCAATCCCGGCGGATCGGTAGATGACTACGCAGACGGCGCCGGTTTCCTCGGCCTGGATCTGCGCTCCGACTCCGTCATTCAATATCGTGCCCTGGTCGGCGCGGAAACCCGCCAGTTCACACGCAGCAACAGCCCCGGTCTTACCACGCCAACCGCCGAACTCGATGTGATCTGGACCCCGACCCAGATCGACACGGTCACGATCACCGGCCGGCGCGGCATCTTCGACCCCACCTCCCCCTTCGCCCGCAACCAGGTGGTCTCAGATCTCAGGATCGAACTCGATCATGAACTGCATCAGAACATGTTCCTGCGCGGTTACGCCGAAGGCGCCAGAACCAATTCACAGTCCCTGACATCCGCAGGACCGACACGCCGCCAGACACAATTCCGTTTCGGCCTTGTCGGCACATGGATCCTGAACCGCAGCATCACCGCCACCCTCTCCTACACCCATAACAGCAGCTACACAAAGGGCGGCGTACCGGAAGTGTTCGATCCGCTATACGGATTGACCAACCGCTCGACCTTCACCTCCAACACCGTTACTTTCGGCTTCAGCTTCGCGCGCTGAGCCCAACCCAGCAGGACCACGAACCCAGATGAGAGCGATGAAATCAGTCTTCCCGAAAGCCGGCACCGCAGTCGCTACCCTGCTGCTACTGGCCGCGTGTTCCCCAACCGGCAATCTTCCGGCTCTGACCTCCCCGGATGCGCAGGCCTACCATCTGGGCGCAGGGGATCAGCTCCGCGTCATTACCTATAACGATCCGCAAATGACCAATACCTTCACCGTCGCGGATGACGGTCGGATCGCCTTCCCGCTGGTCGGCACGGTCGATGCCGCCGGCCTGACGACGGATGGTCTCGCTTCCCGCCTCTCCGGCGTCCTCTCCGAAAAAGGCGTGCTGCACAAACCCAGCGTTTCCGTCGAAGTCGTGCAGTACCGCCCAATTTTCGTGCTCGGCGAAGTCAGCCACCCTGGCGAATATCGCTACATCCCCGGCATGACGATGCAAAGCGCCGTCGCACTGGCAGGCGGCTTCACCTATCGCGCCGTCACCAGCACCGCCGAAGATGTCCGTACCGAAGGCACCCCGGACGGCAAGCCTATCCGCGGCAAGATTCGCACGGATTCCATCCTGCAACCGGGTGACGTCGTGACGATCTTCGAGCGCTGGTTCTGAAAACACCAGTAGCCTGCCAGATCTCGATAAATCTGGCAGGTAAAGTTTTCTCAGCCCACAATATCCCCCAAAACCGCCAGCACACCACGTTCCCGGGTCTGCTGCCGATAATCCGCAATCATCTCAATAAATGCAGCGTTTCCGGTTCCTATGTTGAAATCATGAAACATGGGCAGATGCAGGATGGCACGCAGATCATCGTGCTGCGCCAACGCTATATCCTCCGCGCTCAGATGAGGCTCAAACGGCACAAACTGATGCCCCTTGTCATCAATCCCGCGTAGATACCGCGCAAAACAGGCAATACCAAACGCCAGACGCCGCACATCGTCCTTACGATGCAAGGCTGCATCTACAGTCGGCCCCAGAAACGTCGGCAATTTGCTTCCGCCATCCCCGGCAATGCGCTCCAACCGGTCACCCACGGTCGGATTGGAAAAACGAGACAATACCGTATTCCTGTAATCCGCCAGATCCATCCCCGCCGGGGCCTGAAGCGTCGGGATCACGTCCCGATCCATAAACTGCTCAAGCAAGCGCCGGATACGTGGCTCCGCCATGGCCTGATTGACCGTCTCAAGTCCCGCCACATACCCCGGATACGCCAACATGGAGTGAGACGCATTCAGCATCCTCACCTTTGCCAACTCATAAGGATGAACGTCAGCCACCATCTGCGCACCAACCGCCTCCAAAGATGGCCGGCCGTTGCAGAACTTGTCCTCGACCACCCACTGCGCGAAATCCTCGGAGATGATCGGCAACCGGTCCCGCACCCCACTCGCGTCATTGACCCGATCCGCATCCTCCTTGCGAACCCCTGGGGTGATCCGGTCCACCATGCAACTCGGAAACGAGACTTCCGCAGCAATCCACTCCGCCAGCCCCTGATCGAGGGCACGCGCATGTGTCAGCACCGCATTGCGCGTAATCTGGCCATTATGCCGCAGATTATCACAGGACAACACCGTGAACGGTTTGTCCCCAGCCTGCCACCGGCGACGCAGCGCCTCCACAATATAACCGAATGCCGATTTCGGATGCGCCGGATCATTCAACTCGGCAACCGTCAAAGGCGCTTCAAGGTAATAATCCGTCGTCCCGGGGCGTTGGTTATACCCCCCTTCAGTAATCGTCAGAGACACGATCCGCGTTGCCGGATCAGTCAGCCGCTTCAGAACTGCATCGGGGTTCCCGGGCGCGAACAGGTAGTCGATGATCGACCCGATAACCTGATGGCGCTCGCTGCCATCCGTGCCATACCGGCTCAAAGTGTAGAGATTATCCTGTGCCGGAAATACATCCAGCTTCAAACGCTCACCAGGGCTGTCAATCAGCCCCACACCACAGATTCCCCAGTCGGATTGCCCCTCAAGACCCAGAACCTGATCGATATACCATGCCTGATGCGCCCGATGAAAATTTCCGACGCTCAAGTGGACGATGCCTGCCGTCACGGCACTCCGATCATAGGAAAAGCCTTGCGTCTGCGGCGGAAGCTTGTCCAGCGCGGATGTATCGAGATCGATCATCAAAGATATCCTTGCGGTCACCGGCCCAATCCAGCCACCGCGTCATGGGTTCCAAACGGGTATAAGGACAGTCTCGTCAGAACGATATGTCCATCCTCCGCAGAGCATGCGCACATAATGGTGAAGGCAGCGTGCATGTCCCGAAGCCCCACCTAACGCATAACCCCACCATTGTTTCAGAGGGACGCACCGCGCAAGATCCCAAGCGCCGGCAGCGGGCGCCAGGTCCGCGGCAATTCAGCCCGCTTGATGGGTCGAATGCTGTATTCCAGCAGAGGGCGCTGCTCACCAATGATGAAACTTGCGTAGGCCTTTACCTGCCGCGCACGCCACTCACGATCGGCCTCCGCCGCAAGCCGCGTCCCATGAACATCGGCAATACGGGTAACACGCCCCTGACGCGCGATAACCGCCCACAAGACATCGACATTAGGCAGTTTCGCCCGGAAGGTAACAACCTCGCTCAAAACCGCTTTCTACCTCCATAAGACAGTTCACGGGGAACAACAGTCCGGGTCGCGGTTTGTATCCGAATACCTGTCACCTCCACGAGATCACGCCATACGGCCCGAAATCAAGTCATCCTTTGGCATCACGCTTGTTCCAGCACGTCGCCCCTTGTAGAAAGCACCTCATGCTACGCTTGATTCTGGTCGTCCCATTTATCCTGATCCTCATCATCTTCGCGGTCAGCAATTCTGACCCCGAACAAATGTGGTTTGTCTCCTATGGCTGGAAAAGCACCGCAGGCGTTCTGGCACTCACGATCGGCGCCATATTCTTCCTTCTGGGGGCATTCTCCGTCTGGCTGGGGGAACTGCGCCAACGCCGCCGAGCAAGACGCGCCGAGGCCCAGGTCAGACAACTCGAGTCCCAGATCGTAGAATTACACGGTCGGATCAACACCTCAAAACCTGTCCAATCCGCCTATATCGCCGATCCAGGATCACCATGACCCCGGCCGGAACCCGCCTCATCGTCGCGCTCGACACACAAAGCGAAGCCCAGGCCCAGGCATGGGCCGAATCCCTTGACGGCACAGTTGACGCCATCAAGCTCGGCCTTGAATTCGTCCATGCCTGCGGAACCAACGCCGTCGCGCGTCTGGCTAGAAACCGGGAACTGTTTCTCGACCTGAAATTGCATGACATCCCGAACACAGTCGCAAGCGCCATCCGCAGCCTGTCGACACTGCGCCCCGCCCTGCTGACCATCCATGCCGCCGGCGGCCGCGCCATGATCGCCGCCGCACGGGAAGCCATTGACGCCTGCTTTCCCGAAAACAAACGCCCCGTCCTGCTCGCCGTCACCGTGCTGACCAGCCTGGACGAAGCAGCCTTGCATGAAACCGGTATCCCCGATACGATCGACGCCCACGTCCTCCGGCTCGCTCGTCTGGCCTTGGCCGCAGGCGCGGACGGTGTCGTCTGTTCCGCTCTGGAACTGCCTGTCCTCCGCGCCACTCTTGGTCCCGATCCCGTTCTGGTCGTCCCCGGCATCCGCCCCCATGGCAGCACCATCGGCGATCAGAAACGCATCATGACCCCGGCAGAGGCCGCAAAAGCAGGCGCGGACTGGATCGTCGTCGGTCGCCCTATCACACAATCGGCCGACCCGAAGGCTATTGCCAAAACGATCCAGACCGAACTCGGATGATCGGCGTCAAAATCTGCGGCCTAACAGAAGAAGCCGGTATCACGGCCGCCGTCACGGCAAAGGCGGATTGGCTCGGGTTTGTTTTTCACCAGAATTCTCCACGCTACGTCTCCATCGAACACGCCAGCCATCTATGCGGGTTTATTCCACCCTCCGGCCCGAAGCGGGTCGCATTGTTCGTACGCCCGGAGACCGCATGGCTTCATAATGTGCTGGAAAATTGCCAGTTCGACGCCATACAGCTCTACGACACCACGTCGCGAATCACCGATATTCGGCAATTTTACACCGGAGAAATCTGGCATGCTCATGGTGTAGCCGACCTTCAGGATCTCCCAGCACACACCCCTGCCAACAGACTGGTCATAGAAGCGCGTGCGCCCACCGATGCAACCAGACCCGGCGGCAACGGCCAGAGCTTCGATTGGGATATCACCAAAAGCTGGAATGCGCCTGTCCCGTGGCTTCTGGCCGGAGGCTTGAATCCTGAAAATATCCTACAGGCACTCAATGAAAGCAAAGCCCACGCCGTGGATGTCTCTTCAGGCGTGGAATCTTCCCCCGGTATAAAATGCCCGTCCTTGGTGAATCGGTTCATTACAAGAGCAAAAGCCCATCCAGCCCTCAAATAGGGGTTGCGCCCCATCAGGAACTTGCTATGTTCCGCCCCGAGCAGGAGAGATGGCCGAGCGGCTTAAGGCGCACGCTTGGAAAGCGTGTGTGCGTTAATAGCGTACCGTGGGTTCGAATCCCACTCTCTCCGCCATGCTCCCAAAAACACAATGACAACAATGGTTTATGACCCTATGTTGGTAGTAGACCACTACCGCGTTGGTGGTGCCCGGTTGGTAGTCCTTTCATGACCAGAAAGGAACCAAATATGCGTGGCTTGAGGCGGACTGGAGGACTGGCTTGGTCTGCCCGTCTCTCAATACCCAGAGAGCGCCGGGAGGACGTGGCATGGGCCTATGGTAAACCCGGCAACAAGGAAGACGTGCTCCGCTCTCTCAAGACGCGGGACGTGAAGGAAGCCATTAGGCGCAGAGACAAGGTGTTGGCCTGCCTGCGGAATGAGGTTGATGCAAAGCTCGTGGCCATCGGCTTGCCCCCATTGCACGGTGACTGGTATCCTGACTGGATGATGACCGGACGAAGCCATCATGACCGAGGCACTTCAGGCCCATCATGCGCTTGCCAATGCCTCCGATAACCCTGACCGGTTCGAGAGACTGGAGGATGGCACCCATCTTGGCGAAAGTCCCAGAGACCGGGTGCGGGCTGGTATTGAGGACCATGTGGAGCACAAGGCAGCCCAACTGACCACTCAGGGCCGGGATGGGGACGCCTACTACGCGAGCTTCATGCGTGCGGCCGATGGCAGCCGGACGCCCTTCAGCCTCATCGTCGGCCGCTGGAGAGCAGACCGGGAAAGCTATGTCAGCTCATCCCTATTGACGCTCGACAAGGCGGCCTTGCTGCATCTGGCCGAGTATCTTGCCATCCGCCATCAGGGCCATGAAAACCGCATAAAGGAAGACTGGACTTATGACGGTTTTGTGCCGTATGTGATCTTGTTATGCGGCTTTGGCCTCGAAAGCGAGAGGGCTGATGCTGCCGAGGTATGAATGGCGCCGGCGCGGGTTATAGAAGCCGTTGATGTATTGGAAAA
>Ga0157365_10000144_pt1 | contig 33360 bp, 32 predicted proteins | sample AttsexASBM3_FD_111478 | JGI IMG/M metagenome (GOLD analysis project Ga0157365, IMG submission 111478) | Fungus gardens microbial communities from leaf cutter ant in Ribeirão Preto, State of São Paulo, Brazil - Atta sexdens ASBM3 | ecosystem: Host-associated > Fungi > Mycelium > Unclassified ...
CACGCGAAACCTAATTTCATGCACCCTCCGGTTATCTCTGGCTTTAGTGTAGCAGTTGAAAACCGGCCGCCGCGTTACACCGTAGAGCCAGGGTTTAAGGAAGGGCGTTATACTGTTCGTTTGCCGCGGCGGCGCCGCGCTCATTACGGACTTATCAGAAACGACTTATGAAACTTCTCTCCGGCCGCGTTGCGCTGCCTGTTCTCGCCGTCGCGGCGCTGGCCTACTGGTGGCTGACGCCACACTACAGCGCTGAAGACAAACCTTATTACGCGGCGGTATTTTGCGTTATCCACACAGGCGATCCGGCCACCTGGGCTGCGCAGATGGAAAACGTTATCGAGGGCGGCAACAACGATTACGCCCTGCAAAAAAGGCACTATGACGCGTCGCTTGGCCGCGAGGTTGTCAAAACCTGGCAGGGATTGAGCGAGGCAAAACGCCAGGCACTGAGCGCCGCCCCGCAAACCTGCGGCGACGAACTCGCCCGCGCGATGCGTTAGGTTACCGATTGAGGGCTACACTCAGTGACGGGATCACCTGAACTGAGGTCGCTTTGCTGTCAGGACATAAATTTCTCGCCCTGAGCGGGTTTTCGCTGATTGCCGCCGCCTATGGTCTGGCGCGTTTCTCCTGGGGATTACAGCTGCCCGCCGTCATTCGCGATATCCCGATGTCTTCAACGCTCGTCGGCGCGCTGTCGGCGGCGTCATTCGCGGCCTATGGCGTGGCGAGCGTTATCGCCTCGCTCTGCACCGCGCGTACCGGGCCCCGTTTACCGTCACTGCTGGCTGGCGTCTTCGCCATTATCGGCTTAGCGATTCTCGCGAAGACGTCCGGCCCGCTCTGGCTGCTGGCTGGCGTTATCTGTGGCGGCGTCAGTTCCGGTCTGGTATCGCCGCCGATGGCTGAAGCGGTGAACCGTGACGTCGCGCCCGCGCAGCGCCCGGGCGTCAATACGGTTATCAATGCCGGTACCGGCGGGGGGATTATCGTCTCTGCGCTGGCCGTGCTGCTGATGCCGGGGCAGTGGCGCGAGATCTGGCTGCTCTTTGCGGCGATCGCGGTCGTTCCGACGCTGATGGCGATGCGCGCCATGCCCGCAGGTGCCTCCGGCGAGCGCGTCTCGCTGCGCCACCCTGTGGCGGCGGTCCGACAGCCCGCGCTGCGCCCGCCGCTCGTCGTCGCGCTGTTAAGCGGCGTGGTGAGCGCGGCGTACTGGTCTTTCGGGCCGCTGATGTTCGCCTCGCTTGCCGATAAACCCGCGAGTGATATCACGCTGCTGTGGCTGGTGACCGGCGCGGCGGGGTGCTTCGGGGTGCTTACCGGCGCAATCATCGGACGCGTCGGCATTAATTCCGCCCACCGGCTGATGCAAATTCTGACGCTGCTGGCCTTCGGCCTGCTGGCGTTCTCGGACGTCCTGCCGTGGCTAAGCTGGGGTGTCGCGGCGCTGTATGGCTTTGCGTATATCACACTCTCCGGCGTGCTGCTGGTGAGCGGCGTGGAGGCGGCGGGTCAGTTTCCGGCCGCCGGGCTCGGCGCGGTGTTTCTGCTGCTGGCGATCGGTCAAATGGCAGGATCCGCGCTGTTCGGCGCGCTGCTCGATGGCGTCGGGCCGAAGATGGCGCTGGGAATTTTCGGCGCGCTGGCTTTGGTGGCGCTCGTCTTACCGGCCACGCGGGCGAAATAACCGCTCGCAGATATATGCTCAAGAAAGCCACCGACACGCCGATAAACTGCTTATAAAGCTACGTCTTGTCGGGCGTAAGGGGCAGGGGGAAAACCTCGGGACTGTCGCTGCGCTTTCTGGTCTGCCGGTGGAGTACCGGAAGGGTTTATTCATGGATGTCGTATTGCCGGTCGAACAAGCAGCGAAACGCTGTAATGGACGTCGAAAACGAAACCGGAGGTTGAAATGTATTCCTTCATAGCGCGACAGCCTATCTTTGATGCGTCGCTGAACACGGTGGCCTACGAGCTACTCTACCGGGACGGGCTGTCTAACGCCTTCCCGCAGGTGACCGCCGAGTTCGCCACCAGCCAGCTGCTCGCCGATCATTTTCTGGTGACGCCGTTGCAGCGGCTCACGGGCAAACACACGTCGTTTATCAATTTTCCGTATGAGATGATCGTCAGTGGGCTTGCGCAGTCGCTGCCGCGTCAGAATGTCGTCATTGAGATACTGGAAAACAGCGTACCGGATAACGCGCTGTTCACGACCGTGCGCAATATGTATGAAGATGGCTACTGCTTCGCGCTGGATGATTTTACGCTGGATAGCGAATGGAGCCGCTTTCTGCCGTATATCAGCGTGATCAAGTTTGATATTCAGTCCACCACCGTGGAGCAGATTAAACAGTTTCTGAAAGACCATCCTGGCCTGCGCTGCAAGCTGCTCGCCGAAAAGGTTGAGCGTCGCGAAGAGTTTATCCAGTATCAGCAGCTCGGTTTTCAGCTTTTTCAGGGCTATTTCTACAGTAAGCCGGAACTCATCAAGACCAAAAAGCTTCCTGAACAAAAAGTCTTTATTCTGGAGCTGATCCGCGAGGTCAATGCCGCGCGCCCGGATGTTAACAAGATAGAAAAGCTGATCAGCCGCGATGTCGCGATCACTTATAAGCTGATGCGCTACGTCAATAACATCAAATATCAGCATAACTACCACGCCAATGCGGAATCGCTGCCGTTTCGCAGTATTTTCGCGTTTCTCGGTCTCTATGAGCTGAAGCGGTTTGTAACGATCCTCGCGGTAACGCATATCAGCGATCCGTCCGTGAGCGAGCTCTATAACGTGAGCCTGGTGTACGGGCGCTTTTGCGAACTGGCGGCGCACCGTATTGGCGGCGCCAGTGAGGACGACGCGTTCATCGCCGGGCTGTTCTCCCGCCTCGACGCTATCCTGGATATTCCGATGGACACGCTGCTGGAGCAAATCTACGTCTCGAAAGAGGTCAAGAAAGCGCTTCTCAGTCGCGAAGGCATTCCGGGCACGCTGGTGCGGCTGTGCGAGGCGTTCGAGCGCGCCGACTGGCCGCAGGTCGTGGAGGTGGCGAAGGAGCTCAACCTCTCCGAGCGCGATATCATCGATATGACACACGACGCCGTGAAGTGGGGCGACACGGTTATCTGATCTGTTTCTCTCAGGCGGCCCGTCCGGTGCCGCCGCAGCGCCCGCATCTTAAAACGTAGTTCCAATTATCCCGTCATTCCCGCGCATCTTGACTACGCTTTTACAGGCACGCCGACGTGCGGCGCATGCGCTGACGTCGTTGGTTCTGGATGACTTCAGGAGACGGAGATGCACCCTCACACGACCGCTCGATCCCCGGCAGCCGCCGTGGCGCTGTATGAACTGCTCAACCCCATTCCCACCGGCTTTTTCGTGGCCGCCTGGATTTTCGACATTCTCTATATGAAAAGCGCGGTGACGATGTGGACCGATGCCGCCAGCTGGCTTATCGCCATCGGGCTGGTGGTCGCGATAATTCCCCGACTGATAAGCCTCGGGCAGATCTGGCCGGGGCGGCGGCATCTGCATGGGCCGGCGCAGCGGCTGCACTTCTGGCTGAATCTGGTGGCGATAGTGCTGGCCATCATCAACGCCTTTATTCACAGCCGTGATGCTTACGCCGTGGTGCCTGCGGGCGTCATTCTCTCTACGCTGGTCGTGGCGCTGCTGCTGCTGGCCAACGTTCAACTCGCGTTACGCCAACGCACTGCTTAAGGAGAAGCCCGCATGAACAACATTCATCGTCTCGCGCTGGCCGTCTCGCTGGGCGTTTTGCTCAGCGGCTGTGATAACAGCGCCACGCTCGATCCGCAAAAACAGGTGGGGCCGAACCCGGAACTGCCGGAGGCGAAAAACTTCCTGCTGCCGCCGATGCAGGTGCCAGAAGGCGTCGCATGGAAACAGGGCGAAATGCCGAAGGTGGCGCAGGGCCTGAAGATTGAAAAAATCGCTGACGGGCTGATGCATCCGCGTCAGGTCTATGTGCTGCCGAATAATGACATCCTGGTCGCCGAATCCAACGGCACGCCGAAACCGACCACGCGGCCCAAACAGCTGATTATGGGCATTGTCCAGAAATCCTCCGGCAAAGGCGGGCCGGGCGGCAACCGTATTACGCTGCTGCGCAACGTTAACGGCAAGTGGGAGAAACACAATTTCATCGAAAACCTTAATGCGCCGTTCGGCATCCAGCTTACCGGCAATACGCTGTGGGTAGCGAATGCCGACAGCCTGGTGAAATTCCCGTATCAGGAAGGGCAAACTGAAATTCGCACACCGGGCGAAGAAGTGACCGAGCTGCCGGGCGGGCCGATTAACCATCACTGGACCAAAGCGCTGCTGGCAAGCCCGGATGGCAGCAAACTCTACGTGGGCGTCGGGTCTAACAGTAACGTCACCGAGAACGGCATCGGGGCGGAATATCGCCGCGCGGCGGTGCTGGAGGTCGATGCCGCGACCGGCGCGAGCCGCATCTACGCAAGCGGTTTGCGCAACCCGACCGGGCTGCAATGGGAGCCGCAGAGCGGCAAGCTGTGGGCTATCGTTAACGAACGCGATGAAATCGGCTCCGATCTGGTGCCGGACTACATGACCTCGGTGCAGGAGAAGGGCTTTTACGGCTGGCCGTACAGCTATTTCGGTCAGCATGTGGACGAGCGCGCCAGACCAGCCAGGCCGGATCTGGTGGCCAAAGCCATCAAGCCTGATTATGCGCTCGGCTCGCACGTCGCACCGCTCGGCCTGCATTTCTATACCGGCGAGGCCATGCCGCAGTATCGCGGCGGCGCGTTTATCAGCGAGCACGGCAGCTGGAACCGCTCGCCGCTGAACGGTTATCAGGTCGTGTGGGTGAAATTTGAAAACGGCAAGCCGGTCGGGATGCCGCAGCCGGTCGTCACCGGTTTTCTGACGGACGACCAGAAGCAGGTGCGCGGGCTGCCGGTCGGCGTGGCGCAGGATAACGCGGGCGCGCTGCTGATTGCCGACGACGCGGGTAACGCTATCTGGCGCGTCAGCCCCGCGCAGTAATCTCAGGCCGCCGCGTGCGGCCTGTCCTTTATAAGAGGGCGCGAGCGCGCCTGCTATACTTTTCTTTCATTCATTAGCAAGGAGTTAACGATGCCGGGATCTGTTCAACGCGACGCGATGCCTTATTTTCTGTTTCTCTGTGAAGGCCGCGTGCTGGCGCAAAATATTGATGGCCGGATTATCGATCTTGGCGAGGCCACCGACGAAAACGGCGCGTTCGCCTGGCGTCTCGATGGCAATGACGAGCACGGGGAAGGGCTGCAGAGCGCCGCGGCAGTGCTGGACGATATCGCGGGGCATCTGGAGTTTCTGTTCCTTGATGGTCAGTTTACCAGCCTGCCGGATGTCGCTGACGACTATGCCGGGAAGCTTGACGATGCGCCCGCCAAAGAAATCCTGCTCAATGAAATGAGCGACAAAGGTGGCGACGACAATCCACCCGCGGTGTAACTCTGCGCCGCTGTTCATCGCGGCGGCTATTCGCTACGCTCCCGGTGTGACAGTACAGGAGAGCAGGCGATGGATGACATGAGTGCGCAACAGCGCGCGCGCGATAAAACGGATTTCCGGGTCCGGCTGGCGTTAATCGAGGAACTGCGTGACGCCCCGGAGCCGGAAAGCGTCGCGTTGCTGACATGGATAATGAAAAACGACTTTGTGTTTAACGTGCGCACCGCTGCCTGGCGGGCGCTGGCGCATAAAGGCGTTGATTGCCCGCCGCCGCGTGAGAAAAGTCGCGTGCGGCTCTGCCTTGAGCGCGCCGCACGTAAAACCGGGCGCGGCCTGCAGAAACTCTACGACTGGCTGTGGGTTTTTACCTGACGCCGATAAATTCTCTTTATTACTGACGGTTACTCGCGAGATCCGGCGTCGTATTCTGATTCAGCGTGACTACCGAACTGATATTATCCGGCAGCCGGCGCGCCCCTAAATAGACGGTTTGCCAGTAAGGATTATCTAACGAGGAACGGGTTACGCCCTGACTGGTGGAGGCGTGAATAAATTGCCCTTCGGAATCATAAAAGCCAACGTGCAGCGCGCCTTTAATACGGAAGAACACCAGGTCGCCGGGGCGCAGCTTATTTTTATCGACGCTTTTGCCCATCCTGATTAATTCATGCGTGGTCACTCGCGCCATCGGCAAATTAAACCGGTCGTGTAAGGTGCGCCAGACAAAACCGGAGCAGTCGATCCCGTCACGCTCCGTGCCGCCCCATTCATAAGGCGTGTTATGCCAGGTGTTCATCTGGTCGTGGAGGGCGGCAATCACCGGGATCAAATCGGGGCGCTGGCTGTGTGACGTGGCGCTGGCCTGCGGTGTCACAGGCTTCGGCCTGGGTTCTTTGGTCGCGCATCCTGTCAGGTAAGTGCAAAAGAGAAGGGCAAAAAGATGTTGGGCGCGGAATTCCATATCGACTCACTGACAAGCGGGATTAACGTTTCGGTGCCGGGATTTTTACTAAAAATGCCGTTTATCGCCAGCGCTTTCTCATGCTTTACAATTACTGACGTAGTTGCAAAATAATGTTTCATCAGAATCATCTTTTGCCGAAGATATTAATGCTGGCAACCGGTTAAATTATGCAGGGGCGGTAATGGGAATATTTCCGGCAGGGGATTTTACCCCGGCGTGATTACGCCGGGTTATCGTTACAACCAGCGCATAATTTATTTCCGTGGGGGATTGTGCGGTTATTTAAGCGCGTCGTTATCGCGGTTCTGGCGCAGCATCTGACGGGCGCGCTTTACGCTGTTCAGGCTCGTTTATCTGCGCTTTGAGTTTTTTCAGACGCTGATACTGAACGGGCTGGGTTAGCGGGCAAAATGTCGCGCCCGCGACCAGCAGCATACAGTCGGGGAAACTGCGGTAAAGCCACCATACTACGAATGCCTGCTTCAACCCGCTGACGAATGAGCGGTCGTGACGCCTTTTCATTCAGGGACCAGGTTTGAGGCAATGGTGTTGAGAGTTTTTTCACAAATGGTCGTCATCAACACTGGATTTTTTTGAGAAGGAAATTCACCTACACACTGACGTCAGTGATTTTTGTTGGGTGCGATTTTCGGGCACGCCTGACCAACAGGAATAACAATTTTTTCACGGTGTTCACCGCGTTCATAAACGCAGATTGTACCTTCATCTGTATTGGCCTGCTCCTTCAGCGGGAGCCCTGGCTCCTGCGCAAAAATGCGAAAGGATGCGACTAAAATCAATACCAGAGAACACAACAGTTGGGCTGCATTCATATCATCACTCCTGAAAATATATTTAACTCATTTCCATCACTGACTGGCGAGGTGTGAGCTTACCAATTATCGGTGGCAGTTCCGTTTCGCGAAGCGGACGACCTTCAACGATGCTTTTAATTCGCTGTACGCACTGGTGCAGGAGGGGTTCCATAGGCCAGGAAATGCAGGTCAGTTGCGGGTATAACTGCGTAGCCAACGGTGAGTCCTCAAGACTGAGCAGGGAGACTTCCTGAGGCACGGCAATATTGAATTCCCGGAACAGGCGCATGGCTTCCGCAGCATAAGCATCGCGTTTAACTACGATGGCAGAGAACTTGCTCAGGCTATTTATAAGCGTCAACAGCGCGCGTTCGACGCTCTCATTGGCTGTTAATACCAACTGGCGATTAAACGGATAAGAGTAGTTCTGCAGTACGTTGCGATAACCTTCAACCATTCGCTTGCTTGCGTCATCCGTCTCGTTATCGATAACCAACGCGATGTTGCGATGTCCTTTACCTATCATGTAGCGGCAGGCGCTCTCCGTAGCAAAGGCGAAATCGTAGCCCTGACTTTTTGCATCCACCGCGGGTCGGTCGAAAGAAATCACGTTTTCGCTACTGCCCGGTACAACCGGTCCGAACACCACAACAGCGACGCATTGCCGCTGTAAATCATCTACAGAAGCTGCATGTTCAATGTCATTATCCACATACTGGACGATCAACGTTTTGTTGAGTACTTTCATTGCGCGCGCAAACGCGGGAAGTATACGCGCGCCGCTGCTTTCATCACGTGAGGAAAGCACCACGCCGATATGGCTTGATGATTGACTCGCCAGGTTTTGCGCGGCAAAGCTGGGGCGGTAGTTGAGTTCTTCTACAGCCCGTAATACCGCCTCACGGCTCTCTTCGCGAACACCTCGGGTCCCCGTCAGCACGCGGGAAACCGTTGCTCTGGAAACATTGGCTAATCGAGAAACATCATCAATCGTTGGCATAGCGTTTTCTGCGTGGTGAGTTTTCATCATCTTAACATAACCCTCCCGAAGAATCGTCCCGTCGCCGGTCATGACGCTCATGCTTCGTTCACGTTCAGCCGGGGAAGCCAGGCTGCGCCTCGTACGCCGCTGGCGTCGCCAAAGCGCGCCGGAACAATGCGCGTATGGCAGGTTTCAGAAAAGAGATAAGGAATAATAGCGACAGGCAGGTCATCGTATATTCTGCTGACATTCGACAATCCGCCTCCTAACACAATGACCTGGGGATCAAGAATATTGATGACTGACGCCAGGCTACGGGCAAATGCATCAATAAAATGCCGCCAGTGTTCACGCGCCTTAGGATCTCCCTGTTCTGCGGCGTTGATAATTTCCTGAGAGGTCAGATTTTCCGGGAAGCGACGGGCAAAACCGGTACCGGAAATAAAGGATTCAATACAGTTGTGCTTGCCGCAGTAGCAGGGCTGAGCGGGGCCGTCAATTGCTGGCACGTACCCTGGAAGCGGGTTGTGCCCCCATTCACCGGCAATGGCGTTTGGACCTTGTAAAAGATGCTGGCGCACGGCGACCCCACCGCCGCAACCCGTACCGATAATCACACCAAATACAGTGTCAGCCTTTGCACCAGCGCCATCTACCGCTTCAGAGAGAGTAAAACAATCAGCGTCGTTGGCAATCCACACTTGCTGGTGGATGCGTGCGGCAAGATCGGCTTTCAGATCGTGGCCATTAAGAACCAGGCAATTGCAATTTTTGATGAGTCCCGTTTGCGGGTCGATTGCGCCGGGCAGCCCGATCCCAACGGTGAAGGTTTCCGGGCTAACCGCGCGGGCATCATCAATAAGGCTCACCAGATGTAGCATGAATTCAGCGTAACTTTCTTTGTGAGTAGGCTGGCGTTTACGCCAGAGATAATCGCCTTGGGCAGAAAGCAATGCTGCCTCCATTTTTGTGCCGCCGATATCCAGTCCAAGATAATGCATACAATCCTCTGTCATAAGAGAGGCCGCAGCCTCTCTGTAGTGGTTATGCCTGGTGCGGGCGTGTACGGTAAATATGGATAAGTTCTGTAACCAACTCTTTGGCCAGAATGGAGGTCATAAGGTGGTCCTGCGCATGCACCATTACCAGCGTCATTTTGGTTTTCCCTTCGCCTTCGTCAGCTTCAATGAGCTGGGTTTGAACGAGGTGCGCTTCGCGGGCAAAATGAGCCGCCTCTTTCATCAGCGTATCTGCGGCTTCGAAATCACCTTGTTTTGCGCAGCCGAGGGCTTCATAACACAGGCTGCGCGACTGACCCGCGTTAATGATGATGCCCATAACTTGTTCTTCTAATTCCATGTTTTTTCCTCTACGTTTATTAGGCGGATTGAGCCGCATCTTCAGCATGTCCAACCGCGTTTTCATGCTCTTGTTCCAAAAGCTGTTTTTCGTAGGCTTTCAGGAAGGGGAAGTACATGACGGCAGAAGTCACCATACATATCAGGCACAGGATCACTGGGCTGAAGCTCCAGTTAGCTGCCCACGATGCGCCGATAGGGGCAGGTGTTGTCCATGGCGTCATCGATACCACACGGCTGACTAAATCGAGATCCAATGCAAACCATGCGAAGGTGGCATTGACCATCGGGACCAGCACAAACGGCAGGAAAAACAGGGGATTCATAATGATGGGCGCACCAAAGAGAATGGGTTCGTTAATGTTAAACACCCCTGGAACCACGCCCATTCGTCCGATAGTCCGCAAATGAATGGCTTTGCTGCGCAGTAAAAGGAAAGCCAGCGGCAGTGTCGAGCCAACGCCGCCGATAAGCAGGTAATGATCCCAGAACCCCTGAACGTAAATATGCGGGATAGCTTCACCTGCGGCGATTGCCGCCTGATTGACAGACAGGTTTGCCATCCAGAAAGGGTTCATAATACCCGTAACAATCAGCGCACCATGGATGCCGGCAAACCAGAGTACCTGACACACCAGCACCGAGAGGAGCACTGCGGGGAGCGTATCGGACGCGGCAACCAGCGGTTTGACCAGCGACATAATCGCTTCGGGAATAATCATCCCCAGTTGCGCTTCAATAAGCAGGTTCAGCGGATGCAGCGTGACGACAATTGCCAGTACCGGGATGAGGATCTCAAACGAGCGTGCAACGCCGGTTGGGACCTCCGGCGGCAGGCGGATGGTAATATTGTGTCGCTTCAGGAAGGCGTAAAGTTCAGTGGAGTAAATTGCCACCAGAATGGCGGTAAAAATCCCCTGACCGGAGAAGTAGGCCGTTGAAATCTGACCGTCCTTCAATGGCGCAGCGACAAGCAAAAAGGCCATTAAAGAGAGCATCCCGGCGGTAAGTGCATCGAGATCGTGGTGTTTGGCCAGGCTTGCGGCAATCCCGACGGAAATAAAGATTGTCATAATACCCATGCTGAAGTTAAAGGGCAGCATGAGGGCTTCACGATGATCAAGCGAGAATTGCAGCCATGCCCGGGCGAAGCCCCAGGACGTGTCGGGCGAGAAGGGGGGAAAGATAAATACCAGCATAAAAGAACCCACGATCATGAACGGCAGAGCGGTAATGAAGCCGTCACGAATGGAGGTGACATATTTTTGCTGGCCAACGGCGCCCGCCATCGGAGTAATTTTCTTTTCGATAACCTGAATAAGTTTTGCGTACAGAGAGCTCATAGGGTTTCCCTTCGTTATTTGTTATCTATCAGGGACAGAGCGAAATCGAGAACGGCACCCCCTTTTTGCATGCCGTAATCCATCATGTTGATTGGCTCAACGCGGATCCCGTATTTATCGGCTTGTTTCTGTAGATCGGTTTGCATGTATTTCACCTGTGGTCCAAGCAATACCACCTGGTAGTGACCTACCTGCTCGGCAAATTCGGCAACGCCATACGCTTTGATTTCCGCTTCCAGGCCACGCTTGTGCGCTTCATCGACCATTTTTTTGACCAGCAGGCTGGTAGACATTCCGGCAGAACAACACAACATGATTTTTTTCATAACGTCTCCTTTGAATGAATGGCTGGAATATAGTCACCATGGAACAAAACGGAAAGCGCTTTCCGTTTATGGATAAGGTAATTGTGACCACGATCACTTGAGAGCACCTTTCACTTTGCATGAATGTGCGCGATCATCCCTGCTATTCACGAACTACTAAGGTCAAGTTATGAACATTCATTTGATGAATGTTGCTGTGGATTTGATAGAGCAACGCCTCACACCAGTAGCGAATATAATCACTAAAAATCAACACATTACAGCGATGCGAGACGGTTTTACTCTTGCGATGCCTTTTGTCATCGTGGGAAGTCTGATGGTGCCAATGCTGTTTCCACCGTTCGCCATTTCAAGCGCCTCAAGATTTGGATCTTTTTATCTGCTACTGCGTCCGATGCTGTTACCAACCTTTGAGCTGACGCTCGGCCTGGTGGCGTTGATTGTGGCATTTGGTGCAAGCGCCAGCCTTGCCAAGCAATATCAATTACCGGAACGGCTGTGCGGGCTCACCGGATGTCTCGCCTTTCTCCTGTTTATTGGCTTTCGGGATAATGGCGCGACGAATGTATTTCTGGGAGGGATGGGACTCTTTACCGCCCTAATCTCAAGCGCATATTCGATTGAAATAATAAGGTTTTTTTATAAGAGAGGATGGTGCATTCGCCTGCCGGATGAGGTGCCGGTGATGACACGGAATGGCTTCCAGCTGCTGATGCCGCTGCTGGTGATTATGCTCTCCATCAGCGTGATGAATGCCGTGATGCTGCAGACAACCGGACAAATTTTGCCGCAACTCATTGGGGAAGCATTACGTCCACTTATCGTGGCGTCGGACACCCTTACGGCGGTGCTTATCTCCTTGTTTTTGTGTAATCTTTTATGGTTCGTTGGCATTCACGGCGCCCTGATCATAACAGGTATCATGAACCCGTTCTGGCTCACCTATCTGTTTGAAAATCAGCGAGCCCTGGCCGCTGGAGAGGCTGTGCTGCCCCATATTTATCTCCAGGGGTTCTGGGATTTTTATCTCTTGATTGGCGGTATCGGCTCAACGCTGCCATTGGTATTTATGGCAATGCGAAGCCGCTCAAGGCAATTGAGGAGTGTGGGGAAAATTGGTCTTTTGCCTTCACTATTTAACATTAATGAGCCGATACTGTTTGGTTTCCCTATCATTATGAACCCGGTTTTTTTACTTCCCTTTGTTTTTGTTCCGCTGATAAATGCCTGTATAGCATGGTATTTGACGCAAATGGGTATCCTCGACAGGGCCGTTGCAATGCTGCCGTGGTCAATGCCCTCACCGCTGGGTGCTGCATGGTCAGCCAACGGTAGCTGGAAGAATATGTGCATGTGCCTGTTTGCCTTTTTCAACGCATATATGCTTTATCGTCCATTCTTTAAGGTTCACGAACGTCAGCTGATGCAGCTGGAAAAATAACGCTTCTCTTTATGTTTCTGCCCATTTCTCGTGGGTAGAAGCTTAATTCGTGATATTCATCACAAAAATATTCTCAAAGATCTCAAATTTGTGATTCAATCCGGCAAAGACGGAAAGCGCTTTCCGTTAATGGATGTACATTTCCAATTTTGATCCTTACATTTCCCCTGCACGTTTAACCGTGAAAATAAAAATTCAAAGGGAACCTATGCAAAAGTTAATTAAATCAATACCTCTGTCCTTGATTACCCTCACTGTCATCAGCGGCTATGCCAGCGCCGATGAGAAATATGATTTTGCACTCCACGGATATTTGCGCTCGGGGATCCTCGCTAACAGTGATGGCAACCGGGTGGATTCGGTGGGACTGATGCCCGATGGGAAATGGCGTCTGGGTAACGAAGAAGATACCAAAATCGAATTGATCCCGACGGTCACGCTGAAATCGGATACAGGCGCAGTTGCCCGTGTCCAGGCCAACCTGACACATCAAACCAAATGTACCGCAGACTGGAACTGTACCGACGATGACGGTAAAGAAACCCAGTTCCGCGAAGGTTTTGCTGAGTTATCAAATCTCGATTTTGCGCCGGATATGACTTTCTGGGCCGGTAAGCGCTACAGCAGCTCCAATCTTTCCAGCCACCAGTTCGACTGGGAGTACATTCAGTACAACGGAACCGGGGGCGGGTTTGATAACCTGGATTTAGGGTTTGCGCGCTTTGACGCCGGCGTTTATGCCTTTACAACAACGGATGAAGCCAAAGCCTATCCGGTGGCTCTGGGGGATCAAGGATACCCCGACGATTACTCGCTTAACCTCTGGTTTAAAAAAATCGGCGGCACCGGGCTGGACGTTGAGCTAATTGGCCACCATATGAACCGCAACGAAAATCATCCCACCTCAGCTGAAAAAGGCTACGGCGTGACAGCGCTGTACAACATTGACAGCTTTTATGGCCTGACTGACGGCAATTCCCGTCTCGTGTTCCAGTACGGCAAAGGGCTCGCAGCCGCTGACTCGCTCGGTAAAAACGGGTGGGGTTGGGCAAACCTTGAAGATACTCAGTCCTGGCGCGTAATTTTGGATGGCATGGCCAGTCTGGGCGAAGTCGACGTGTCGACCTTCGCGTTTTATCAGAAAGACAAAAACTATCGCTGGTGGTCCAGCGATGATGACGGCTGGGGACGCTCCATGTGGGTCGCGGGTATCCGGCCGTATCATCAGATAACGAAGAATTTCGCCATGCAGTACGAAGTGGGTTACGAATATCTGGATGATAAAAACTACATGGGGGTAAACGGCAAAGGGAAGGGTGGCCTGACCAAAGTGACCATTGCGCCGACGCTCACCTTCGATTCTGGATTCTGGAGTCGTCCACAGCTGCGCTTCTTTGCCACGTACGCCAAATGGGATAAAGGCGTCTCGGATGCGATGGACAGAAATTACGACTGGAGCACCGGCACCCTAAGCCCGGGGGGATACTCCCGCAGCGGGGATACCGATACGCTGAATTTTGGTGTACAGGCTGAAGTCTGGTTCTAAGGAGATAAGAAATGGCTTTCCCGATTCAAAAACTTCTGATCATCTCCTTACTGTCCGCGCTGGGAAGCGCGGGGGCACTGGCGGCGGAACAATCCCATTTTGAACATTTTATTACTCGTGATGGTGCTGCGTTAAAAGATGGCGATCGGCTCTTTCGCTTTGCCGGGATCCATGCCCCGGAGCTGCATCGTATAGAGGATGACACGAGAGGAACCTGTAAAGCGGATCCGCGCGGGTGGGGGCAATATTTCAAATGGCCTACTGCTGAAGAGCAAGAAAACTGGATTAAAGCCCTGGTGCAAACGGGTGCTAAAGCACAGCGCGTGTATGTGCTATCCGTTCAGCAGGAAAACGACGCGGCCTGCGGACGTGAAACGCATATCCTGTCACCGGAAACGCCTGACGGCATGCCGCGGCTGAATGAAACGGCCATGAAAGTGTATGACAACATGATTGCCGAGGCGGATAAGCAGGGGCTGCGCCTGATCCTACCGTTTATCGATCACTGGTGGTGGTGGGGGGGAAGAGAACAGCTGGCCGCGTTTTATCATGAAAAACCGGAAGATTTTTATCGGACGGACAGTAAAACCTTCCGGGCTTATCTTGACGTGATTCGTCAGGTAACCACCCGGATTAACACTATTACGGGACGCCACTACTATGATGAAAAGGCGATTATGGCGTGGGAAACGGGTAATGAGCTGGAGGACACTAACGCCGATTTCCTTCATCAGACATCCGCTTGGATCCGCAAATGGGCACCCCATCAGCTTGTCGTCGATGGGACCTATAAAAACGTGAATGATTTTGCGCTCAGCGATCCGAACGTAGACATTATCAGTAATCACTTTTACACCAATGCCAATAACAATCATCCCGAGCAGGTACGTAAAGATCTTGCGGCGATAGGCGGCAAAAAAGCGTATCTGGTCGGCGAATTCGGTCTGCTCGATCAAAAAGACCTTAACGCTATCATGCAATCCATTGTCCATTCCGAGGTCAATGGTGCTCAGGCTGCTGGTGGCTTTATCTGGGGTTTTCGCGGTCATCGGCATGATGGCGGTTTTTACTGGCACAAAGAGTCTACCGGGCACTATAGCTACCATCTGCCTGGCTTCCCGAATGAAGGGAAAGCGAACCAGGAGATGGAGGTTGTCAATCTGGTACGAACTGCCGCGGCGCAAATGGCTGGTCTGAGCAAGGCGCCAGCTTTGCCGGTACCGGAAGCACCGAGATTGCGCGAGAGCAATTCACCCTTTGCCATTAACTGGATGGGGTCACCCGTTGGGCGTTATTACGATGTAGAAAGAGCGGCGGAGCCACAGGGCCCATGGACACGCGTCGGAAAGGACATTTCCGACGGCAAAAATGAATGGGATCCGTCAAAAATGAGTCTTTTCCGCGATGATTATCGCAGCCTGACGCTCGGCCAGACTTACTACTATCGGGTAATCGCTAAGAATGAAAGTGGTCAGTCAGCACCTTCAAATGTGATTCGCCTGATGCATACGCAGAAAAACCTTCCACCGGTTATTACTCTGCAAGACATGCTTTCCACCACTCTCGATAAAGGCGTTCAACTCCATGCGGCCTGGCACGATGATAATCTGCCTGACCAGAAAGTCAGCGTAGCGTGGAGCCATGACGGTAAGAATAACGTCCACTTCTGTGACAGCAGCAAAGAGGAAACCCGAGTCTGGTTCTCCGCGCCGGGTGACTATGCGTTGACCTTTACTGCTCATGATGGGTTGCTGGAAAGCAGCCAAACGATAGATATCAGCGTGAAGCCCGCTGTGAAGCCTGTACCGGCAGATCATTGCCGCTTTAGCAGCGGGACTATGGATGTTAGCAAGGGAACACTTAACTCCATTAAAAGTGAAAAAGATACTCTGGCCATCGAAAAAGACGGTTTCCTCGGTCCATTTGCGCATGACGGTGACAGCGTGAGCTGGCAGGTTAACGCTCCCTGGGACGGCAAGTTTACCCTGCATGTGAAATTTAACGGCAAATGGGGTGGCAAGAAAAACTCGTTTATTGTGAACGGCGGAACGCCGATTAGCATTGAGTTCCCGCCAACGGATGAGCAGGGCCAGACCTTGGCCGTTCCGGTCGCGCTCAGGGCAGGGGACAACACCATTAGTTTTGGTAAGTTCACCGGCGACTGGGGATATATGTTCATCAAATCAATTGAAGTTACTGCAGAGTAGTTATTTGGCTGCCCTTATGGGGCAGCTTTTTTCATTCAGGAGGTATTATGAATCGGTATCAATTTCCGGAAGATTTTTTTTGGGGCGCAGCGGCGTCAGGTCCTCAGACGGAAGGCATAGCGCACAAGCCGCACCGTTCTATCTGGGATAGCTGGTATGCAGAACAACCCAACCGCTTTTTCCAGCAGATTGGTCCGCAGAAAGTATGTGAAACCTACAATAAATATAAAGAGGACGTTGCGCTGATGAAGCGAACGGGATTCAACTCGTTTCGTACTTCCATTCAGTGGTCACGGCTAATTGAGGATTTTGAAACTGGTACCCCAAACGCAGAGGCCGTCCGGTTCTACAATAACTATTTCGATGAGATGATCGCCAGCGGCATTGAACCAATGATTAATCTTTATCATTTCGACATGCCAGAGATGTTGCAAAAGCAGTATGGCGGTTTTGAATCAAACCATGTAACGGATCTTTTCGCACGGTTTGCCCGCACGGCATTTGAGCTATTTGGTCATAAGGTCAAATACTGGATAACCTTTAATGAGCCTATAGTACCTGTCGAAGGCGGCTATCTTTATGATTTCCATTATCCTTGCAAAAAAGATGGCAAGCTGGCGGCGCAGGTTGCATTTAACATTATGCTGGCGCATGCAAAAGCGGTGCAGGTGTACAGAGAACTTGAACTTCCGGGCGAGATTGGCGTGGTGCTTAATCTGACCCCTTCGTATACCAGAAATAACACCGACGAGGATAAAAAAGCAGCGTGGTATGCCGACCTCTTCTTTAATCGCAGTTTCCTTGATCCGCTGGTTAAGCATGAATTCCCGAAGGAATTATGTGAAGTTCTCGCAACCCATGATTGCTTGCCAGAAATAAAGAAAGCGGATGTCGATATGATAACTCGTTCGCAGGTAAATTTCCTGGGGGTTAACTACTATGTTCCGCGTCGGGTTAAAGCGCGCGAATGTCCCTATGAGCTTGATTACTTCACGCCAGAGTATTATTTCGAGAACTACAGCGATCCCGAAGGGCGCTTCAATCCGTATCGCGATAATAACGAGATTTATCCCAAGGCGATTTACGATATTGCCTGCAACATCCGCGATAATTACGGCAATATGAAGTGGTATCTGGCTGAAATTGGTATCGCTATGGATATCCAGTCAGAAGGTCCTGTTCTGGCTGATGGGTTTATTGATGACACTTTCCGCATCGAATTAATGGAAGAACACCTTGAACAACTCCATTACGCTATCAGCGAGGGAGCGAACTGCTTTGGCGTACACCAGTGGACATTTATTGATAACTGGTCATGGATAAATAGCTTTAAACGCCGTTACGGTTTCTGGCGACTGGATCTGGCAACCGGAGAGCGACAGATAAAGCGCAACGCTCTTTGGTTCGCTCAACTGGCGACCTCTAACGGATTTACGCCCGGGGCATTTATAAAGGGCAACAAATAATGGCCTCATTCTATCGTATGAGAAATGGCGTAAAAAATTATGCCTGGGGCAGCCGAACGGCTTTAAATACGCAGTTTGGCGTGCCGAATCCGGATGAGCAGCCCCAGGCTGAAATCTGGATGGGGGCGCATCCGGCAGGGTGTTCTGAAATTGAAGTTGGCGCGAACACGGTTTCATTACAGGACGCGATCGCAAAATCCCCTGACACCGTTTTAGGGGAACGGACGGTGGAAAAATTTGCAGGGCTTCCGTTCTTACTGAAGATATTGTCTGCAGAAAGCGCGCTTTCGCTTCAGGTACATCCTGATAAACGGCAGGCGGAAGAGGGCTACGCCAGGCAGGGAAATGGAGCCGGAGAAGATTACCACGACGCAAATCATAAACCCGAGTTGGTCTATGCTATCACGCCTTTTATGGCTATGAATGGTTTTCGACCCTGTCAGGAGATTGTGAATCATTTTCTGCGCCTCAGCTCGCCTGAGCTCATGCCTGCGCTGGCTGAGTTTCAACATAATCTTAATAATGATGGGCTTAAACATTTTTTTGTCAGCCTGATGCAGCTTTCATTGCAGGAAAAAAACAATGTTCTTTGCCAGCTGGATGAAAGTCTTCATGCGGGCGGTTTTGTCCATTTACAGGAATTCCTCATCCGGTTGCAGAAGGACTATCCGGGGGATATCGGTATCCTCGCACCGTTGCTTTTACACTGCATAACGCTTGAGCCTGGCGAAGCCATGTTTTTGCGGGCCGGGACATTGCACGCATATGTTTACGGAACCGCCGTCGAAGTAATGGCGTGCTCCGATAATGTTCTTCGCGCAGGGTTAACACCGAAAAAAATTAACCTACCTGAGTTAGTAAGCTGTACGGTTTTTAGTGAAACTCAGGAACATGCCCTAAAACTTGTTCCTGATATTGCTGGAAATGAACGTCATTATCCTGTTCCCGTAGAGGATTTCCGTTTCTCGGTGATGGGAAACTGTCAGCAAAAACTTATTGAAGTCGATAGCGCACAAATTTTGCTTGTGCTTGAAGGACTCACTACGTTGCGCGATACCCGCGGTGAGGAGATGACGCTTCGCGTCGGTCAGTCGGTATTTATACCAGCCCAGACAGAAGCGTATTTTTTGACACAAAGCGGACAGTGCTGCCTGGTTCAGTGCTGACCAGTGCATGTTTAAAGGCTTGAACTTATATTAGAAGAGGTGAATAGTCCGCGCGGCAAAGACTGAGCGGGCTATTAGTAGGGGATCATCTAACCATGGACTTAAGATGAAACTCATCCAATTTAACATAATATACATTATGCGTACCTAAGTGGATTCCGGCGGGATCTGGCGTAATGCGGTCGTCATTGCCCTGGTCGCTGGGCGTTGCGACGTGTTCATTGCCCGGTACATGGTTCTGGGTTTCAGCACTCGGGTTCATATCGCACGGGTTCCAGATGGCTTTCAATTTTTCGCGCAAGCCGTTAAGACTGGTTATCGCACCGCTTCAGTAAGGCGCTAACGGATGACACGTTGTCCAGTTGTAGTTGACTCTCGCTAACGTTAATTCTCCCGCCACCTCGCCAAAATTTACGTCCTGACGTTCAAGGAAAAATGCGCGCAGGGTTTGAGGTAAAAATGCCGCGCCGTAACGTAACAGCGTGCTGTGCCAGAATGGCGCCGGTAATGCGCCGCCGCGATGACGCCTCAGCAGTTCATCTTTCCAGGATGAATCCAGAACCTGTCCGCAGAAGGCCTCGCGCATAGCGACGGCAGGCTCCTCAGGAATGCCCGCAAGCAACAACTGACTGGGCAATGCCACTAACCGGAGATCGTGAATAACAATTTTTCTCGCATTAAACCCGGCCCACCGCGTGGTCAGTTGCTCCACCTTTGCGGGCAATGGCTCGTTGGCGTCATACAGCGGCAGCGTCAGGGGTAAGAAGGTAAAATGGAACCCGTCTACCGGCAGCGTATCGGCAAGCGGATCGTCCTGCGCGACTCGCCGCAGGTCATCCAGAAGCCGTGAGACCGCGCCGGACACCGGCGGTTTAATGCCCGTTGCCAGTGCGAGTTTCACCGGATCGTAGTAGCGCTCCTCGCGGATTTCCCCTGCCCCTGCATGTTCCGCCCACGTCGCAAGCGTGCTCTCGTTTGCGTAACGATATTGCTCTTCAAGCGTAAGTCGATTCATGACAGCGCCCGGCGTTCAACGCTTGCGATAAAGTCGTTTTTCAGCGCGCTGTAGATATCTGACTGATGCCCGCTGTCGCGCGCGGCGGCAAATTTTATCTGCGCGTATTCCTGCGCGATATCGTCATGGGCACGCAGATAGTCGCGAAATGCCAGATGGCGCGCGACATGCGCGCTTCCGGTCGCAAACGCATGGAGATGTTCGGTGCGCACGGCGTCGCCTTTGACATAATAACGCCTGCCGGGAATGCCGTATTCGCCGCGCGGCGTGTAGCCCTGCGCCTGCATGGCATCGGCGAACGCATCGAGCAGCGCGACGTCGGTGACTTCAAGCAGCATGTCGATGACCGGTTTCGCCGCAAGCCCCGGCACCGACGTACTGCCAATATGATGAACGGCCACGATAATCTCGCCGAGCGTGGCGCGAAGCGTATCGGCCTCCTGGCGGAAACGTTCCGGCCAGGCCGGATCATAGTTTTCAAGCGTTATCTGGCGTGCGGCCATTGAGGTCTCCTGTACAGGCTCAGCCCGGTTGCAGCGTTTCCATCACGATCTGCGCGCCCGGCATCATAATGGTTAACCCGTCGATAAGTTCCTGGGCCGCGGCGCTGGCGGCCTCTTGCGGCATCGGCGGTAAGCATTCCAGAATAAACCACATCGCCTGCGCGTGCGAATCCAGCCGGGTGCGCACGCCCTGCCGCCAGTTCCAGCGTCGACACGTCACGCCCGCGTCATCGCGCCATACCGCTTCGCCCGGCTCCGGCGGGTCGTTGACGGGCTGGCCTTCTTTAAGCGTATCAAAGGCTTCGCTTCCGTCGGCAATGACCAGTCGCGGATCTCCCTGATACGCATCACGGTTTTCGCCGCCAACCGGCACGGCGTATTTAATGCTTACGGCGTTATAGAGGTCGACCACCGGATCGATCGACGGCAGAGTCCCGTCGCGCGCGACGCGTTTGCGCAGCGCCTGCGCCGAGCACGGCGTGCGTTTGGGTTTAGCGCCGAACGCCTGGAAGACACTGTCCCAGGCCTCAAGATGCGCCGGCGCCCACGGGAAATCGGCGGTCTGAACATGGCGGCAAGCGGCTTCAAGCGCCCTTCTTCCTGCGTCGCTATCCGCGAGCGGCGCGGCGATCACCTGAATGCTGATGGCATGGAAACCTGGCGCGAGCAGCGCGATTTCCGGCGCGATTGACGGTTTTAACGGTTTCATCGGATAATCCTGTAATGACTATTTTATTTCATGGTAATGACCAGTGACCCAAAAAGTCAATATAATGACTGATACAGGCGCCGATGCTGACTCCCTGAGTCTGGCCCTGGCGCAGCGTTTAAAAACCTGGCGTAAAGAGAACAAAGTGACGCTGGATGCGCTTTCGCAGCGCGCGGGCGTCAGTAAAGGCATGCTGGTTGAGCTGGAAAAAGCGGCCGCCAATCCGAGTATCGCCATCTTATGTAAAATTGCCGCCGCGCTGGGGTTATCGGTGGCGGATCTGCTGGATGTGGCGAGCCAGCCTGCGGCGCGGCTCATTGATGCCGGGTCTATTCCGGTGTTATGGCGTGGCGAACACGGCGGTACGGCGCGGCTGCTTGCCGGCACGAGCGGTCCGAATATGGTGGAGTTATGGCGCTGGGAGATGCCGCCGGGCGACGCGTTTACTTCGCCGGGGCACCCGCACGGCACGACGGAACTGCTGCATGTCGAGCATGGCGTGCTGACGCTCGTGATTAATGAAGAGCCTGTTCAGGTGCCCGCCGGGTCATCCGTCGTGGCCCGCACCGATGCTCCGCACCGCTACGTTAATGCGCAAAACGAAGCGCTGACCTTCACCATGACGGTCTTTGAGCCGCACTAAAGTGCTTCTTTACGTGACAACGTCACCTGCAAACCGCTTGCACAGCGTCAGGCGATTTTGCGCGCCTGCGCTGTACTGGACGTCATCCACGCACGCCATAATCAGCATCAGCCCTCGCCCGCCTTCGCACATCAGCGCCGCGTCGTCGTCCTGCGCGGTAACACGGGCGGCGTCCAGCTTGCCGTCAGGAATGGCCTTGCCATCGTCAGTCAGAATGACCCGCGCGCAGGCGGCATCGCGCTGAAACTCCACCGTGAACTGTCGCGTCGGCGTCTCGTCCAGCGCATGGCGGATAACGTTCGCCGCCGCCTCGCACACCGCTAAATCCAGCGCGAAACGCCAGCTGTCGTCCGCCGGTAATGACGCCATAAACTGCGCGAGCGCGTCGGCGAGCGGGCCGAGCGCATCGAGGCGCGCCGGGAGCGTCAGGACGTCGCTCATCGGCTCATCCTTTTAACCGTGCGAGCGCGGCGGCGCGATCGGCGCAGAGCACAAACACCCGGTCCATGCGGGTGAGTTTGAACATGTTCATGATGTTGCCGTTCAGCGAACAGAGCGCCATCTCGCCTTTGCCGTTCATCTGCTTAAAGAGCGCAATCAGCGTGCCGAGACAGCTACTGTCGATAAAATCCACGCGCGAGAAATCGATAATCAGCCCGCCGGTAGTGCGGGCTATCTCCGCGCTCACGCCCTGGCGAAACGCGGCCGCCACCGAGGCGTCGAGCCGACGCGCCACTGGCGTAATCACGCTCACGCCATCCAGAAGTTCAGTTTCAAGATTCATCGCGCTCTCTCTCAGGGCTTCGTTCAATAATTAACAGTGAGACATCATCGGCCATCGCTACCTGATCGCCCTTCTTCTCGGCGCGCCAGCCGACCAGCTTTTCATGCAGCGCCGGGAAAATCGCGTCGAGCGGGCTGGAAACGTGACGCTGTAACCAGTTTTCCAGCCGATCCTGGCCGAACTGCTCATGATGTGGGTTTTCGCACTCGGTAATGCCGTCGCTGTAGAGACAGAGCCGGTCGCCGGGGCGCAGCGTGAACGGCGTTTCATCCCAGCTTAAGCCTGCCAGTAGCCCGACCGGCGCGCCGCCGCTGCCGATGCGCGTGATCGTGCCGTCGGGGTGCGTAATAAACGGCGTTGGGTGGCCTGCCTGGCACAGGGTGCCCTCCCCGGTTTCGGTATCGATAACGCCATAGACCATCGTGAAATAGCTGACTATCTCGGTGTCATCGTGACAAAAGCGCTCATTGAGGATGCGAATCACATTATGCGGCGCGGTCACGCTGTCGCCGTCGAACAGAAAACGCTCCACCGCCCGCCCGTGCAGGAACTGGCGCGCCACCGCGAGCGACATCATTGCCGCGCCGACCCCGTGGCCAGCCACGTCAACACAGTAAAAACCGAGATGCCTGTCGAGCGGGAACAGATTAAAGATATCGCCGGAGACATAGGCCGACGGCACAAACAGCCAGTCGGCGAAGAAATTGTCGTACTGCATTCGCCGCCCCGGCAATACCGAGCGCTGAAGCTGCGCCGCGGCCTGTAAGTCGCTTTCGATTTGCGTCAGCGCCTCGCGCAGCCGCGCGTTGCGGGCCGCGAGCGTCGCTTCAAGCTCCAGGATACGCTCGCCCGCGTGCAGCCTCGCGCGCAGTTCGCTCTGGTTGACGGGTTTACTGAGAAAATCATCGGCCCCCGCCTGGAAGCCGAGCGCCAGATCGTCCACGCTTTCGCGCGCGGTAAGTAAAATCAGGTAGATATAGTGATCCTGAAAGCGCGCGCGGATCTCCTGGCAGAGCGTCAGCCCGTCCATCACCGGCATCTCCCAGTCGCTTAACACCATATTGACCCGCTGCGTCGCCAGCACTTCCAGCGCCGCCTCGCCGTTCACGGCTTCCAGAACTTCATAGCCCCATTTCCCCAGCATGCTGCCGAGCAGCCGCCGGTAGACCGTGGAGTCATCAACAATCAACACTCGCTGTCTGTCAGGCATGACGGCTCCTCAGAAGGGTAAATACCAGATAAGGCTGACGGTGCCCTCGCGGAACTTGCCGTTGCCGCTGGCGTGGCCCGGATAGCGCGTGCCGCTGTAGTTGGCGTACTGAATCGAGAACGTGCCCGGTTTGTAGCCCGCGTAGCCGAAGCTGTAGCTGTAGTCGCCATTCCACGGCTGCTGCTGGCTGCTCTCCGGGTACCAGAACGCGGTGGCGCGCACGAAATAGTGTTGCTTGTAGGTATACCCGCAGCCGCCAAGCAGGACGTTTTTATTGCTGCGAATGCCATTGCTCGCCAGATCGTAGTAGCGCGGCACCCAGGTGTAGCCCGCCTGGCAGATAATCGTATCGCCTTTGTTGATCAGCAGATGTTTTTCCAGCGGTTTGGGGAGCGTGAATTTATAGGCCGCCGTCACGCCGCCCTGCTCAAAATAGGTGTGCCGTTTGTTGCCGGATGGCCAGATATGGTTATCGCCATAGTTGCTGTAGACCAGGCTAAAGGTATTGGCGTGCCAGTCGTCATAGCCGAAGCTGTAGCGGAAATCGCTGGTATAACGGCTCAGGTCGCGTACCGGCGCGCGCAGCGTGACGTTGGCAAAGAGAAAGCTCCAGGGGGAATATTGCAGGCTGAGGTTGACGGTCTGGTTGATTTTATTGGTCTGCGACGCGGTATCGCCGCTGTTCGGGATAGTCACCCACTGCTCTTTGAGCCCGCTGTTAAAGCTCAGCGCGCCGGAGAATTTATTATTGTTGCCGGAGAAAAGCCGTCCCCAGCGGCTCGTGAACACGCCCGCCTGAATCGGCTCCGCCTCGGTATCGGCGCTCTCTTTCGCAGCCGTACTGGCAGGCGGCGCGGCGGCGATGCCCGGCAGCGGCGCCAGTGCGAGCGCCGCCAGACCGAAGTAGTGAAATACCCTCATACCCTTGTCGTTCCTTAATTGGGGACCCAGCGTCCGGCGACGTCATACTTCGCCATCAGCCAGAGAATGCCCAGCGCCACGCTGTGAACCAGCGTATTTAGCAGCCAGGCCTGATGCCATAAATCGAAATGCACCACCTGGCTTACCAGCAGCACCACGTACACATGCAAAATAAAGGTATACAGCGAGTGCTGGCCGAGCGGGATAAGAAACCAGCCGGTCAGGCGGTAGATGGGCGTCCAGCACCAGGTCAGCAGCAGATAGACCGTCACCATCAGGCTAAAATCGTTAAGCACACGCAGCGGGCCGAGACCGTTTTTCGCAGCCCAGGTGTGGTAAAGCGCTTTGAAATCCGCAGGCGGCATCACATGCATCAGCAGCCCCGGCGGCATAAAGGGGTTGGTGTGATTCTGGGCGATAAACAGCAATACCAGCGCGCAGATAACCATCACCGTGACGGTCGCTTTTCCCGGCCCGGTGCGGGCCAGCGACAGCAGCTCCTCTTTATGCCAGCCGCAGCACATCCCTAACACATAGATAAACTGCCAGGCCATCAGCGGGAACGCGAACTCGAATTCGCTGTTGGTTAAACGCAGCGGCGTGACCTGGTAGAGCCCGTACACGAGCGCCGACCCGGCAATTAACCACGGCGTTTTACGATATTGCAGCAGCGCCAGATACAGCGGGCTGAGCAGCAATAAAAAGACGTACAGACCCAGGATTTGCGTCTGGTGCGGCCCAATCTGCAAAAACAAAATAATGTTGAACCAGGTTTCTTTTATTTGCGGCGTGGTGGGAAACAGCGACCAGCTACTCCCGGAGAAACGATCGACGAAATGCGTTATTTCAAAGGTATTGACATAGGGTATTTTCGATAACAACAGCACGCTCAGAATAATAACGATATTAACCAGATAGATCTTCCAGGCGCGCCGCCAGAGCGTCCATCCCACCGTCAGCAATACGGCCTTTTGCAGCCGCTGGCGATTGAGCATGCCGAGCATAAAACCCGCCAGGATCACAAAGCCTTCGGCACCGGTCGTTAATCCAAAACGCTCCCACGTCAATATATTAAATATCGACATCACTTCCGTATGCGCCACTATCATCATGACGAGCGCAATGCCGCGCATCAGATCGATACGCAAATCGCGCCGGTCTGCCGCCACATAGCGCCAGGAGACGCGCGCGCGCGGCATATCGCGGGTTGAAGCTACGCTTGCAGAATCGGTCATCGGCACGGGTTCTTATCGGCTGGGGCTGCCCACTCCGGGCGGCGCAATATATTCTGAGTATTATCAGGAAAGTGTATACGGCAATAAGCGGCTGTCAGCGTTTCGCGGAAAATATATTTTCCCGACCGGGTAAACGCAAAAACGAAACGGCGCAAATGCCAGTGAAAAATTATCCTGCTGGAAAGTTCAGCGCGGGCATCTACAATCACTTCATAAACTTAAAACGAATGTTCTGTTGCGCCAGAGATATTTCGCTGACGGGAGATAATTGCCTTTGATAATTATTTCCCGTCACTGTCTGGGTTGTGTCTGGATGATGATACCGCTATGGGCTTTTATTTCTCCCGCTTTGAAGACCGTAAACCGCCGGAGCCGCTAAAAACGCCCCGCGTCGTGAAAATTCTCTGGCAGATAATGTCCGTCGCGGCGTTGGTGCTCGGCGCAAACTATATTCGCTGGCGCTGGACCGAATCGCTCAATATGGATGCGCTGTGGTACGCGCTGCCGCTGGTCATTGCGGAAACCTGCGCCTGGATTGGCACGGTGCTGTTTACCATCAACCTGTGGCGCGAGGACGACCCGCCGCAGCAGCCCGCTCCGCTGGATATCAACGACTGCCTGAACCCGGACGACCGCGCGGAGCCGCGCCCGGTGCGCGTCGACCTTTTCATCGCCACCTACTCCGAAGATGTCGAGCTGGTGCGGCTGTCCATCAAAGACGCGCTGAAAATACGCTACCCCGGCCCGCTTGATTATCGCATTCACGTGCTCGACGATGGCCGCCGCCCGGCGATGCGCGCGGTCTGCGAGGAAGAAGGCGTGAATTACATCACCCGCGAGACCAACATCGGGTTCAAGGCGGGAAACCTGCGTAACGGTCTTGAGCAGACCGACGGCGATTTTATCGTCATTTGCGATGCCGACACGCGCGTCTTCCCGACGCTGCTTGAACATACGCTGGGGTATTTTCGCGACCCTGACGTCGCCTGGGTGCAGACGCCGCAGTGGTTTTTCGATCTGCCCGAAGGCGAGCGGCTGCCGCGCTGGCTGGCGCGAAAAGCGGGTAAGCCGGGCTATGCGCTCGGCTGGCTGTCGGAGAAAATCGTCGGCCCGGTGACGCTCGGACGCGATCCGTTCTTTAACGATCCGCGCATGTTTTATGATGTGATCCTGCGCCGTCGCAACTGGGCCAACGCGGCTTTTTGCTGCGGCGCGGCGTCGGTGCATCGCCGCGAGGCCATTATGCAGGCGGCGCTGCGCAGCTATGTCTGGACGGTGGAAGAAGAGATTGACCGCCACACGCGCGACATTCGCGACCCGTCGATGCGTGAAGCGCTTCAGGACGCCATGCGCCCGCACGTGCTCTATGACACCGAGCTGACGCCGTATAAATTTCACGTTTCGGAAGATATCTACACCTCTATCGTGCTGCATGGCGACAGCGCGCGCCGCTGGCGCTCGGTGATGCATCCGCGCATCGAATCGAAAATGCTCTCCCCGCAGGACATGCTGACCTGGATTATTCAGCGCTTTAAATACGCCGCGGGCTCGCTCGATATTCTCTTTCACGACAATATCTTCAGCCGCCGCCGCTTTAAGCTGTCGCTGCCCCAGACGCTGATGTACGCCACCACGTTCTGGTCCTATCTCGCCTGCGTCTGGAACACGGTGTTTCTGGTCTCGCCGCTTATCTATCTCTTTACCGGCATTCCGCCCGTCTCCGCCTGGTCAACGCCCTTCTATCTGCATTTTCTGCCGTTTTTTATCGTCTCGGAGCTGGCGTTTATGTTCGGAACCTGGGGGATTTCGGCGTGGGATGGCCGCGCCTCGTATCTGGCCTTTTTCTCGATGAACCTCAAAGCGCTGGATACGGTGCTGCGCGGCGAGCAGATCAAGTTTCACGTGACGCCGAAAGAGCGCCAGACCGGGCGGTTTCTCTACCTGGTGAAACCACAAATCGCCATCGTGGTGCTGACGCTCATCGGGCTTATCTGGGGCGGTATTCAGGTGGCGCGCGGCGCGGTGGACGACCCGTCCGGCTATGTCATTAACATTTTCTGGGGCGCGGTCAACATCGCCGCCATGCTGCCCATGATCATGGCCGCCATGTGGCAGCCGGCGGATGAGGAGAGCGGCGCATGAAAGTCACCGACGCCCTGCTGAGCGCGCGCAGCTATATCACCATTCTGGTGGGCTTTCTGATTGGTTTCGCCGTGGTGGTGTGGGTGGAGCGCCAGATGCCGACGCGCGTGGAGAGCAGCAGCGGCATTACGCTTAGCGAAGATTTCCCGCCGCTGCCACAGTCGCGCCAGCTGACCTTTGACGAGGCCGTCTGGGCGCGCGTCGCCTGGCAATATTTCGTCAACAATACCCGCCCCGACGGGCTGGTGAACGCGCAGGACGGCGCGCCGTGGTTCAGCCTCTGGAGTACCGGCAGTTATCTGCTGGCGGCGGTGTCCGCCTACCGCCTGGATGTGATCACCCGCGACGAGTTTGACGAGCGCGTCACCGCGGCGCTGTATGCGCTTGGCGAACTGCCGCTGACGCCTGACGGCCTGCCCGCCGCGTATTATCGCGGGCAGCCACAGGAGATTTTAGGCAAGCCCGAAAGCAGCGCCATCGGCGCCGGGCGCCTGCTGATGGCCTTGCAGGTACTGCTGTGGCACTACCCGCAGCATGCGCCCGCCGTGACCGCCCTGCTGTCGCGCTGGCATCTCGACGCGCTGTTTGTTCAGGCAAAAAATACCAGCGCCTCGCTGCCGGTGCGCCACTGGGTGATCCCGACCGACGAGCCGCGCGACAGCTTCGGCTATCGCACCTACGCGAGCCACACGCTGCGTCTGATTAACACCACCGCCGGGCTTGCCGTCACGCAGTCGCCGGAAGGCCAGAGCATGATCGATATCGACGGGATCATGGTGCCGGATGAAGGGCTGCGCACGCCGTGGGGCAAACAGCCGTCGCTGGTAAGTCTGCCCTGGCTGCTGACGGGCCTTGAGCTCGGCTTTGACGCCCAGAGCGGTGAGGTGGCGTGGCGCATCATGCAGATCCAGCAGCGCCGCCATAGCCTGCGGGTGCGTAAACCGCCCATCAGCACCGACTACGCCGAACAGGCGCCCGATTACGCCACCGCCATTCCCGAGCGTCAGCCGGAGCGCGAACCTGGCGAAACCGCTTATGACAAAACCGCGCCGGAGCGCACGGCGATTACGTCCACCCGCTCCGCCTTCGCCTGGTATGCGCTCTTTCGCAACGGCTGGAGCGAAGCCCTGCGCCAGCAGGTGCAACCGCTGCTGGTGCCGGGAAAAGGCTGGCAGCGCGGTCTGAATCTGAATAACAGCGTGAATAACGTGATTGATGCCGACACCAATGCGGTGGTGCTGGAGAGCCTTGCCTATATCACCGGCGGGCAACTGCTCTGTCTGGGATGCCAGCACACGCCTTCCACCGCCAATGCTTCTGCGGGAGTGACACCATGACTTTGAGATCTTTGCCCCAGTTTCTTCGCTTTTGCGCCTGCCTCTTTTTGCTGCTGGGCTGTACGGTGACGGCGCAGGGCCGGGGGCAACTACCCGCGAACGACTACCCGGCGCGCCACGGCGAGCTGACCGCGCGCGAAATGACGATGGCGAAAAACGCCTGGCAATATTTTGTGGTTAACTACCAGCCCACCACCGGGCTCGTTAACGCCGTAAACCAGTATCCCTCGACCACCATGTGGGATACCGGATCTTATATCGGCGCGCTCGTGGCGGCGCGCGAGCTGGGCATTATCGATAAAGCGGAGTTCGACCGCCGGATGCTGAAGCTGCTCGGCACGCTGAATAAACTCGACCTGTTTCGCAGCCAGGTGCCGAACAAAGCCTATAACACCATTACCGCGCAGAAGGTGAACTACGTAAACAAGCCGGGCGAAATCGGTTTTTCGGCGATCGACATCGGCCGCATGCTGCTGTGGCTGAAAAACGTCAAAGAGCGTTACCCGGAATATGGCAACAGCGTCGATAACATCGTGCTGGGCTGGGATTTCACCAACGTGGTCGACCCCTGCGGCACGCTGTACGGATCTTATCTCGAAAATAACCAGCCGAAATATGTTCAGGAAGGCCGTCTGGGGTATGAAGAGTACGCGTCGGCGGGGTATCAGCTCTGGGGCTTTAATACCTGCCAGGCGAACCGCCCGGAGCCTTACGCGCTGGCCGACATCTATTGCGTGCTGGTGCCGTATGATTCCCGCGACCCGCGCCGTACCAGCCAGCATAACTACGTCGTGACGGAATCCTACCTGCTGTACGGGCTGGAGATGGGCTGGGATACCGCCAAAGACCGTGACGACAGCCCGAATAACTACACGCACCCGTGGATGAAGGACTTCGCCGACCGCGTCTATCAGGCGCAGGAGAACCGCTACACCATCACCGGCGTGCTGACGGCCCGCTCCGAGCATCAGCTCGATAAAGCGCCGTACTTCGTTTACGACACCGTCTTCAGCGACGGCTTCAACTGGAACACCATTACCGATAAAGGCCAGTACGTGCCGCAGGTGGCCGCGGTGTCGCTTAAGGCGGCGCTCGGCATGTGGGTGCTGTGGGATTCGCCCTACACCGACCGCCTCTTTTCCACTATCGAGAACGCCAACGATCCGAAACAGGGTTATTACGAAGGCATTTATGAGAACGGCGACGGGCCGATCAACGCCTTCACCGGTAACAACAACGGCATCATGCTCGAAGCGCTGCTCTATAAAAAACAGGGCAAGCTGCTGCGATTTAACACCAACGATCCGAAGAACAAAGATTACGCGCCGTCCCTGTGGGAGAAAAAACTGGTCGATCTGTTTGAGGACAACAACACCCGCCGCAACCGTCCGTTCCTGAACATGACGCCGGGCATCCAGAACTGGTGCCAGCAGAGCGGCACCGCGGTACGCAGCAAGCCGACCTGCCAGGCCTGCCAGTGCGCCACCTGTAACGATGACGAACCTGTGAAACTGCCACCGGTAACCGCGACATGCTTAAAACAGTAAGCCGTCTGCTGCTTATCCTCGCCGTACTGGGCGCGCTCGTCGCCTGGCTGTTGTTGCGCGATGACCGCGCCGGGTGGCGCTGGGTCTCGCACGGGGGCTGGCACACCACGGCGCGTATCAGCGCGCTCACGCCGCAGGAGCGCGAGTGGGCCGCCATCGCGTGGCGTTATTTCGAGAACAACACCCAGGACGCGACGGGGCTTGTGAACGGCAGCGATAAACGCCCCGTCGCCTCGCTCTGGCAGATAGGCGACGCGCTGATTGCCCTTACCGCCGCGCGCGAGCTGGATCTGGTGGATGAAAAGACCTTTGACGCCCGCCTGACCCGCCTGCTCGGCACGCTCAACCGCCTGCCGCTGACCAACCGCCAGACGCCAAACCGGCTCTACTCGACGTGGACGCCGGCGATGGTGGATTTCACCGGCAAGCCGGGCGTAATGGGCTGGTCGGCGCGCGATATGGCGCGCCTGATGCTGGCGCTGCGCCTGGTGGCGCAATATCACCCGCAGTACAGCGAATATCTGGAGCGCGTGGTGATGCGCTGGAATTTCTGTCCGGTCATCGATAAAGACGGCGCGCTCTATGCCGCGCAGATGCAGAACGGGCTGCTGGCGCCGCGCGACGAAATTCGGCTTGGCGAAAGCGAATACGCCGCCGCAGGTTTCAGCCTGTGGGGGTTTCAGCCCGCGAAAGCCTGGAGCCCGCCCTCGCAGAACGTGATCATGTACGAACGCGCGCTGCCGGTCGACGCCCGCGACCCGCGCACGACCTGGCAGCCGTCGCTTATCACCACGCTGCCTTATACCCTGCCGGGGCTGGAATTCGGCTGGGAAGTGCCGGGCGTCGATCGCGAAAAAATCGACAACCTGCGCGAGCGCGCGCATCTCGTTTATCTCACCCAGGAGAGCCGCTGGCAGCAGGAACGCATCCTTACCGCCCGCGCCGATTTCACGACCAGCGCCGCGCCGTGGCACGCCGCCGACACCGTCTGGGCCAACGGCTACGGGTGGAATACGCTCGGCGACGACGGCAAAGAGTATCCGCGCCTGGCCCAGGTCTCCACCAAAGCGGTGTTTTCGCTCTGGGTGCTGTGGGACACGCCCTACACCGACGCGCTGATGCAGGCGACCCGCCTGATGTATGACGAAAAGCGCGGCTGGTATGAGGGGCGCGTCGAAGCGACGGGCGACTATAATCGGTCGCTGACGCTCTCCACGAACGCCACCGTGCTGGAGGCGCTGTTTTACAAAGCCAACGGCGGCCCGCTGTTGTCCAGTGACGCCCCCGCCCCCGGCAGCTATTTCAGCCGCCGTTTGAGCGACGTGTTCAACCCCCTGCGCCAGTGTCTGCCTGGCGAGAGCCGCCCGGAGGTTCGCCGATGATGCTCTATCGGGATCTGTTTGATGAAAGCTACAGCCGTCTCTTTCCCAACGACGACAAGCAGCCCTTTTTCGAACGCTTCTACGCCCGTTTTATCCATATGACGCCGGAAACCGAACACCACTTCGCGGCGGTGGAGACGCAAACGCTGCGCCGGTTTGTTTATAAAAGCTTTTTCGCGATGCTGATGGTCGATGGCGTGCTGATGGTGCCCGACTTCCTGGAGCGGCTGGCGCGACAGCAGGAGAGCAACGGCGTGCGCCTGCCGCCGAATTTTTTCGCCCACTGGCGGCGGGCTATCCTGGAAACCGTGGCGGAGCTGGATCCGAAGTGCGATGAAGAAGTGCTGACCGCCTGGGCGATGACCATCGCGCCGGGGCTTGAGTATATGCGCCGTCAGGCGGAGCTGAACTATCAGCCGGGGGCGCAGCCATGAACGGCCACGCTTTCCCTGCGGCGCTCGACGCGCTGCCCGCCGCCCTGCTGTTTTACGATAAAGACGAGCGGCTGGTCGCCTGGAATGCCCAGGTCAGCCACTTTTATCCGGGCATCGTCGGGCATCTCGCGCCTGGCGCGACGCTAAGCGCGCTGGCGGCGGAGTTCGTCAACACCGGTTTTCAGACCGACAGCCGCAGCCGTGACGCGCTGATCGCCTCGCTGCTCGCCAACTGTCGTCAGGATGGCCACTGCGAAGTACGCCAGCTCCATGCGCGGCGGCTGTTTATTCAGCATCAGCGCACTGCGGATGGCGGCATTATCAGCCTGCACACTGACATTACCGCCATCCGCAGTGCGCTGATGCTGAATAAACAGCCGCCGCGCATGGAGC
>Ga0157365_10000145_pt1 | contig 33317 bp, 37 predicted proteins | sample AttsexASBM3_FD_111478 | JGI IMG/M metagenome (GOLD analysis project Ga0157365, IMG submission 111478) | Fungus gardens microbial communities from leaf cutter ant in Ribeirão Preto, State of São Paulo, Brazil - Atta sexdens ASBM3 | ecosystem: Host-associated > Fungi > Mycelium > Unclassified ...
CAGACCGTCTGGCGCGGACAGTTCAGCACCTGGGGCAAAACGGAGCGCGAGCTCAGCGTGCCGCAGTGGCAGGTGCCGCAGAACCTGCGCTTCCAGGGCCAGTACCTCGACCGCGCCAAATTTGTCGGGAACAAATCTGAATACGCGTAGCGTACCCCGGAGGGGCGAGCCACAGGGATGTGGCGAGTAGAGCGGCCTCCACTACAACCTGTTCCGCTACTACGACCCGGTTGCCGGTAGTTACACTCAGATGGACCCGATTGGGTTAGCGGGCGGGATGAATACCTACAGCTACGTGGGTGATCCGCTGGTGCGGGTGGATCCGTGGGGGTGGAAAGGTTGCGTTGTTCTGGAAGGTGATGGAACAACCCATGATATTGTCCTTGTTTTAACTAAAAAACAATATAAAGAAGCATTTGGGCATATTGAGGATGTATTAACCAAAAAAACAAAGATATTTATACTATAAGCCGTTCGTCAATAAAGATAAACGGAAATGAATCCCTTAAAGATCATCCAACCATAAAAGGTTTTGACAGAGATGAATTCCCTATGGCTATGTTCAAAGAAGGCGGTAAAGGTGCAAGCGTTAGGTATATTAATCCTAGTGACAACCGTGGGGCTGGATCTTCAATAGCAAACGCTCTTAAGTCTTTCCCGGACGGAACTAAAGTTAAAATTAAAGTTGAATAATAAGGTGGCTGCGATGAAATTAAAAAGTATGTTGGATAATTTATCACAGAAAAATGAAATCATAAAAAATGCCATAAGTCTTTTGCCATCTAAGAGTATCAAGACTGATAAAGCTATCGTTGAGACCTTGGCAAAATTAGCTTATTATTTTTATATTGATTCGAAAGAACAAGAGGCTATGATAGTTTGCAATCAACTTGCAAATATAAATTTTAATAATGATTATGATTACTGGACATGGATTGAATATGCTTTATGTTTACGTGTGGAACTAAGCTCCAAGGTTGGCGATTCCGAAAAGGAGCAAAATTCAGTAAGTCTCATGAAAGAGGCTCTGGATTCAGGGGCCGTAATAGTAAGGAAAATAAAAAATCAGGTTCATGAGCGATTTATGAATGGGGAAGGTATTAACGTTGATGAAGCTGGAAATATGGAACCTGATACTGAGTTTGAGTATAGAATGATATATGTAATGAAATTATTGAAAATAAAGGCCTTTGGTGGCTCTGAATTTTTTAGCTCTAATTTTATTGATGCAGAAGTCACAAAAAATATACAATTAATGCGATCTATTTTAAGGGCTAAAAATAACAATCAAATTGCACACTTCAAATGATTAAAAAGTGATTTAGAGTAAAGTTATATATTAATTATGCTGGCGACTACTGCCAGCTAATTATTATTGATAAATGATTAGCCTTTTGGATGATTTTGCTATTATTCATCGGTTTTTTTAATAGATCCCAAAATTCAGGATGCTCAGTTATTATGGTTGCTAAGGTGAAAATTAACGAATTTGAGCAATATTCGGAAAGATAATATCTGATGGTTATTCAAAAACTATAGTAACGGTTATATTAAGTTGGCAGTGCTTGTTGTTACTATTTGATCTTTGTTTTCATATTACCAATTATAAAGTTAGTAAAGGAATCTGCACATGAACCCCTTTTCCCGCATAAAGGATCAGTCTCCCAGTTTGAGAAACACTTCGGAGTTGAATACGGTAGTCAAGAGGCTATTATAGTATCGCATTCTAAAGGTTGGCTGAGAGGCCGGATACCTAAAACTCTTCGTGTTAGTTGTCGTTTATAGGGGGCAATAGATGGGTAATAAGTTTTATAATTGCGAATCCAGCATTGATTATGCTGATATCGAAAGATTAGAGGCTCAGGTTGCTTATAAATTTCCTGATGGTTTTGTTAAACATTATCTAAAATATAATGGTGGAGTCCCTGAAAAAAGCTGGTGGGATAGTGAGGACGAGTTTGAGCCTATAGAAATAGCGTCCTTTAAAGCTATTAGTACTGCTGTGTCTGAAGGCGAAAATGTCTCATCAACTATAAATGGGTGTTATAACATGATGATCTCCCGCCAGGTTATACCTAACAATCTTATTCCTTTTGGTAATGACTGGGGCGGTAACTTTTTTTGTATAAATAAAAACGACGATAGTGTTTTTTTTTATGCTGTTGACGCTTTCGATGATGAGGTGTCATTGGAAGAGAATCATAAGAATTTACAGCGAAAGCTTTCACCTACATTTGATGGATTTATTAATTCCTTGCTGTCAGAAAACGAATTGGATTAAAAATATTCAATTAGAAAGGGCTTTGTAAATTATCCTGGGGGGCTATGCCTCCCGCCAATTTATTAGAGATATATAACAATTTTAATGTGCTTTATTATCAGGCGAACTAGAGAGGGTGTTATGAGGTATAAATGCTAAAATTGATGTGAATATTAATTTTTGCGAATGTTTATACGACTATGATGTTAAGCAATGCAAAAAGGTCTGCACTATAACCAATCTTTCACCTTCATTAAGGAAATCGAAGCGGTCTCTTGATTTGCCAAGTCAGATAAAAACGGCCATTCTATTTCCTAAAAAGCATAACCATAAAACGCTTTTTGGCATTTAATGACACCAAAAATAATATTATGGGTTTAATAAAGTTTAGCTTTAATCACAGAGGGTATTATATTTCGTAACTATTAAATAGGGTCGGCGTGTGGCGCAACGAGTGGGCGGACTACGCCGAACTGCTGAAAGCGGCCACCACGCCGGACGGCAACCGCTGGGAATACGGCCACGACGAGCACGGCAACCTGACGGAAGTGCGCGACCCGCTCGGCAACAGCACGTTCACCACCTGGCACCCGGTCTTTGCGTTCCCGTTGAAGGAGGTGCTGCCGGACGGCGGCACCTGGCAGTATGAGTACAACGCGCGCGGGGATGTGGTCTCGCTCACCGACCCGAAAGGCGGCGTGATGCGCTTTGAGTGGAACGAGCGCGGGCAGCTGGTACGCGACGAGGACTGCTCCGGCAACCAGAGCTACCGGCTATACTACGCGGCGGGACGACGCACACGCTTACGGCTTAGGGCGCGACCCCTACATCGGGAAATATCCCACAGGCAGGGCGTGCTCTCGCAGGAGACCCACTACGACACTTTGGAACAGGGGACAAAGGCCATCGAACCGCAGAAAGAAGAGCGTTTCTTACGAGACGCCGCGGGCAACCGCACGGAAGAGCACCGCAACCCGGTGTGGCACAACTTGCTGCTTCCAGGGCCAGTACCTGACCGCGAAAGCGGGATCCACTACAACCTTTTCCGCTACTATGACACGGTTGCCGGGCGTTACACGCAGATGGACCTAATAGGGTTAGCGGGCGGGCTGAATATCTACAGCTATGTAGGGGATCCGCTGGTGTGGGTGGATGTGTTGGGATTGATGTGCACTTTGAATATTCCAAAGGCAAAATGGGGAGAGAGAATAAATTTTCTGCTTCGCAAATGGACGTGCTTAAGCAAGGTATAAAACAATGGAAGCAAGCAATTAAAGAAATGCAGGAGGTAGTAAATGGAACAGGGGATGAGGGTAAGGTTCAGGTTAAGGTCCAAACAAGTTCCGATGCAAAAGCTTTTCTGAAACAAGCTCAACGCAATATGGATAGATATTAGCAGAATACATATAGCCATTCAGCTGGGAAGGATTAATGTAGCAAAGATTACGGGCAGCATATGCAGGATAAAAGGGGGGGTAAGATTTATACCATATTAAATGGTACAACAATGGCGCTAATTGGCATATACTTTACGAGATTCCGCATTGACAGGTGTAGCTATGAGTGACTCTTTGGGATATATGGAGTACGATCTTTCGGGGTTAAAGAAAATTAAGTCAATGAGTAAAGGTGAAGCTCGAGATTTTTTCTTGAATTTTTATGCGCGTAGAAGCGATTATGAATTTCATAAAGCTGTTGGCTATGATGAGTTAGGAAAAATATTGGGTGAAGAAGTTTATATGGTTTTAAATAATGAACCACGGCGTAAAGGTAAGCAAGTTTTTTTTACAGGAAATGCTGCGCAAGCATATAAGAAAGACATCCTTGATTTTATAGAGCCCCCTATGAAAAAACATGATCTTATCGTTCCCTTGCTTATAGTGCCGTTAACAGGTTCAAGTGAAATAGATTATTTCATTTCCACACAAGAAGATCCTGTTTTTGAAATTATGAGGCTAAAAAAGAAATGAATTAACACTAATTATTATATTATTGTGACAGGTGTGTTTTTTGACGTTTTGAGTATAAAGACTACCGTCGATCTCCAGGACAGCGCTAATATGTGGCTCGCCTCAAGAAGTACTGCCACCCGAGCCGAATGTCGCACCGCCTGCTGGAAGAGCGTGAGCCGTAGTGAGACGATGAGCTGGTCTTCACCCGTGAAGCGACAGGCGAGCCTTAGCTACGACTCCGGGGACTTGCAGGATATCCAGCTGCGCCACGGTGGGGCGATGCACACGCTGGCGTCGTATGGCCGTTACCGCTGAGTTCGCACCGACTAGATAGTTCAGCAGAGTAACCGATTTTCGGGATGCAGGCTTTCAAGATGACGTCATTAAGAGTGTTCATGAGCAACAATGTAGTATTAGAAGAATTAATATTAAGAACCGCTGTAATAGGAAAGTCAATTGTACATATCCTATGATAATTTAATTGAGAATTTGTAGTAAAGAAAATGAGCTGATTGTTTCTCTGATACTCCTTTAAGGTTTTAAATTAAATGGGTTGTAATTTAAATAAAATAAAACTTTTATTTTTTAGCTCTAGGGCGGGCATGTAAGTAGGCCGTACTTTACCGAAATAAGGAGTGATTATGGTAGGAGATAAAATAATAGTTCCCGGTGTGTCCTTAAACGGGATTTATTTAGGTGGGAACATTGATATCATTATGGGCTCGCTTAAAAGGAACTATTTAGTAGAGCGAGCTAATGGAGTGGTCTCTCTCAATAATGACGAAGTTTTAATAGGAGTTGAAGATGATGGATCCATATACTCAGTAATGTGTGGTAAGAGCTTTAAAGGTAACTATAAAAATAAATTATGGGCAGGTATGACGGTAAAAGATATTCTTGATAATTCCAAAGAGCAAGTCGCGTTTGGTGGATGTGTTGTAGTTGATAAAACTGATGGCATTGGTTTGCCCTTACCCGTAGGATACGATGATTTCGAGAGGATCACAGATTTTTTATCGTTAGATTTTGTCTTTGATTATCTCGCGATATTCAAAAAAAGTTTTTAGTCATTATTAACAGATTCATAAGGTAGCCGTGAAAAATATCTCTTTAAGAGTATAATGAACCTGGCCGTGTATGTAAATTGAAAATTAGCTTCACATTAGCAGTTGCTCACATATAAAATATGAATCTAATGCAAAGCAAGTGAGCAAACCTGGCCGAGGTGCATAATTAAAACATGGCCATTCTGCCTGACAAAAATGGACGGGGTTGTTCTTGTAGATATAAAAACCATAGACAACATTAGCTGACTTATGTTACTAACAGAGATTGGATATGAAGCATTAGTAAATGAAATCCAGAAGAGGATGACATGGCTGAAATTAAAGATAAAATAATAAATCTGGATCAAGGCGAAGTAGTTGCTTTAAAAAAAGCAATCATGTATTTGAAGTTTTCATGTGAAGAAACGGAGTCGTTATTGTATTCTGGAAGCTCTGCAATTAATTCGGTCCTTACAAAACTGCTTGCTAATGATGACTTAGGCTGGCAGTCATTGGATTTTTATAAACAATCCCATTCGGAAAATGAGCGCTTTGTTATGTCAAAGATAAAAAAATACGAAAGTGAATCCGGGCGGAAATTGAGCGAGAATGCAAAAGATGAGTCGTTTAGGAATTGCCTTTATCCATTTTCTAAAATATAAAAGGATCATGCAGGGATTTTTCAGTCCTGTACAATCTTTTTAAGTGTTATTCGACGCTGTCAATTGTCTTAATTTGAAAGGTGTTTGTGCTTAGATAACTAGTCTGAAAGTTTTTATAGTCTACTTCCTTATGTTGCATACCCTTATTATATTTAAAGTGAATAATATGAAAAAAAGATGGTTCAGCTTTGTTTTAGACAGCGGTTGCTTATTTGAAGAGCTTGTAAGTAAATTCTCCGATGTATTCAACAAGCATTTTTCTATCATAGATGATGAAGGTAGATATATTGCAGTTGCTGATATCGGCATTTATACCGTAAACATAATTGATAAAATCGACCGATTAAGTGATCATCTCTGCGATAATAATTATGTTTTTGAAGTCATCATAGAGGATGATGCTTTATTTAACCATCAGTTCGAGGCTACTATAAAAAGCATACTCTCTAAGAGTAATATCAAATGGAAAAGATTCGTCTGGTCTCCAGACCGGCTTGAATAATAGCTTTAACCTGTCAGTTAATATTTGTCTGATGACACGATAACTGTTTTGCCCCGCCTGAGTGGAACGCCGTACTGGTTTTCACCCGCAACGCGGCGGGTGAGCTGGTAAGCAAGGAGAACCACGGCGGGACGTCTGAATACTAGTACTACGCGCTGGGCAACCTCAGCAGCACGCGGTTCCCGGACGGTCGCGAGCTGGCGGCGCTGCGCTACGGCACCGGTCACCTGCTGGAGATGCAGCTGCGCCACGGCGGGGCGACGCACACGCTGGTGGCTTATGGCCGCGACCGCCTGCACCGTGAAATCTCCCGCAGCCAGGGCGCGCGCTCACAGGAAACGCGCTACGACACTGCGGGGCGCATCACGCATCACGCAGCGCACGGTGCCGGACGCCCGCCACGTCGTGCAGTACCTGTGTGGCTACGGACGTCTCTGGGCAGGTGACAAAGGCCATCGAACCGCAACTGGAAACTCCTTCGTTTCGACTGGCGGGGGTTACAGCTGGCGGGCGAGCAGAGCGACCGGGAGCCGGACCACTACGTTCAGTACGTCTACACCGGGGGCAGCTACGAGCCGCTGGGGCGGGTTAATAGAGTCTTTGAAAACTGCGAGATTTACTGGTACCACACCGAGCTTAACCGCCTGCCGGAGCGGGTAACGAACGCCGACGGCCACACCGTCTGGCGCGGACAGGTCAGTACCTGGGACAAAACGGAGCGCGAGCTCAGCGTACCGCAGTGGCGAGCCACAGGGATGTGGCGAGTAGTGCGGCCTGCGCTACAACCTGTTCCGCTACTACGACCCGGCGGCTGGTCGTTACACCGAGATGGACCCGATTGGGTTGCTTGGTGGGATTAATACCTACATTTATGTGGGTGATCCGCTGGTGTGGGTGGATCCGTTGGGACTAAAACCATGTGCGGCGACTAGCAAATTTGATCGCATAAATAATGGGAAAGTCTATAGAGCCATTAGGTCTGATGAAGATCCATTAGTAGGCCTATTTTCACTTAATCCGAGTAATATAAAGACTGCTGCGGGACACGTAACTTCAGGAAGTCGTTCTCCATCGCAATTTATATCTGCAACAAAAGATTTGAGTATTGCTGAAAAATGGGCAGCAAAAACAGGAAATCGAATAGTAGAGATTGATTTGAGTAAAGTCCCCATTGGTGTAATTGATATATCATCGCCTAAAGGTCTTAATCTACTGGGTAATGATTTTGCAAGGCGGTTGGCTAAAGGTTCTGCGGAAGTATTATTTGATGCACCTGTTCCAGCCGGTGCGATAAACATTGTTAAATAGGTGAGCTATGAGTAATAATAAATTTGACTTTAATGAATTAATTATTTATGTGGTGGAGAAAATCAGATTAGCAGATGAGTTGGATGAAAGCATGATTAATAGGTTATATGAATCACTTGATAAAGCTAGCGCCTTTTATGAGGGTGAGCAATTTATCCCAAAATTGCTGGCGTATGATCTTTTAGTTCTTCATGATAACCTGGAGGGAGCTTTGGGGAGTTATTCTGGTGATGATAAAGTGAAAATTTCAAATATCAATTCAAGAATAAACGATTACATCGAGAAAATATTTCTGAATTGAAGTAAAAAGTCGGGGAAGATGTCAAACCATCCCTAAAAGGCCAGAGAACTTGGCGATATCGATAACAATATGATTTTGATAAAATCCTCTGGTTATGGCCCGCTATTTTCTATTGACATGTCTGTCCAAAATGATGGCGAGGCAGCAGTAGTGGAAACAGATTTATCATTCAAGAGAGATGGTAGTAAAAAAATCGTGGCTAAGAATTTTGCAGAGTTTTTGATTCGTGATATTAAAGCATCTTTAGAAGATTTATAATTTATTTAAAGAGATGTATTGCGAATTTTATCAGGTTGAATGTGCCTCTTTTATCGTTAAAATTCATTTTTAGCGTAGGTTTGAAACTATCTTTCAGGCGTGAGAAAAAATGCACGTCTGTTTAAAATAAAAATTTAAAAAAGGAGGAGAAAGCGTTGCTAACAATTTTAGATATAGAGAAAAAATTGCGTGAAAAATTCTATCCGTATCAGGAAGAAATGGATGATTTGATTCTAAAAAAGAGGGCCTGTGCTCTTGCTAACTTATCAAAACTGGAGTCAGAGCTTAATATTAAGATATGTAATGATTTCTTACTATTTTTGGAGACTTACGATCTTGATAATTTCTCTCTCGGGAATGTGACTTTTGGAACGGGTGAGGATTATGTAAATACCTTAATTGAAATAAATAAAGAAAACGAGTTCAATCACTGGTGGTTGGGTCATAGAAGACCTGAAAGTGTTATTGTAATTGCTATTTCTGATCCTTATACCATTTTGCTGAATAACAATAATAATAAAATTTATGGTATTAGCGGAGAATCCTACCAATTTGAAAAAGAAGAGATTTCGAAGACTTTCGAATTATTTGTAAGAGGTGTTGGCACACTTTTTTTGAAAGAAGGTTCTGTTTCAGAGGTTGCAGGTGCAGTTGGGGCTGTAAATGAAGATTTTTGGCATAGCCTCTGAAAGTACATCTGTCATGATTAATACTTTGTATTTATATAATTTACTCTGCAATATCATCGAATACACGGGCCTTTAAAACAATATGTCGCGCTTTGAGAAGAGCGACCGGAGTCGGAATTTTGTCATTCCCTCATCAAAATTTACTGGGCGCATTAACCACTCTCATAAAGAAAATCGTGCTGTTTTATCGGAGATTACTCCAGACGTTGATAGTATACTTAAGCGATCTTTCTTAGATAAACGCGTTATAGCAGCAGGTTTTTTAAATATGACCCTCCTCAGGAGCAACACGTTATGGCTGAATTAGTCGACGCTGAAAAGCACATTGATGAAAATGAATTTATAGAATTTGTAAAGGGTTTTGCTGGGCCATTACCAGACTCCTTCAAAGACCATTACTTAAAGATTAACGGTGGCTATTTAGGCGAGGAGGATGTCGAAGCAGACCGGTGGGGAATACCGATCGGGGGTTTTATTCCCATAAAATATGGTCAGCTCACCATTGAGGAACTCATTACTGATATCGACACTATTTCTCCTGCTGAGAGCGAGTATGGCCCGTGGCATGCAAAGGCGTTCGTTCCGTTCGCTTACGATCATGGCGGCAACGTGGTTTTTATGTCGCTGAAACAACGTGATTACGGTTGCATCTATCTTTATGCCCAGGGCGGGGATGATCTTTTTGAGGTGGCCGATTCCTTTGATGACTTTCTGGACGCGCTCTATAAGCGCTGAACGTTGTCGCACAGGGGGTGATGCCACCGGGGAGGCTCTCCCGGTTTAGTAAGTGTTTGCTCAGGAGATTATGACGGCTATGACGCAGAAAGAGAGTGTAACCCTCGATGATGGCGGCTAAGTGTTAAATTATCGTCTTAATAAGGATGAGGCACTGGGTTTTTAACGCGCGTAACAGGGCTTTGCTATTGTGGGTTATATTTTGCAAGCGGCGTGTCTGATATCTCTGCCCACAATTTATCAATTAATGCTTATTTGCCGCCGCATCGCTTATATCCCCTGATCGTATGCACAGTAAAACCCTGGAAAAAGCTAAGCTGCGGTCGCCTCAGTACACGGAAATATTAAGTAACTTGCTGTCTGTAAACGATAAATTTCACATAAGGCAGGAAATTGTCGTCGGGTCTTTTAATTGCCTGACGAAACGCGTTATCCTCTGCCGGAAATGCGATTTTCCTGACACAAATTTACCCTTATAAATGTGAGCTTTTATTATGACGGTTATCAGCCTGATGACCGCGTTATCCTTTTTCCACTGGTTGCCAGGTGTATAACGCCCGAAACAGATTAAGACAAGTTATGAATTTATTCCCCGTTAGTGACAGTAACGTAAATGAATTAACCTTTGTGATTTCCCGAGCCTCTGCCAATGCGGATGAAAAGGTCCATGCCGTCGCCGCCCACATCGTCAGAGAAATGGAAACCTCCCTGCCTGAGTTTCGTCTGATCTCCACTGAGATGACGATAATCGACGGCGAACCGGCGGTTGAGATGTTCTGGCAATATCTGGAGGACAACGCGCCGGTGTTTCAGCGCCAGACGGTGATCCTGCTAAACGATCCGCCGGAAGGTAAAAAAATGGTGAGTTATATCGGGACCTGCGTTGGCGAGTTTCTCGAGTCGCATCATCAGCAATATCAGGAAATCCTGCAAAGCATTAAGTTTCATCGTCAGCAGGAACCGCACGTTCAGATGGCGGGAAAGTAAACGCAGAGGAAGCGGAGAAGGGATGAATGAAAACGCCGCTCCGAAGAGCGGCGTCAGGAATCAGGCTTTTTTCGCTTCTTCAGCGGCTTTCACGATGACCGCGAAAGCGTCTGCCTTCAGCGAGGCGCCGCCAACCAGCGCGCCGTCGATGTCCGGCTGGGTGAAGAGCTCTGCCGCGTTGGACGCGTTCACGGAGCCGCCGTACTGAATAATGACCTGCTCGGCGATTTTCGCGTCGGCTTTAGCAATGTGGTCACGGATGAATTTGTGAACCGCCTGCGCCTGCGCCGGGGTAGCGGATTTGCCGGTACCGATAGCCCATACCGGTTCGTAAGCAATCACTGCGCCTTCAAAAGCAGCGGCGCCCTGGGTTTTCAGGACAGCGTCAATCTGGCGTGCGCACACTTCTTCCGTTTTGCCCGCTTCGTTTTCTGCTTCGGTTTCACCGATGCACAGTACCGGGATCAGACCCTGCTCTTTCAGCACGGCGAATTTCTTCGCGATCAGTTCGTCAGATTCCGCGTGGTAAGTACGACGCTCGGAGTGACCGATGATGATGTATTTCGCGCCGATGTCTTTCAGCATTTCAGCGGAAGTTTCACCGGTGAAGGCGCCAGAGAGGTTAACGTCGACGTTCTGGGCGCCCAGAATGATGTGGCTGCCTGCGGCGGCATGGTGAGCCAGATCCAGATACATTGCCGGCGGGGCGATAGCGACGCCACAGCCGGTCACGCCAGCCAGTTCTTTACGCAGGTTAGCTACCAGCTCGTTCACCATGTGGCGGCTGCCGTTCAGTTTCCAGTTACCCATCACTAAAGGATGTCGCATTTTCATTCTCCACGCGCTAAGCGAATTAAGGAATATTGCTGCCCCGTGGGCAGCGCGGTCTGTGAAACAGTATAGAGATTCGAACCCGGAAAGGCTTTGCTTTTTGTCATTTATTGCTCCCTTCCAGCGTTGCCGATAAGGCGAGCTTAATCGGTTCAACAGCGAAGGTCAGCCCCTTTTCGCCGCTGTCCGCGACCACATAGCGGATCGCGCCTTCGGCCTGACTGAAGTAGCGTTTGCCCTTGCCTTCGGTGAGCAGTCGCGTCAGCCGCTGCTGGCTCTGCGCTTTGCCCATCTTCGGCGTAAAGCTCCTGAGCAGGGCGGCCATATACTCCAGCGCTTTGGCTTTGGCGGCCTTCTGTTCCGGCCCCTGAATGGGCAGCCAGGTCATCTGGATGCTTTTGATTTTCAGCGTGCCGCGCTCCAGCGCCGTCGAGGCGTAGAGATTTTCGTTGATCTTGCTGGCTGCGCGCGTCAGGTTGACCTTGTCGCCTTTCACGTCGATAGCGCGAAATTCGTTGAGCGGCAGCGTGGGGTTATCGGCGTTGAACTGCTCGCGAAACTGCGAGATAGAGAGATCAAACGTGGGTGAACCGGGCAGGAGATAGGGCGCGGTCGGCGTCAGGGTCTCCGGGTCGGTTTCGGCATCGGCGAAGCGCGCGGCCAGCGGCAGCGTCAGAAAAAGAAGATAAAACAGCGGCTTCATGATTCACCTTTCCCGGTTAGGTATCACAGGGATTAAAACGATATCGGGCTGGCTTGTCAAAACCCGTCCGCACCAGGGTAAACTGTGCGCCACGCACACAGTAAGGTTTAGGCTATGACCCTTCAGCAGTGGTTGTTCTCATTTAAAGGCCGTATTGGCCGTCGTGATTTCTGGGCCTGGATGGCGCTCTGGGTGGCGTTGATGATTCTTCTTTTCACCCTGACCGGCAACGATTTGCTCAATACCCAGACGGCAGCGTTCATGCTGGTCTGTCTGCTGTGGCCGACGGCGGCGGTAGTGGTGAAGCGCCTTCATGACCGCGGCAAATCGGGCGCCTGGGCGCTGCTGATGATCCTCGCCTGGATGCTGCTCGCCGGAAACTGGGCGGTGCTTGGCGGCGTCTGGCAATGGGCCGTGGGGCGCTTCATCCCGACGCTTATCATGGTGATGATGGTGCTGGACCTGGGCGCGTTTCTCGGCACCCAGGGTGAAAACAAATACGGGAAAGACACCGGCGAGGTGAAGTACCGCTGATTACCAGTAGTGTTCCGCCGTCATATGACCCGGACGGCGGCGTAAGTGCTTCGCCATCTGGCGGGTATCTTTCAGCAGTTGCTGGGTATCGCGCACCATCTGCGGGTTGCCGCACAGCATCACATGGCTGGTGGCGGTGTCCATCGGCAGCCCGACCGCCGCTTCCAGCGCGCCGCTCTCAATCAGCGCCGGCACACGCCCGGTCAGCGAGCCGGAGACTGTTTCACGGCTCACTACGGTCTGTATCCGCAGCTTACCTTCATAGCGCTGTTGCAGCTCCAGCATCAGCGGCAGATAGCTTAAATCCCGGGCGTAGCGCACCGCGTGCACCAGCACGATGTTTTTGAAACGCTCAAGATCTTTCCCTTCCTGGAGAATCGACAGATACGGGCCGATGGCGGTGCCGGTCGCCAGCATCCATAACGTCTCGCACTCGGGGATTTCCTCCAGCACGAAAAAGCCTGCCGCGTCGCTGACGACCATGACTTCATCGCCGGGCTGCATCGCGTGCAGCCGCGGGCTGAGTTTGCCCTCCGGCACCGTCACCAGATAAAACTCCAGATCCGGGTTGCCCGGCGCGTTGACGTAGGAGTAAGCGCGCTGCACGCGCTCGCCGTCTATCTCAAGGCCAAGCTTGGTGAATTGTCCGGCGGTGAACGGCGCGACAGGGGCGTTAACGATGAGACTGAAGAGAGAATCGGTCCAGTGCTGAACCCGAACCACTTTACCTGTAACCCAATCCGCCATGTTTCGCTCCTGTGTTAACTGTTGCTTTATCTTCGCCAGAGAAGCGCGCCATTTCCAGCCCGCGCGGGCTGGAAAGCTCATTCAGACAAACTTTCAGAGGATGTGCGTCTGGATCTCCGGGTCTTTGCGATCGAGGTAGTGAATCGACTGAATGCGGCGAATGGTGCGCGATTTGCCGCGAATGAGCAGCGTCTCGGTGGTCGCGATATTGCCCTTGCGGGTAATGCCGTCCAGCAGGTCGCCTTTGGTGATGCCGGTGGCCGAGAAAATCACGTTATCGTTACGCGCCATCTCATCAAGCTTCAGCACGTTGCCCGCCTCGATGCCCATCGCCTGGCAGCGCGCCAGCTCCTGCTCGCCGATGCGGCGGTTTTCCGGCGTATCGCCTTTCACCACATGACGCGCCAGCAGACGGCCCTGCATGTCGCCATCCAGCGCGCGGATCACCGCGGCGGAGACCACGCCCTCCGGCGCGCCGCCGATGCCGTACAGCACATCGACCTCGCTGTCCGGCATACAGGTCAGGATAGACGCCGCCACGTCGCCGTCGGGAATGGCGAAAACGCGCACGCCAAGCTGCTGCATTTGGGCGATAACGGCATCATGGCGCGGTTTGGCGAGAATAGTCACGGTGAGATCGTGAAGCGGTTTATTGAGCGCGGCGGCGATATTCACGAGGTTCTGCTCAAGCGGCAGGTTCAGGTCGATAACGCCTTTCGCGCCGGGGCCGACAATCAGCTTTTCCATATACATATCGGGCGCGTTCAGGAAGCTGCCTTTATCGCCTACCGCCAGCACGGCCAGCGCGTTGGCCTGGCCCATCGCGGTCATACGCGTACCTTCGATAGGATCGACCGCGATATCCACCGCATCGCCGGTGCCGGTGCCGACCTTCTCGCCGATGTAGAGCATCGGCGCTTCATCGATTTCCCCTTCGCCAATCACAATCTGCCCGTCGATATCGACTTTATTGAGCATAATGCGCATGGCGTTGACGGCAGCGCCGTCGGCAAGGTTTTTATCGCCGCGTCCCAGCCACTTGTACCCGGCCAGCGCCGCCGCTTCGGTAACGCGTGAAAATTCGATGGCAAGTTCTCGTTTCATGACTCTTTTCCGCAAAATTAACTGCGTCGCAGTGTAGCACAGAGCGGATGGCGGCGGTGACGGGCGGGGAGCGCAGAGGAGAGAGGCAAAAGCGCTGTGCGGCCCTTGCGGCTACTTCTGGAAGGCTTTTTTTAAGCTGATCTTCGAGAGCAGCTCGGTCAGGGAGAGCACCATCGTGGAGCGCACCACCTGCTGGTAACGCTGTTTTTGCATCTGGAGCAGTTGCGGGTCGCTGCTCTCCAGCGCGGGCGGCGCAGGCGGCAGCGCAACGACGCAATGCAGCTCGCCGAAGGGGCCGAGGATTTCATCGTCGGTAAAGGCGTAGTCGTTGCCGTCGTGGTTGAGCTCTTCGCGCAGCGCCATCAGCAGCTCGCAGTCTTCATACTCGGCGCGGCTGATAACGCCAAGTCCGTAAATCAGCTTCAGGCGCACGGAGAGATCGCCCAGCGGGCCGCTTCCGTCGAGCAACGGCTCAACGGCATATTTCACCGCGTAGTCGTCTTTACGAAACACCTGCAAGACCAGAATGTTGACCGCCTCGGTGAGGAGCTCAACGGCGGCGATCAACAGGCTTCTTACGGTTTTGCCAGCATTCAGACGCTCAAGCACACGGTTTTCAAAGGCCTGGGTTTCTTCCATCATTGCCTGCATATCTGACAAGTCATCAGCGGGCGCAGACTCAGCCGCGCCCGTTAGTTATTACGCTGTTGCGTTATACGCGTTTACCGCCCCGGCGACGACATCGCTGTTGGCATCCAGACCAGAGACCTGCGCCAGCGCGGCCTGCGGGCCTTTATCGGCGATAAGCTGCGCGAGCTCCTGCGCCTGCGGGTCGTCTGCGCTGCGAAAATGCATCGCGGCGGCGATGCCCAGCACCAGGTTCTGGTGCGGCAGGCCATATTCCAGCGTACCCAGCAGCGGTTTAATCAGACGGTCGCCCGCGCTCAGTTTACGCAGCGGCTGGCGGCCCACGCGCTCCACGTCATCTTTCAGGTACGGGTTTTCAAAGCGGCCAAGGATTTTCTCGATGTAAGCGGCATGCTTCGCGTCGTCAAAGCCGTAGCGTTTAATCAGCACCGCGCCGCTCTCTTCCATCGCGCCGCGCACCACCAGACGAATTTTCTCATCCAGAATGGCGTCGCGAATGGTCTGATGACCGGCCTGTTTTCCGAGGTAGGCGGTTATAGCATGCCCGGTGTTCAGGGTGAAGAGCTTACGTTCAACAAACGCCATCAGGTTGTCGGTGAGTTCCATGCCCGGAATGGTCGGCAGCTCGCCTTTAAACTGGGTTTTGTCGACGATCCACTCGCTGAAGGTCTCAACGGTTACTTCCAGCGGATCGTTCGCGGCGGATTCCGACGGCGGCACGATACGGTCGACGGCGGAATCCACGAAGCCGACGTGGCTTTCTACCCAGGCGTTATCGTCCTGCGCCAGCGCGTTAAAGACATGCGTTTTCAGCTGGCTGGTGCCGCGCACCATGTTTTCGCAGGCGATGATATTAAGCGGGCGTTCGTTGCCCTGCGCTTTACGCAACGCCAGGCCTTTGGCAATCGCCGGGGCGATACGCTCCAGCACGACCGGGCCGACGGCGGTGGTCACGAGGTCGACCTGCGCGATAAGCGTCACCACGTCGTCGCTGGTGCTGTTGACCGCGTCGACGCCTGAGACGGTATCAATCTGCTCGTGTTCGCCCACCACGCGCACCTGGTAGCTGTGGCGCGCGTTTAACGCGTCCAGCACCGTCTGGTTAACGTCGGCGAATGTCAGGCTGATGCCTGCGTCCGCGAGGAGTTTGCCAATAAAGCCACGACCAATATTACCTGCGCCAAAATGTAATGCTTTCATGGGAATACCTTCTTACTTAAAGCGGAAACGGTGTCACCCGAGAGGGCGGGGGAAAGGGTGCTGCGTGCGACCTCCCTTTCCCTTGCCCTCTCCCGACGTGGGAGAGGTAAGGTTGCCCTGGTGGAGCACAAACATCTCAATAACGACTCAAGCACTTCTCAATAGCACAAAGCAAAGAGAGGGACAGCGTCCCTCTCTGGATGGCGTTACGCCACGTTTTTACCCGACAGCAGCGCCAGCACTTCATCAACGCTCTGGGTCTGCGCCAGGCGCGCAATTACGCTTTCATCATCCAGCGCGTTGGTGAGGCTGGTGATGACCTGAATGTGCTCGTTGTTGCGAGCGGCGATACCAATCACCAGACGGGCGATATCGTCTTCTTCTTCGCCAAAACGCACGCCCTGCGGATACTGGCAGAACACGACGCCGGTTTTCAGCACGCGGTCTTTCGCTTCAACAGTGCCGTGCGGAACCGCGATGGACTCGCCGAGATACGTCGGGGTGAGTTTTTCGCGCTCCAGCATCGCGTCCACATACTCCGGCTGCACGTAGCCGCCTTTTACCAGCTGCTCACCGGCAAAGCGAATCGCCTCTTCTTTATTGCTCGCCTGACGGCCAAGGAAGATGTTCTCCGCGCCGAGCTTAAACAGATGGCTGTCGCTGGCATCGAAGCTGTCGTGCAGGCTGGTGCGCACTTTCTCTTCGTTCTGGCTGTGGCGCTGCGCAGCGACCAGACGTTCGGTCAGGCCCGCGTACAGGCCGCTGTCCAGGAAGTTGGTCAACGAAATATGCTGCGCGTGCGGCGCCTGGCGCATAGCGCGCTCGGTGAGGTCGCGGTGGGTGATCACCAGATCCACGTCGCCCGGCAGGCTGTTGATGGCGCTGTTAGTCACGGAGATATGGCTTAAGCCCGCGTCCTGCACTTTCTTACGCAGCACGCCTGCGCCCATCGCGCTGGAACCCATACCGGCGTCGCAGGCGACGATGATTTTACGCACATGGCTCAGGTCGTTGCTCAGATCCGCGCTCGCGGCAGTTGCCGTCGCGCCTTTAGACTGCGCTTTCATGTCCTGCATACGACGATTTGCCGCGTCGATATCGTCTTCTTCTTTCACTTTGCTGGTTTTCAGCAGGATAGCCGCCACCACGAAGGAGACCGCCATCGCGGCGAAAATCGCCACCAGGTTTGCGAAGTACGCGCCTTTCGGGGTCATCGCCAGCACCGCGAGGATAGAGCCCGGAGACGCCGGAGAGACCAGGCCGCCGTTCAGGATGGTCAGGCAGAACACGCCGGTCATACCGCCCAGGATAACGGCGATAATCAGACGCGGGTTCATCAGCACATACGGGAAGTAAATCTCGTGGATACCGCCCAGGAAGTGGATGATAGCCGCGCCGCCCGCAGACTGTTTCGCGCTGCCGCGGCCAAAGAACATATACGCCAGCAGGATGCCCATGCCCGGACCGGGGTTGGCTTCAATCAGGAAGAAGATAGATTTGCCAAGCTCATGAGACTGCTGAATGCCCAGCGGCGAGAAGATGCCGTGGTTGATGGCGTTGTTCAGGAACAGGATTTTCGCCGGTTCAACGAAAATCGACGCCAGCGGCAGCATGTCGTGAACCACCATGAAGTTCACGCCAGCGGCCAGCACTTTGGAGAGCACTTCTACCGCCGGGCCAATGCCGAGGAACGCCAGAATCGCGAGGATCATACCGATGATGCCCGCGGAGAAGTTGTTCACCAGCATTTCAAAGCCGGATTTGATTTTGCCATCGACCGAGGCGTCGAATTTCTTGATGCAGAAGCCGCCCAGCGGGCCTGCGATCATCGCGCCGAGGAACATCGGGATGTCCGCGCCGACGATAACGCCCATCGTGGTAATCGCGCCCACCACGCCGCCGCGCTCGCCGCCGACCAGTTTACCGCCGGTGTAACCGATAAGCAGCGGCAGCAGGTAGGTGATCATCGGGCCGACCAGCTTCGCCAGCGTCTCGTTGGGCCACCATCCTGTGGGAATAAATAACGCGGTGATAATACCCCAGGCGATAAACGCGCCGATGTTAGGCATTACCATATTGCTGAGGAAGCGACCAAAGCTTTGCACTTTGATCTTGATATCGGATGACATAGAACACCCCTTCTTATGTTTACGCGCAGGCTTGCGGCCCGAGGTTTATTGTTAACGTGGCGGCAGAGGTAGCCGGACCCATGCTCTGATGACGCGAAATCTGGCACTGAATCGCGATGGTGTCCAGACAGGTGGTTTAAGTGTGATCCTGATCACGTGAAGCCGGGGTGTCAGGGGTGCTATAGCGTGACTTATTTCACAAAAATAGCGTGTAAAAAAAAGACAATGCGCAAAATGTCAGCACCGATCGCCTATAAATGTGAATAAAATCACATTTATCTGCGGGGTCTTTGTTATTCATTTGTGATGTGAATCACAAAATATTTCCCAGGAAAAATCCGAACGGCTGCCGTTCATTTTTTATTCACGTGATAAAGAATAGCCTGTAAGAAAGTTACAGCAGGCAGATGCCAGAAAAAGACGTTCGTTGAAGGCGGCCCGCGTGTGTTTTAGCGCGCCGCCGCGCCGCCTTTTCGCGTATTCTGACCCATACTTATCCTCTCGTTGGCGTTAACGTAAAAGGACCCGGTCATGAAACTCATCGGTAGTTACACCAGCCCGTTCGTGCGCAAAATCTCCGTGATGCTGCTCGAAAAAGGCATCACGTTTGAATTCATCAATGAATCGCCCTATGCCGAAGAAAACGGCATCGCGCAGTACAACCCGCTCGGGAAAGTACCGGCGCTGGTGACCGAAAAAGGCGAGGCCTGGTTTGATTCGCCGATCATCGCGCAATATATCGAGCTGCTGGATACCCCGCCGGCGCTGGTGCCGCAGGAGCCGCTCGCGGCGCTGAAAGTGCGCCAGCTGGAAGCGCTGGCGGACGGCGTGATGGACGCGGCGCTGGTGTCGGTGCGCGAACAGGCGCGCCCGGCGGCGCAGCAGTCGGAAAATGAACTGCTGCGCCAGCGTGAGAAAATCAACCGCAGCCTTGATGCGCTGGAAGGCTACGCCGCCGACGGCACGCTGAAAGCCGATGAACTGACGCTCGCCACTATCGCGGTCGGCTGCGCCATCGGTTACCTCAATTTCCGCCGCGTGGCGCCGGGCTGGTGCGCGCAGCGCCCGCATCTGGTGAAGCTGGTGGAATCACTCTTCGCCCGTGAAAGCTTCGCGCGCACCGAACCGCCGACTGCCTGACCGTCGCGCAGGGGCGGCGAAACCGCCCTTTGTTGCGCTTACCGCGAGCGGGGACTGAACTGCCCCGCGATTCCTGCTAAATTATCGCCACGTTTTATCCAGGTTTATGCACGCCATGACGACCGATTCCCGTCTGCTTTACAGCCAGCTTCCCGCCACCGACCGTCTGCTGCGCGACAGCGCTTTCCAGCCGCTGCTGGATACCTACGGCCACACGCGCGTGGTCAATACGCTTCGCGCGATGCAGGACGAGGCGCGCGCCGCTATCCGCGAGCATCAGGCGCTGCCGTCGTGGGGCGACGGCTGGCCCACGGAGGCCGCAGCACGACTCAGCCGCGCCGCGCAAAGCGCGCTGCGTCCGGTCTTTAACCTCACCGGCACCGTGCTGCACACCAATCTTGGCCGCGCGTTACAGGCGCAGGAGGCGGTGGACGCGGTGGTTCGCGCCATGCGCTCGCCCGTGACGCTGGAGTATGACGCCGAAGGCGGCGAGCGCGGCCACCGCGACCGCGCGCTGGCGGAGGTGCTTTGCGAGCTGACCGGCGCGGAAGATGCCTGCATCGTCAATAACAACGCCGCGGCGGTGCTGCTGATGCTGGCGGCGCTGGGCGCGGGCAAAGAGGTGATTGTCTCGCGCGGCGAGCTGGTGGAAATCGGCGGCGCGTTTCGCGTTCCCGATGTGATGCGCCAGGCGGGCTGTCAGCTGGTGGAAGTCGGCACCACTAACCGCACGCACCTGAAAGATTATCTTGAGGCCGTCAACGAGCAGACGGCGCTGCTGATGAAAGTGCACACCAGCAATTATCAGATTGAAGGCTTTACCAAATCCGTGGAGGCGGGCGAGCTGGCGCAGGCGTCGACGGTTCCGGTGATTGTCGATCTGGGCAGCGGCTCGCTGGTCGATCTCAGCCAGTACGGCCTGCCGAAAGAGCCGATGCCGCAGGAGGCGCTCGCCGCTGGCGCAAGTCTGGTGAGCTTCTCCGGCGATAAACTGCCGGGCGGGCCGCAGGCGGGGATTATCGTCGGCAAAAAAGCGCTCATCGCCGCGCTGCAAAAGCACCCGCTCAAACGCGCCCTGCGCGCCGATAAAATGACGCTCGCAGCGCTCGACGCGACGCTGCGCCTCTATCTGCACCCGGAAAAACTCGCGCAACGCCTGCCGACGCTACGGCTGCTGACGCGTCAGGCCGATGACATCAGCGCGCAGGCGCAGCGCCTGCGACCGGCGCTCGACGCCCGCTATGGCGACGAATTTCTGGTTGAGGTGATGCCCTGCCTGTCGCAGATAGGCAGCGGCTCGCTGCCGGTTGACCGGCTTCCCGGCGCGGCGCTGACGTTCACCCCGCGCGACGGGCGCGGCAGCCGTCTTGAGGCGCTGGCGGCCCGCTGGCGTCGGCTGCCCGTGCCGGTGATTGGCCGCGTGGGCGAGGGGCGCTTATGGCTCGATTTACGCTGTCTTGAAGATGAAGCAGGACTGATGGAGATGTTGTTGCAATGATTATCGCCACCGCCGGTCATGTGGACCACGGCAAAACCACGCTGCTCGAAGCGCTTACCGGCATCAACGCTGACCGTCTGCCGGAAGAGAAAAAACGCGGCATGACGATTGACCTCGGCTACGCCTACTGGCCCCAGCCGGACGGGCGCGTCATCGGTTTTATCGACGTGCCGGGCCATGAAAAATTTCTCGCCAATATGCTGGCGGGCGTCGGCGGTATCGACCACGCGCTGCTGGTGGTGGCGTGCGACGACGGCGTGATGGCCCAGACGCGCGAGCATCTGGCTATCCTGCAACTGACCGGCCAGCCGACGCTGACCGTGGCGCTGACCAAAGCCGACCGGGTGGATGACGCCCGCGTGGCGCAGGTGCGGGAAGCGGTACAGGCGACGCTGCGGGAGCACGGCTGGAACGACGCGTCTCTTTTCGTCACCGCGGCGACCGAGGGCGCGGGCGTGGACGCGCTGCGCGATCATCTGCGCCAGCTGCCGGCGCGCGCGCGCACCGGCGGGCAGCGTTTTCGTCTGGCGGTCGATCGCGCCTTTACCGTTAAGGGCGCGGGCCTGGTCGTCACCGGTACGGCGCTCTCTGGCGAGGTAAGCGTCGGCGATTCGCTGTTTTTAACCGGCGCGAATACCCCCATGCGCGTGCGCGGCCTGCATGCGCAGAACCAGCCGACGGAGCGCGCGTTCGCCGGGCAGCGTATTGCGCTCAATATCAGCGGCGACGCGCAGAAAGCCGATATCCGGCGCGGCGACTGGCTGCTGACCGACGCGCCGCCGCAGGCCGTGGAACGGGCCATCGTCACGCTGGAGCGCCACGCGCCGCTCCAGCAGTGGCAGCCGCTGCATATTCACCATGCTGCAAGCCACGTTACCGGGCGCGTCTCGCTGCTTGAGGATAACCTCGCGGAGCTGGTGCTCGACACGCCGCTGTATCTGGCCGACAACGACCGGCTGGTGCTGCGCGATATCAGCGCCCGGCAGACGCTGGCGGGCGCGCGCATCGTGACGCTGGAAACGCCGCGACGCGGCAAACGTCAGCCCGAGTTTCTCGCGTTCCTGGCGCAGCTTGCCGGGGCGCAGACCGACGCCGACGCGCTGCGGCTTCATGCGGCGCGCGGCGCGGTGGCGCTCGCGACATTCGGCTGGGCGCGCCAGCTTTCCACGCCCGCCCTCGACGCGCTGGCGGGCGGCGCGGCGTATCTCCAGGCGAGCGGGTATCTGCTGAGCGACGAACTGGCTGCGCGCTGGCAGGAGAAACTCCTCACGACGCTCGCCCGCTACCATGAAACCCACGGCGAAGAGCCGGGCCCTGGCCGCGAGCGCCTGCGGCGCATGGCGCTTCCTTCCGAGCCGGAGCCGCTGGTGCTGGCGCTGATGGAGAGAATGCGGCGTGACGGACAGCTCGCGAGCCGCGAAGGCTGGCTGCATCTGCCGGGCCACAAGGCGGGCTTCAGCGAGGCGCAGCAGGCGCTGTGGGAGAAAATCCAGGGTCTGTTCGGCGATGAGCCCTGGTGGGTGCGCGACCTCGCGCGCGAGGCGGGTGAAGAAGAGCAGGCGATGCGCCAGCTGTTGCGGCTCGCCGCACAGCAGGGCTTTATCACCGCGATCGTGAAAGATCGCTACTACCGCCACGATCGCATCGTGGCGTTTGCCGATCTGATCCGCGCGCTCGATCAGGAAAAAGGCGCGACCGTCGCCGCCGATTTTCGCGACAGTCTGAACGTGGGCCGTAAACTGGCGATCCAGATACTGGAATATTTCGACCGCATCGGTTTTACGCGTCGGCGCGGTAATGAGCATCTGCTGCGCGACAGCGCGCTGTTTAATTCCGCGTTGTAACGCGTTAAATAGCGTGATTTACCGGGAATATATATTGGCTAAATATATATTCCCTTTCTTTTAATTATCGCCTGAATAATTATTAGCGGTTTCAGTAACGCTTTTATTTTATGGTGCTTTTTGACCGTGAATTCCTGTTAATTCGCGGCAGTTCGCTTTTTTCACGCTGGCGTGGGGTGTATTTTCAGAGGCTCATTTCATTCATTAAGGATAATGAGTATGACGGCGTCTGTGTTTTATATTCCCTCAGTTAATATGATTGGCACAAATAGTCTCGACGAGGCTCTGAAAGCCGCCAGCGAATATGGTTATCGCAACGCGCTGGTGGTGACAGACGGTATGTTGTCGGCGCTCGGCATGGCGGGCCAGCTTAAAGAGTTGCTGGCGCAGAAGGGCATTCAGAGCGTGATTTTCGACGGCACGCACCCAAACCCGACAACCGAGAACGTGGAAGCGGGCTTAACCCTGCTGCGCGCGCACCGCTGCGACTGCGTTATCTCGCTCGGCGGCGGCTCGCCGCACGACTGCGCCAAAGGCATCGCGCTGGTGGCCGCTAACGGCGGCGATATCCGCGATTACGAAGGCGTTGACCGCTCCCGCAAACCGCAGCTGCCGATGATCGCCATCAACACCACAGCGGGCACCGCATCGGAGATGACGCGCTTTTGCATTATCACCGACCCCGATCGCCACGTGAAAATGGCGATTGTCGATAAACACGTGACGCCGGTGCTGTCGGTTAACGATCCGGCGCTGATGATGGGTATGCCGAAATCGCTGACCGCCGCGACAGGCATGGACGCGCTGACCCACGCCATCGAAGCCTATGTCTCTACCGCCGCGACGCCTGTCACCGACGCCTGCGCGCTGAAAGCCATCACCATGATTACACGCTCGCTGCCGCAGGCTGTGGAAGAGGGCGATAACGTTGCGGCGCGCGAGGCGATGGCCTGGGCGCAGTTTATGGCAGGCATGGCGTTTAACAACGCGTCGCTGGGGTATGTCCACGCGATGGCGCATCAGCTGGGCGGCTTTTACGATCTGCCGCACGGGGTTTGCAACGCGGTGCTCCTGCCGCACGTGCAGCGCTTTAACAGCAGCGTGGCGGCGCATCGCCTGCGTGACTGCGCGGCGGCGATGGGCATAGACGTGCGTCGTCTGAGCGACGCTGAAGGGGCTGACGCCTGTATCGCCGCCATCTGCGAGCTGGCCCGTCAGGTGAATATTCCCGCAGGCTTACGGGAGCTGAAAGTCCGTGAAGAGGATATTTCGCAGCTGGCGCACAACGCGCTGAAAGACGCCTGCGGGTTAACGAACCCGGTCCAGGCGAGCCACGCGGAGATCATGGCGATTTACCGCGCGGCGATGTAACTCTTACGCCCCGCTGCGGCGGGGCTACTGTTTCTGCTTCGCCAGAAACACCGCGCCGAGCCGCCCGGCCTGATTACCAAGCTGGCAGGGCTGAATAGGCACCTGCAATGCCCCCCAGAATTTATATTTCTCAAGGCTGCGTTCGAGCATCGGGTAGAGCTCTTTTTGCTGGCTGATGCCGCCGCCAATCAGCACCACCTGCGGATCGTAGAGCGACACCACGCTGTAGACGCCGCGCGCCAGATAACCGACCCATCGCTCCACCACGTCGCGCAGATGCACATCGTTAGCCATGCGCTCGAAAATCGCTTTGCCGTGCAGCGGGGCGTCGGACGGCAGGGCCAGCGCCCGGCGGCTCGCCTCCGTCAGCCCGCGCGCGGAGGCGACCTGATGCATGTTTTCGCCGTTATCGCCCACCGGGATCACGCCGAACTCGCCCGCGCGAAAGTGCGCGCCGCGCAGCAGTTCGCGGTTCAGGATAAGTCCGCCGCCAATGCCGGTGCCGATAGTCATGCAGATGAAGGAGTCGTAGCGCTGGCCCGCGCCGCGCCACATCTCGCCGAGCGCCGCGCAGTTGGCGTCATTCTCCACCGTGACCGGCAGCGACGTCAGCTCGCCGAAAAGCGCCAGCAGATTACAGCCGTCGAGAAACTCAAGCGCGCCCGCTTTCGGCACATGGCCGGTGCCGGGGTTGATGTAGCCGGGGAAACTGACGCCGATGCCCGCAATCTCCTCCTGCTGCTGATACTGCTCGACTACCGCGCGCCAGGCGTTTTTAAAGGCTTCAGGATCGTAGTCAGTGTCATATTCGTCGCTGGAAAGTTCTTCGCCCTCTTCGGTTATCAGGCCGTGTTTGATATGGGTGCCGCCTACGTCGAAGCCAATAAATTTACGCATGGGTTTTCCTTGTGTGACCGACCGGGTTCCATCGTTGAGTATGACGCAGCTGGCAAAACGCAACGTAAAGGAAAGTAATCCACCGCAATTTCTGGTGAATGTCGGGGGTGCCGCGATTGTGGTTAAGTAAGGGGGAATGTGAACAGAGGCGGACGTGTGGATATTTCAGGTTTTGTGCTGGCGATTGCGCCGGTGGCGCTCTCTCCCGGCGCCAGCTTTACGCTTGCGATGAACAACGTGATCCACCGGGGGCTGACCGGTGTGTTCAGCGTCATAGTGGGGACGATGGTTGGGATCTACATCCACGCGTCGCTGGTGGGGCTTGGCGTGACGCAGCTGCTGGTGCGCTACCCGCCGGTGATGAAAGCGTTACAGGTGACAGGCACGCTCTATCTGCTCTGGCTGGCGCTGCGGCTTATCGCAAGCGGTATTCAGGCCTGGCGGCGTCCTCAGCACGCCGTGGAGAGCCGTGGCGCGGGCGTTAAAGAGGCGCTGTTCGCGAACCTGTTCAACATCAAGGCCGTTCTGCTCTGGCTGACCGTAGTGCCTGCTTTCGCCGGCACGGCTTTTGCACATTATCTGCTGCTCGCCAGCGTACATGTCGCCATTATGGCGACCTGGCTGCTGCTGTGCGGCGGGGCTATCGTATTGACCACCCGCCGCTTTTCGGTGCGCTGGCTGAAAGTGGTCGTCGATACCGGCGGCGGCCTGTTTCTGTTTATCCTCACGCTCTCCTCCGCGCTCGCGCTGCTGACGTAAGCGGGCAGGCATACCGCGAAGTATTTATCCCACTGATGTAACATCGAAAATCATTACGGAAGAAGGCTCGCAGAAGGGAAATCTTCCCCTGTGGGGCGTTGCCGCGCACTTGTCATCACGCTAGCGTATTCCCCTCAGGGTACGCCATTGACGTACCTTTCTGCTGTGTTAACATCGTTCACTGGCGTAGGGATATGTTATTTATTGAAACGGAAATCTTCACCCGGGCCGTGACCGCCCTCCTGAGTGATGACGAATACGGAGAGTTTCAGCGGTTTCTGGCGACACAACCCTGTTACGGCGACGTGATCCCCGAGACCGGCGGGCTTCGCAAAGCGCGCTGGCAGGCGAATGGCCGGGGTAAGCGAGGCGGCGTCAGGGTAATCTATTTCTACCGTTCGCAGACGGATGAAATTCGACTCCTGCTGATTTATCGCAAGGGGATAAAAGACACGCTCTCGCTTCAGGAAAAAACAGTGCTCAGAATGCTCAACGCGAGGTGGTGATGGACAAGGCGCTTTTTGAACAGTTAACAGCAAGCATGCGGCAGATGAATGAAATCGATGAAGGCAGCCGCGAGCCTTCACGAACTTTCACCATTGACGCGCTGAAAATAAAAGAAATCAGACAGGCATCCGGCCTCTCGCAAACGAAATTCGCCAGCCTGATTGCCGTGAGCGTTGATACATTACGCAACTGGGAGCAGGGCAGACGCTCGCCTACCGGGCCTGCGCGTGCGCTGCTGCGAGCCATCGCCCGGGACCCACAGCACGTGATTCCGGCGCTGGCCTCGTAACGTAAAGCCGATAACGTTCAGGAATTACTGAAATGAGCCCGCCCTTTCAGGCGGGCTACAGACAGGTTACTCACCCTCTCCGGGGAACAGGAACGGGTTGATAGAGCTTCGGGCGAAGCCTTCCTGCTCCATACGGGCGTCAAGCACCAGCGAGGCCAGGTCGTCCGCCACCGCTTCAACGTTCGGGTCTTTTTCCTGATAGAGAATTTTCAGGTAAGTGCCGCAGTCGCCGCAGCTTTCGGTTTTGATCGCCGCCTGCTCGCTTTCCAGCGACCAGTAATGCAGATCGCGGGTCTGCTCGCAGTTGCTGCACTTGATGCGCACCACGTGCCACTCGGTTTCACACAGGTTGCAGTGCAGGTAGCGCAGGCCCTGGCTTGAACCGATATGCACCATGCTGGAAACCGGAATGCTGCCGCAGACCGGGCAGAACTGACGCGCTTCGCCATACTCCGCGCGGGCTTTGCCGGGGATGAGGCTTGCCATCTGCGCCCAGTAGAGTGAGAGCGCCGCCCAGATAAACGGGCTTTATCGCTGCTCACCGCGCTGAAATCCGCGCTGAACAGCGCGCTTGCCATCGCTTCCAGCTCCTGCGCGGAGGCTTTTTCGAGATTCTCGATAACCGCCAGCGCCGGGCCGCTCATCTCTGGCTTCAGCTCGGCAATCAGCGACTGCAGCAGCTTCTGCCAGTGGCTGTCGCGCGGCAGTACATGAATATCGAGCGGAGGCTTGCCCTGTTCCGCCGCCGCTTTAATGCGGGCCGTTAAATCCATCTCCAGCGGATGGTCGTACAGCACCACTTCCTGGGCATGGGCTATCAGCGCGGCAAAACGCAGGTAATCGCCCAGCGGATTGTTTTCAGCCAGCTCGCGCAGACGTGCGGCGCGGCGGTTATACAGGTTTTTCAGTCTGGGGAACAATAACGGCGGAATCACTTCCGCCGTGCGTTTATCGCTCTTCTCCAGCTGGTCTTGCGGGATGATGCGAATACTCATTCAGTCGATTTTTCCTGTTTCTCGCGCACTTCGCGATACCAGCGCGGGTGGTGTTTCTTCGCCCAGGTTTTGGTAACCCAGCCTTCCACCATGGCGGTAATGGTGCCTTTGACCCACAGGGCCGCGTAAATATGCACCATGATAACCACAATCAAGGCCACCGCGGCAAATGAATGCGCCAGCAGCGCCAGGCGAATCACCGGGATGGGGAACATCGGCGCGAACCACGGACGCCAGATAACCACGCCGCTTGCCAGTAACAGCAGCAGCAGCAGAATGGCCGCCCAGAAGACGCACTTCTGACCGAAATTATAGCGCCCGGTATCGCCCACTTCCTCGTTCATGGCGATTTTGTGGATATTTTTCGCCCACAGGATATCGTCACGATTAATGAGGTTGTGGTGCCAGTAACGGAAAAACATCAGCATGAACGAGGCGAACATCACCACCCCAACGAAGGGGTGGAGGATGCGCGCCAGCTGCGGCGTACCGAGAATATTCATCAGCCAGTTGAAGGAGGGGAAAAAGAACCCCAGCCCGCTCACCGCCGCCAGCACGAAGGCGAAGGCGGTTATCCAGTGGTTGATGCGTTCCGGCGCGCTGTAGCGCACGATGGTGTCACGTCTTTTCATTTACGCACCTCATCATCGTCATGGTGCAGATTGTCATCCTCTTCCTCGGCGCGGTTTGGACCGATACCGACGTAGTGGAAGACGCTGGCTGCGAAGGTTGCCGCAAAGCCGATGGCCGCGAGCGGTTTCCAGATGCCTTTCCAGAACTTAACGGCTTCGCTGATTTCCGGGTTCTCCGGCAGGCCGTGGTACAGATTCGGCTTGTCGTTGTGGTGCAGCACGTACATCACGTGCGTCCCGCCAACGCCTGCCGGATCGTACAGGCCCGCGTTTTCATAACCACGGGTTTTCAGCTCCGCCACGCGCTCGCCGGCCAGCTGTTTCATATCCTCTTTGGAGCCAAAGTGGATAGCGCCGGTCGGGCAAGTCTTCACGCACGCTGGCTCCTGGCCCACGGTCACGCGATCCACGCACAGGGTGCATTTGTAAACGCGGTTATCTTCCGGGTTCAGGCGCGGCACGTTGAACGGACAGCCCGCGATGCAGTAGCCGCAGCCGATGCATTGTTCAGACTGAAAATCGACGATGCCGTTGGCATACTGAATGATAGCCCCTTCCGACGGACACGCCTTCAGGCAGCCCGGATCGGCGCAGTGCATACAGCCATCCTTGCGGATAAGCCATTCCAGCTTGTCGTTCTGCTCGACTTCCGAGAAGCGCATCACGGTCCACGACTTGGCGGTCAGGTCTGCCGGGTTGTCATACACCCCGACGTTATGACCGACCTCGTCACGCAGATCGTTCCACTCCGAGCACGCCACCTGACAGGCTTTACAGCCGATACAGGTGGTCACGTCGATTAGCTTCGCCACTTCCTGCTGGTGGTCCCGCGCCTGAGGCGCGGGCGTGAAACCGTTAGTCGCGGAACGACGGATAATATCCTGAGATTGATAAGCCATAATTCGTCTCCGCTATACCTTTTCCACGTTCACCAGGAACGCCTTAAATTCAGGCGTCTGGGTGTTGGCGTCGCCCACAAATGGCGTCAGCGTGTTAGCGATAAAGCCTTTCTTCGCGACACCTTCGTACCCCCAGTGGATCGGAATGCCGATGGTATCCACCTGCTTGCCGTCCACGTTGAGCGTGCGAATACGCTTGGTCACCACCGCTTTGGCTTTGATGTAGCCACGGTTGGAGGAGACCTTCACGGTGTCGCCCTGCGCGATGCCGAGCTTGCCGGCGAGTTTCTCGCCGATCTCCACAAACTGCTCCGGCTGCGCGATGGAGTTCAACAGCGCGTGCTTGGTCCAGTAGTGGAAATGCTCGGTCAGACGGTACGTTGTGCCGACATACGGGAACTTGTCCGCTTTGCCCATCGCTTCCAAATCGCCTTTGAACACGCGCGCCGCCGGGTTAGACACCACGTTCGGGTGCAGCGGGTTGGTGCCAATCGGCGTCTCAAACGGCTCGTAGTGTTCCGGGAACGGGCCTTCCGCCATTTTGTCGATGGCGAACAGGCGGCCCATGCCTTCCGGCTGCATGATAAACGGACCGACATCGCTGCCCGGAGGCGCGGTGCTGTAGTCCGGGATATCGGCGCCGACCCACTTGCCGTTGGCGTAAGACAGCAGCTGACGTTTCGGGTCCCACGGTTTGCCCTGCGGATCCGCGGAGGCGCGGTTATACAGGATGCGGCGGTTAAGCGGCCACGCCCATGCCCAGCCCAGCGTATTGCCGAGGCCTGACGGGTCGGCGTTGTCGCGACGCGCCATCTGGTTGCCGTTCGGCGTCCAGCTACCTGCGAAGATCCAGCAGCCGCTCGACGTCGTACCGTCGTCGCGCAGGTGCGCGAAGGTGCTCAGCTGATCGCCTTTCTTCGCCAGCACGTTGCCGGTCACCGGATCGATGATATCCGCCAGCGCTTTACCATTGCTCTCCATGGCCACTTCTTCCGGCGACGGGTTTTCCGGCGTCGAGTAGTTCCAGGTCATGTTGAGCACCTGTTCCGGACAGGCGCCGCCCTCCTGGGCATACATCTTGCGCAGGCGCAGGAAGATACCGGCCAGGATTTCGCCGTCGTTCAGCGCTTCGCCCGGCGCGTCCTGTCCTTTCCAGTGCCACTGCAGCCAGCGGCCGGAGTTAACGATAGATCCGTTCTCTTCGGCAAAGCAGGTGGACGGCAGACGGAACACTTCGGTCTGAATGCTCGCGGTATCGACATCGTTCTGCTCGCCGTGGTTCTGCCAGAAGGTGGCGGTTTCGGTGTTGAGCGGATCGATGGTGACCAGGAATTTCAGCTTCGACAGCGAAGCGATCACTTTGTTTTTGTTCGGGAACGACGCGACCGGGTTAAAGCCCTGGCAGAGATAGCCGTTGACCTTGCCCTGATGCATCATCTCGAAATATTGCAGGACGTCGTAGCCTTTGTCCCACTTCGGCAGCCAGTCGAAGCCCCAGTTATTCTCGGCCGTCGCGTTATCGCCATAGAAGGCTTTCATCAGCGAGACGAAGAATTTCGGGTAGTTGCCCCAGTAGTTCACCTGGCCTTCCAGCAGCGGTTTCGGCGTATTGGCGGTCAGGTACGTTTGCAGATCGGCTTGTTTTTCGCTTGGCAGCGTCATGTAGCCGGTCAGGCTCTGGGTCAGCAGGCCGAGGTCGGTCAGACCCTGAATGTTGGAGTGCCCGCGCAGCGCATTCACGCCGCCGCCCGCCATACCCATATTGCCCAGCAGCAGCTGGATCATGGCCATGGTACGGATGTTCTGCGCGCCAACGGAGTGCTGCGTCCAGCCGAGCGCATACAGGAACGACGCGGTTTTGTCGTGCACGCTGGTTTCGGCGATGTATTCGCACACTTTCAGGAAGTCGGCTTTCGGCGTACCGCAGATATTCTCCACCACCTCTGGCGTATAGCGGGAGACGTGCGTTTTCAGCAGGTTCCAGACGCAGCGCGGGTGAGAGAGCGTGGTATCGCGTTTGGCGAAGCCTTTTTCGTCCAGCTCGTAGTGCCAGCTGGTTTTGTCATACTTGCGTTTTTGCGCGTCGTAGCCCGTGAACAGGCCGTCATCGAAACCGTAATCCTCACGCACGATCAGGCTGGCGTTGGTATAGGCCTCGACATATTCGCGGTTAAACTTGTTGTTGTTCAGCAGGTACAGCAGTACGCCTGACAGGAAGGCAATGTCAGTACCGGAACGGATAGGCGTATAGAAATCGGCCACCGACGCCGTGCGCGTAAAGCGCGGGTCAATCACGATAAGCTTCGCGCCATTGTGGATCTTGGCTTCCATCGCCCAGCGGAAACCCACCGGATGCGCTTCTGCCGCGTTCCCACCCATCACGACGATGAGGTTGGCGTTCTTCATATCAACCCAGTGGTTGGTCATCGCACCGCGACCAAATGTTGGAGCAAGACTTGCTACCGTTGGTCCGTGTCAGACACGCGCCTGGTTATCCACGGCTAACATGCCGAGGGCGCGGGTAAATTTCTGGGTTAAATAGCCGGTTTCGTTACTGGAGGCGGAGGCGCACAGCATACCGGTGGAGAGCCAGCGGTTGACGGTGGTGCCTTCGGCGTTCTGCGCGATGAAGTTAGCGTCGCGGTCTTCTTTCATCAGCTTAGCGATGCGCTCGAACGCGTCTTCCCAGCTGAGGCGCTGCCATTTGTCGGAGCCTGGCGCGCGGTATTCCGGGTACTTCAGACGAGATTCAGAATGGATAAAATCCACCAGACCTGCGCCTTTCGGGCAAAGCGCCCCGCGGTTTACCGGATGATCCGGGTCCCCTTCGATGTGGAAAATCGTGGATTTTGCGTTTTTCGCGCCGTCGCCGAGGCTATACATCAAAAGCCCACAGCCAACGGAGCAGTACGTACAGGTATTACGGGTTTCGCGGGTGCGCAGCAGTTTATATTGCCGTGTTTCCGCCAGCGCGACGCTGGGGGCAAATCCCAGTGCGGCCGCCGTGGTGCCTGCCATACCGCCAGCGCAGATCTTAAAGAACTGCCTTCTGCTGACCTGCATGGATTGCTCCTTGTTCAGACATTGTCACAAAGTAAGTCGTATGGTTTTTCTTTTGCGGATGCCGCCGCAACGGTTCACAATCGTAATTCCCTTCTTAACGAGGAGGGATTAGGCGCAACAGAATACCACAATGTTGCTGAGGCTGTTTCAGACGGTTAATAAATAGTGAATAAGAACCATCCAGAACTGTTGAAAAACGTGACTGACGTCACCGCCGCTCGCTCCCTTCCGCTCTGGAAAAGAGAAGATCTCGCCACCACACAGCCGGACTGGCTGGCGGAAGAAGTGCCGGTAGCGCTGGTCTACAACGGTATCTCTCACGTCGTGATGATGGCGTCTCCGAAAGATTTGGAGATCTTCGCCCTTGGATTTTCTTTATCGGAAGGAATTGTCGAATCTTCACACGAAATTTACGGCATGGATATTATCCATGGGTGTAATGGTATCGAAATTCAGGTGGAACTTTCCAGCCGTCGCTTTATGGGCCTGAAGGAGCGTCGGCGCAACCTGGCCGGGCGCACCGGCTGCGGCGTCTGCGGCGTGGAACAGCTCAATGATATCGTGCGGCCCCTGGCGCCGCTGCCGTTTACGCAGACCTTCTCGCTTGAGCGGCTCGATGGCGCGCTGCGTCAACTTGCCAGCGTCCAGCCCGTGGGCGAGCTGACCGGCTGTACGCACGCCGCCGCCTGGCTGACGCCGCAGGGCGGGATAGCCGGCGGGCATGAAGATGTCGGGCGTCACGTCGCGCTCGATAAACTGCTGGGCCGCCGCGCGCGCGAAGGCTGGCAGCAGGGCGCTGTGCTGGTTTCAAGCCGCGCCAGCTATGA
>Ga0157365_10000146_pt1 | contig 33182 bp, 28 predicted proteins | sample AttsexASBM3_FD_111478 | JGI IMG/M metagenome (GOLD analysis project Ga0157365, IMG submission 111478) | Fungus gardens microbial communities from leaf cutter ant in Ribeirão Preto, State of São Paulo, Brazil - Atta sexdens ASBM3 | ecosystem: Host-associated > Fungi > Mycelium > Unclassified ...
GGTAGTGTGGGGCCTCCCCATGCGAGAGTAGGGAACTGCCAGGCATCAAATTAAGAACCCCTCAGCGATGCTGAGGGGTTTTTGCTTTTCTGGGACCAGACAACTGCATCAGCCCCGCCTTTACCTTAACCCTTCCTTTTTAACTCCTTCCTCAGCCCGTAATACCGCCGCTGAAGATAATCACTTCCGTCCTGCCAGCCAGCTGGCAATAAACGTCGCGATCTGCGCAGGATCGCTGAGATTCAATACCGGTAAATCAATGCCCGGCAATGGTGTATCGCTCGCGATAGCGATGGTATGCGCGTCCGGGGTTAACGCCGCCATCTCTCTGCCTGCCGCCTTTCGAAACAGCATAATTTTCGCGATCGCATCGTGTTTAAAGCCTTCCACCAGAATCACATCCAGCTGTGAGCTATCCATTCGGCTTGCGAGATAATACAGATCCGGCTCCGCCTCGTCCGGTGTTTCGGTCATCAGCGCCCAGCGTTTCGTGCTGGCGACTAACGTCTGGGCGGCACCCGCTTTACGCAGCATATAACTGTCCTTACCCGGCGTGTCGACATCCATATCGTGATGAGTATGTTTAATCAGGCCCGGACGAATGCCTTTTTCACGCAACAGCGGGATCAGCGCTTTCAGCAGTGTTGTTTTCCCCGTGCCGCTCCATGCGGCGATACCCAGTAATGGAATCATTCTCTCCCCTGCCACTTTTCAAGTTCGGCCAGCGTATTCACATTGGCAAAATCCGTTTTACCGGAAAACGTCACGGCACTGCCGTTAATTTGACGCAGGAATACCATGACGCGCCGTTCTCCGCGCGCCAGATAATCCGCCAGGGCCGCTTTTACTGAATGGTGAACCAGTGCGATAGCGGGGTGGTCGCGCTCGCCATCGCTCACCCACACCGCAGGCCGTGTTGCTTTCGCCGACCACAGGCGCTGTGCCAGGGAGGCGGGAATATGCGGGGTGTCGCACGGACAAAACAGATACCATTCGCCGGGAAGCTGCTGCATTGCGGAAAGCATACCTGCGAGCGGCCCCGGGAAGTCCGGCAGCGTATCGGTGATGACCGGGTATCCGCCCATGCGATAAGCCTCCAGATCCCGGTTAGCGCTGATAGCGACGTGCTCTACCTGCGCGGCAAGACGCTCCGCCACATGCCGCCATAGCGGCTTACCATTTAGCAGCATCAGCCCTTTATTCTGCCCGCCCATTCGCGTCGCCCGGCCGCCTGCCAGCACCACGCCGGTAATAGCACTAAGCTTATCCAAGAATATCACCTCTTTTCATACGGTTTTGTCCCTGCTAACGTGTCAGCCAGATAAAAGGAGCCCATGATGAAATGCAAACGTCTTAATGAAGTTATCGAGCTGCTTCAGCCTGCCTGGGAAAAAGAACCCGATCTCAACCTGCTGGAGTTTCTGCAAAAGCTGGCCACCGAATCCGGTTTTACCGGCGAACTGGCCGATCTTACCGATGATGTTCTGATTTATCAGTTAAAAATGCGTGATGCCGATAAAGACGCCGTCATTCCCGGCATCCAGAAGGACTACGAGGACGATTTCAAAACGGCGCTGCTGCGCGCTCGCGGCGTGATTAAAGAGTAAAAGCTTGTAAGAGAAGCCCTCGCGTTCGCTTTGAAATGATATCCTGAAGCATTGCTTGTGTTTTCCGGATATCGGGATGACAGATAACGCTTTTACCTTCCAGACGCTACAGCCAGATACCATCATGGATGCCCTGTTTGAACACGGCATTCGTGTGGATTCTGGCCTGACTGCGCTTAATAGCTTTGAAAACCGCGTTTATCTTTTTCAGGATGAAGATCGTAAGCGGTTTGTTGTGAAATTTTACCGCCCGCACCGCTGGAGTGCCGATCAAATCCGCGAAGAGCATCATTTCGCGCTTGAACTGGAAACCGATGAAGTGCCGGTGGCGGCCCCGCTGCGCCTGAATGGTGATACGCTCTTAACGCATGATGGCTATATGTTTGCCGTTTTTCCGGGCCTCGGTGGCCGTCAGTATGAAACGGATAACCTCGATCAAATGGAATGGGTCGGACGCTATCTGGGACGTATCCACCAGACCGGTAAGCAGCGCCTCTTCTCGCACCGTCCGACCATCGGCATTAACGAATATCTGCTGGAGCCGCGCGCAGTCTATGAGACAAGCACGCTCATCCCTGCTTCGCTTAAGGCCTCGCTTTTACAGGCAACTGATGCGCTGACGACCGCCGTTACCGCCCGCTGGCAGCCCGGTTACGATGCGCTGCGCCTGCACGGCGACTGCCACCCGGGTAATATTCTCTGGCGCGACGGCCCGCTGTTTGTCGATCTCGATGACGCCCGCAACGGCCCTGCCATTCAGGATCTCTGGATGTTACTGAACGGCGATGCCGCCGAGCAGCGCATGCAGATGGAAACCATTCTCGAAGCTTATGAGGAATTCACGAGCTTCAATCTTAAAGAGCTTGAGCTGATAGAGCCGCTGCGCGCCATGCGTCAGGTCTACTATCTGGCCTGGCTTATCCGTCGCTGGGAAGATCCGGCGTTTCCGCGCAACTTCCCCTGGCTTGCTGAGGAAGATTTCTGGCGCCGTCAGACCGCGACGTTTAACGAGCAAATTCGGGCGCTCAATGAGCCTCCTTTACAACTAACGCCAATGTATTGATCAGTAATATTCAGGAGAGAGTAAATGATGAAGAAGATTTGGCTGGCGCTGGCCGGTATGGTGATGGCATTCAGCGTATCTGCTGCCGACTACACTGACGGTAAACAATACAACACGCTGGAAAAACCGGTTGCTGGCGCGCCGCAGGTCATGGAGTTCTTCTCCTTCTACTGCCCGCACTGCTACCAGTTTGAAGAAGTACTGCACGTTTCCGACAACGTGAAGAAAAAGCTGCCGGCTGGCACCAAAATGACCAAATACCACGTTGAGTTCCTGGGCCCGCTGGGTAAAGACCTGACGCAGGCGTGGGCGGTTGCGATGGCGATGGGGATTGAAGATAAAATCACGACCCCGATGTTTGAAGCTGTGCAGAAAACCCAGACCGTACAAACGCCTGCCGACATCCGTAAAGTCTTTATCGACGCGGGTGTGAAGCCGGAAGAATATGACGCCGCCTGGAACAGCTTCGTCGTGAAATCACTGGTCGCGCAGCAGGAAAAAGCGGCGGCGGACGTTGGCCTGCAGGGTGTGCCTGCGATGTACGTCAACGGTAAATACCAGCTTAACCCGCTGGGCATGGATACCAGCAATATGGACGCGTTCGTCCAGCAATATGCAAATACAGTGAATTACCTGCTCGGCCAGAAATAATCTGCCTGAGTAAAAGAAAAGCCGGTCACTGACCGGCTTTTTTATACGTCTGATAAATGGCCTCCAGCTCGGCGTCTTTATCATTCCACAGGCCGTTCAGCCACTGCTGAAAGCGGCGCTTAAAGTTTTTATCGTTAACGTAATCGCCATGCAGCGACGCTTCCAGCGGTAACAGATCAACACGCACCACTATACGCGTCAGCTTTCCGCTTAACATATCGTAAAACGGCGTGCGGTTATTTTGCGGGTAGCAGAGCGTCACGTTTAACAGCTTATCGAACTGTTTTCCCAAAACATTTAACGCCATGGCGATGCCAGCCGCTTTCGGCGGAAGTAAATGCCGGAAGGGGGAACGCAGCTGGATCTTTTTTTCTTCGGTAAAACGCGAGCCTTCGACGAAATTCACTATCGTGGTGGGATAATGGCGGAATTTCTCGCAGGAGCGGCGGGTGGTTTCCACATCTTTACCGCGGCGTTCCGGGTGGCGCAGCAGATAGCTGCGGGAATAACGACGCATAAAGGGCATATCCAGCGCCCAGCAGGCGAGCCCAATAAAAGGCACCCAGCCAAGCTGTTGTTTCAGGAAATATTTATTCATGGGAATATGCTTACGGAACAGCACGCACAGCACCACAATATCGGCCCAGCTGTGGTGATTGCTGATAAGTAAATACCAGCTCTTTTTATTCAGGCCTTCCAGCCCTTGTACTTCCCATGTGAGATGGGGATTCAGGTGCAGCAGTAATGCCAGCCCTTCACACCAGCAATACATCATAAAATTACAGAAGCCGGAAACCGAACGCCAGACGGCAGGAAAAGGCAGCAGCAGTTTAATTATGCCCGCAAGGATAATTGGCACGGAGCATACAATAGTTACCACAATAGCCAGCACGATGCTCAGCAGCAGCGTCGTCGCAGCGAGTAATCTCGACATAATAATTTTCAGACGGTCAGATAAAATGCCGGGTCGGCAGAGGGCGCAGATTCTAACAGAAAACGTTCGCACGGGATGAGCCTAAACGTAACGCGGGATGAATAACGCCTGGTTTTAAGCGCTAAAAAAGCGAACCGGCAAAAGCCCTTTTTTATATCCACAATAAAACTTTTCCGCCAAAAAATAATTAGCGGTCACAGATATTTCATAACCCCATGATTTTTTAGATTATTTACAGCGCTTCGTTACGTTTTTATCTCACGTTATTAATAGCTTAGGTTTTTGTGCACAAACTTATCCACAGGAAAGGTTGCGAGCGATCGCGCGGATCGGCAAAACTTTCTGGCCGATCGGCCCTTTGGGTTTCATGTTTTGCGCCAGGCTATGGCATCCTTTATCCATAACTTCATTACCAGGCACGGACATTATGGTTCAGATCCCAGAAAATCCCCTTATTCTCGTCGATGGCTCTTCTTACCTGTATCGGGCGTATCACGCGTTTCCGCCGCTGACCAACAGCGCAGGCGAGCCCACAGGCGCCATGTATGGCGTGCTGAATATGCTGCGCAGCCTGATACTGCAGTACCAGCCCAGCCATGCCGCCGTGGTGTTCGACGCCAAAGGCAAAACCTTCCGTGACGAACTGTTCGAGCACTATAAATCTCACCGTCCGCCGATGCCCGACGATCTGCGCGCGCAGATTGAGCCGCTGCATGCGATGGTCAAAGCAATGGGGCTGCCGCTGCTGGCGGTGTCCGGCGTCGAGGCCGACGACGTTATCGGCACGCTTGCGAAAGAAGCGGCGGCGGCGGGCCGCGCGGTGCTTATCAGCACCGGCGATAAAGACATGGCGCAGCTTGTAACGCCAGACGTCACGCTTATCAACACTATGACCAACACGGTGCTGGGGCCGGAAGAGGTCTGTGCGAAATATGGCGTGCCGCCGGAGCTGATTATCGACTTCCTGGCGCTGATGGGCGACTCGTCCGATAACATTCCGGGCGTGCCGGGCGTTGGCGAAAAAACCGCCCAGGCGCTGTTGCAGGGGCTCGGCGGTCTGGACGCGCTCTATGCGAACCCCGAGAAAATCGCGGAGCTCTCCTTCCGCGGCGCCAAAACCATGGCCGCGAAGCTTGAGCAAAACAAAGAGGTGGCGTACCTCTCTTATCAACTGGCGACCATCAAGACCGATGTTGAGCTGGAGCTGAGTCACGATCGTCTCGAGGTGCAGCAACCGCTCGCTGATGAACTGCTGGCCCTCTTCAGACAGTACGAGTTCAAACGCTGGACGTCCGATCTCGAAGCCGGTAAATGGCTGCAATCGCGAGGCAAACCCGCGGCGAAACCGACGGAAACCATCGTCGTCGAGGCGGAGCCGGAAGAAGAGGCCGTCGCGCTCTCGGCGGAGCGTTACGTCACTATCCTTGACGAAGAGACGCTGCTGGAGTGGATTGCGCGCATTAAAAAAGCGCCGGTGGTGGCGGTGGACACCGAAACCGACAGCCTCGATAACCTCACAGCCAATCTGGTCGGCATCTCGTTTGCCACCGAACCGGGCCTTGCGGCTTATATTCCGGTCGCGCACGACTATCTCGACGCGCCGGATCAGCTCGACCGCGAGCGCGTGCTGGCGTTACTCAAGCCCCTGCTGGAAGATGAGAAACTGGTGAAAGTAGGCCAGAACCTCAAATTCGACCGCGGCATTTTGCAGAATTACGGCATTGAGCTGCGCGGTATCGTCTTCGACACCATGCTGGAATCCTATATTCTGGACAGCGTCTCTGGCCGCCACGATATGGACAGCCTTTCCAGCCGCTGGCTGAAGCATACGACCATCACGTTTGAGCAAATTGCCGGCAAGGGCAAAAACCAGCTCACGTTTAATCAGATCGATCTTGAACAAGCCGGGCGCTACGCGGCGGAAGACGCGGACGTCACGCTGCAGCTGCACCTGAAAATGTGGCCGAAGCTTCAGCAGCACACAGGCCCGCTGAATATCTTCGAACATATCGAAATGCCGCTGGTGCCGGTGCTGTCGCGCATCGAGCGCAACGGCGTCAAAATCGACCCGGCGGTGCTGCACGCGCATTCACAGGAAATCGCCCTGAAGCTTGCTGAGCTTGAGCAAAAAGCCCATGAGATCGCCGGCGAGCCGTTCAATCTCTCCTCCACTAAGCAGCTGCAAACCATTCTGTTTGAAAAGCAGGGCATTAAGCCGCTGAAGAAAACGCCGGGCGGCGCGCCGTCCACCTCGGAAGAGGTGCTGGAGGAGCTGGCGCTCGACTACCCGCTGCCGAAAGTTATTCTGCAATACCGCGGCCTTGCGAAGCTGAAATCGACCTATACCGATAAGCTGCCGCTGATGATCAACCCGAAAACCGGCCGTGTGCATACCTCGTATCACCAGGCGGTCACCGCGACCGGGCGCCTGTCTTCTACCGATCCGAACCTGCAAAACATCCCGGTGCGTAACGACGAAGGCCGCCGCATTCGCCAGGCGTTTATCGCGCCGGAGGATTACGTGATTGTCTCTGCGGACTATTCACAGATCGAGTTGCGCATCATGGCGCATCTGTCGCGTGATAAAGGGCTGCTCAGCGCCTTTGCCGAAGGCAAAGACATCCACCGCGCGACCGCGGCGGAAGTGTTTGGTCTGCCGCTGGAGAGCGTTTCTAACGAACAGCGCCGCAGCGCCAAGGCGATTAACTTCGGTCTGATCTACGGCATGAGCGCGTTCGGGCTATCGCGCCAGCTTAATATCCCGCGTAAAGAGTCGCAGAAGTACATGGATCTCTATTTCGAGCGCTACCCAGGCGTGCTGGAGTATATGGAGCGCACCCGCAAGCAGGCCAAAGATAACGGCTATGTGGAAACGCTGGACGGGCGTCGCCTCTATCTGCCGGATATCAACGCCAGCAACGCGGCGCGGCGCGCAGGCGCTGAACGCGCGGCCATCAATGCGCCGATGCAGGGCACCGCAGCGGACATCATCAAACGCGCGATGATCGCGGTCGACGGCTGGCTGGAGAAAGAGCAGCCGCGCGTGAAAATGATCATGCAGGTGCACGATGAACTGGTGTTTGAGGTGCATAAAGATGACGTCGAGGCAGTGTCGCTGAAAATCCATGAGTTGATGGAAAACAGCATGAAACTGGACGTGCCGCTGCTGGTGGAAGTGGGCAGCGGCGAGAACTGGGATCAGGCGCATTAATCCCTGAACGGTGAGAACGCGCTTTTGTAACTTAGCAACATAACTAATAGATTTTTGTGATAATCATTAGAAATTGCTATGTAAAGAATGAAAAGAAATTACAAAAAGTGCTTTTTCCCGTCATAAAAAAAGGGTAGAGTTAGCGATGTAGGGTACAGAGGTAAGATGTTCTATCTTTCAGACCTTTTACTTCACGTAATCGGATTTGGCTGAATATTTTAGCCGCCCCAGTCAGAAATGACTGGGGCGTTTTTTATTGCGCGGAAAAAAGTATCGAGAGACGCGCGAGCCAGGCCCGCGCCGGTGGAGGGTTATTCTTGCGCTGCGTCGGCTTCGGTCATCGGCGCCAGGTCGTTAAACCAGCTGTCCAGCTTGCCGCGCAGTTTATCCACGCCCATTTTCTTCAGTGACGAAAACGCTTCTACCTGCACGTCGCCGTTAAAGGCAATCGCCGCTTCCCGCACCATATTCAGCTGCGCTTTACGCGCGCCGCTCGCCAGCTTGTCGGCTTTGGTCAGCAGCACCAGCACGGGAATATTGCTGTCCACCGCCCACTCGATCATCTGCTGATCGAGATCTTTAAGCGGATGACGGATATCCATCAGCACCACCAGGCCTTTCAGGCACAGGCGTTTTTCCAGGTATTCTCCCAGCGCGCGCTGCCATTTGCGCTTCATCTCTTCCGGTACTTCGGCATAGCCGTAGCCGGGCAAATCCACCAGACGCTTGCCGTCGGCCACTTCAAACAGGTTGATAAGCTGCGTGCGTCCCGGCGTTTTACTGGTGCGCGCCAGGCTTTTCTGGTTGGTGAGCGTATTCAGGGCGCTCGATTTCCCGGCGTTGGAGCGGCCAGCGAAAGCCACTTCGATGCCCGTGTCGGCAGGAAGATGGCGAATATCCGGCGCGCTGGTTACAAAGTGCGTCTGTTGATAGTTCAACTGAGTCAAAACGGTCGTCTCCGTCAGGATAAGCGTAAGCAATAGCCGCGATTATACCTGAACAGGGCTAAAAGGCTGTTGTTCTCTCCGCTGGCTTACAAAACGCCGGCGAGACGTGTGAGAGATCCGCCCGTTAAGCGTTGAGACTTTGCCAGCATAAAAAAGCGACCGTTAAGTTTTACTTAAGTAAAAACAGCAGGTTAGACTTACAGAAATGTCCTAAAGTGGACATTTATGGCCGTGAATGGCTTGAGCCCGCCGTTCAGGCTGGTAAAGTAGGCGTCACGGACAACGGAGTGTCGCAACGGATAATAACTCAGGATGAGGTGTCTGGAGCGTCAGGGTGACGAAGCACACAGCATACCAGGACGGTAAACGTCGGAGACGTTAACAGGGATAAGGAAACACGACACGGAGCGTTGTCGGCTGAAGGAAAAACAGGGTTAGTTGTAAGCGCACCAGGATGGTGGATACCGGTGACCGGTTAAAAAGTCAGGAAAAAAGGCGACAGGTTTACCTGTCGCCTTTTTTCTTTACTTGCTTTCTGCTAGATTCCGCCGCAATTCTATACTGTTTAAAACGGCCCAAGACGAAAAATTATGAAGCAACCCTCTTCCTCTGTGCGTGGCAAAGGCCCCGCTAAAGCTAAAACTCGCCGTAAAACGCGTGAAGAATTAAATCAGGAAGCCCGCGACCGTAAGCGCGATAAAAAGCACCGCGGCCATGCGGCGGGCAGCCGCGCGACAGGCGCCAGCGCGTCCGGGAAATCCTCCGGTCAGTCAAAACAGAACGATCCGCGCGTCGGCAGCAAAAAACCGATTCCGCTTGGGGTCAGCGACGCTCAGGACACCAGGCCTCAGAAGCACCAACAACCTAAAAGTGAGAAACCTATGTTGTCACCGCAGGAAGAGCTGGACATGCTGGAGAACGATGAGCGCCTGGACGCGCTGCTGGAGCGCCTGGAAAACGGCGAAACCCTGAGCGCTGACGATCAGGCGTGGGTCGATTCCCGTCTCGATCGCATTGATGAACTGATGCAGCAGCTCGGCCTCTCTTACGACGATGACGAAGAAGAGGAAGAGCAGCAGGAAGATATGATGCGTCTGCTCAAGGGCGGCAACTAACCCTTCCGATGGGCCCGACCGTCCTGCTTATACTCCTTCCGATAGTATGTTATCTGGTGTGGTTATTCGTTAAACTACACCGGCTGTCGCGGCGCCAGAAGTGGCTGCGCAGCCGGCTTGTCACCCGCCCGGCGGGTGGGCCAGTTCGCCGAACGCGTCGGCGAAACCGTCGGAAGGAGTGAGCATGTCTGAGCAGGTGATTGACTGGGATCTGGCCCTTATCCAGAAATACAACTATTCCGGGCCGCGCTATACCTCGTATCCCACCGCGCTGGAGTTCTCTGAGGATTTTGGCGAGCAGGCGTTTGCCGACGCGGTCGCGCGCTATCCTGACAGGCCGCTTTCGCTTTACGTTCATATCCCTTTCTGCCACAAGCTGTGCTACTTCTGCGGCTGCAATAAAATCGTCACCCGTCAGCAGCATAAAGCCGATCAGTATCTCGACGTACTGGAGCAGGAGATAATTCACCGCGCGCCGCTTTTTGCCGGGCGTCGCGTCAGTCAGCTGCACTGGGGCGGCGGTACGCCGACCTATCTGAGCAAGGCGCAGATCAGCCGTCTGATGGGCCTGCTGCGCGCGAATTTCCACTTTAACGACGACGCTGAAATCTCCATTGAAGTCGACCCGCGCGAAATCGAGCTCGACGTGCTGGACCACCTCCATGCCGAAGGCTTCCGCCGTCTCAGCATGGGCGTGCAGGATTTCAACAAAGAAGTGCAGCGGCTGGTTAACCGCGAGCAGGATGAAGACTTCATCTTCGCGCTCATTCAGCGCGCGCGCGGGGTCGGCTTCACGTCAGCCAATATCGATTTAATCTACGGCCTGCCAAAGCAGACGCCGGAAAGCTTCGCCTTTACGCTGCAACGCGTGGCGGAACTCAACCCGGACCGCCTGAGCGTCTTTAACTACGCGCACCTGCCGACGCTGTTCGCCGCACAGCGCAAAATCAAAGAGGCCGATCTGCCGTCGGCGCAGCAGAAGCTCGACATCCTTCAGCAGACCATCCAGTCGCTGACCCAGGCGGGTTATCAGTTTATCGGCATGGATCACTTCGCAAAGCCCGATGACGAGCTCGCTATCGCCCAGCGCGACGGCGTGCTGCACCGTAACTTCCAGGGCTACACTACGCAGGGCGATACTGATCTGCTGGGGTTAGGCGTGTCGGCCATCAGCATGATCGGCGACTGCTACGCGCAGAACCAGAAAGAGCTTAAGCGTTACTATCAGGCGGTAGACGAACAGGGCAACGCGCTGTGGCGCGGGCTTGCGCTGACGCGCGACGACTGCATCCGCCGCGACGTCATTAAAGCGCTGATCTGTAATTTCCGGCTCGATTTCGCCGCGATCGAAAAGGCGTGGGGTCTGCGTTTTACCGACTACTTCGCAGAAGATTTGCAACTGCTGGCGCCGCTTGCGAAAGACGGGCTGGTGGAGGTTAACGATGGCGGGATTAGCGTCACGGCGAAGGGGCGACTGCTTATCCGCAACGTCTGTATGTGCTTTGACGTTTATCTGCGCCGCAAAGCGCGGCTGCAACAGTTCTCACGCGTGATATAAAAAAAGCGGGCATCATGCCCGCTTTTTTTAACTAAAGAAGTTAACCAGCGCTGCGCACAGCAGGGCGGCAATCGCCGTCTGGGGCGTATGACCCGCGGCGGCGCCAGCTTCCGCGCTCTGCGTAGCGATATGGATCAGTGATTCCAGCATAACAACTCTCCCCCATAAACGCGCCCGATCATACTCAAGCCTGGCGGACAGTAAAGTATAAAATTAGAGCAATTTGTATGCGACAACGCTTTTTTACACATTACGCCAGATTACTCCATGCCGAGCTCTTTGAGCTTGCGCGTCAGGGTGTTGCGCCCCCAGCCCAGCAGGCGCGCCGCCTCCTGTTTATGCCCCTGCGTATGACGCAGCGCCGTGGTCAGAAGCGTGCGCTCCATCTCCGGCTGCGCTTCGGACAACAGGTTTTGATGACCGGAACGCAGCGCCCGGTCGGCCCACTGCGCCAGCAACGTCGCCCAGCTCTCCGGGAGTGTCTGCGACGGCGCGTCCGGCACGCTGGTCTCAAACAGCTCGGCGGGTAAATCCTGAATCAATACTTCCTGGCCTGCGGCCATCACCGTCAGCCAGCGGCAGGTGTTTTCCAGCTGACGCACGTTGCCGGGCCATGCGAGGCGCGTTAACGCGGCTTCGGTTTCCGGATGCAGCAGTTTGGCTTCCACGCCCAGCTCGCGCGCCGCCACCTGCAGGAAATGACGCGCCAGGCGCGGGATATCCTCGCGGCGCTCGCGCAGCGGCGGCAGATGCACGCGGATAACGTTCAGGCGATGGAATAGATCCTCGCGGAATTTCCCCTCCTGTACGCGCAGCTCCAGATTCTGGTGCGTCGCCGCGATAATGCGCACGTCCACTTTGACCGGCGCATAGCCGCCGACGCGGTAAAACTGACCGTCCGCCAGCACGCGCAGCAGGCGGGTTTGCACGTCGAGCGGCATATCGCCTATCTCATCGAGAAACAGCGTGCCGCCGTCGGCCTGTTCGAAACGGCCCTGGCGAATCTGGTTGGCGCCGGTGAACGCGCCTTTTTCATGGCCGAACAGCTCCGATTCGATAAGGTCTTTGGGAATGGCCGCCATATTCAGCGCGATAAACGGCGCTTTGACGCGCGGGCTGTGGCGGTGCAGCGCGTGCGCCACCAGTTCTTTACCGGTGCCCGACTCGCCGTTAATCAACACGCTGATGGAGGATCGCGAGAGGCGCCCGATAATGCGAAACACATCCTGCATCGCCGGCGCTTCGCCGATGATATCGGTCGTCGGGCCGAATACCTGCGCGCTGCGCGGCTGTTGCTGCTCCTGATAATGGCTAATGGCGCGCTCAACCAGCGCCACCGCCTCGTCGATATCAAAAGGCTTCGGCAGATAATCAAACGCGCCCTGCTGGTACGCGCTGACGGCGGCATCGAGATCGGAATGCGCCGTCATAATGATGACCGGGAGCATCGGATGGCGCTGTTTAATCTGTTTAAGCAGCGTCAGGCCGTCCATGCCCGGCATACGGATATCCGACAGCAGCACGTCCGGGGTTTTGGTGCTTAGCGCGTCCAGCACCTCGTTGCCGCTCTCAAAGGTGGTGCAGCTTAAGCCTGCTCCGGTGAGCGCGCGCTCAAGCACCCAGCGAATGGAGCTATCGTCATCGACGATCCAGACAATCCCTCGTTGCATAATCACCTCTATTTCCGAATAGGCAGGAAAACCGAAAATTCGGTATGGCCTGGCCAACTGTTAAATTCGATTTTTCCCGAATGCTGATCGATTAGGTTGCGGGCGATGGAAAGCCCCAGCCCGGTGCCGCCTTCGCGGCCGCTGACCATCGGGTAAAACAGCGTATCCTGCAGGTGCGCCGGAATGCCCGGCCCGTTGTCTTCCACGTCGATGCGCGCCGCCAGGCGGTAACGCACGCCGTGCAGCGTCAGCTGAAACGCGGTACGGGTGCGCAGGGTGATTTCGCCGCCTTCGTCGCCCAGCGCCTGAAGGGCGTTACGCACGATATTCAGCAGCACCTGCTCTATCTGATCAGGATCATGTGTAAATTCCGGCAGGCTTGGGTCGTAGTCGCGCAGAAGCCGAACGTTCTCCGGCAGCTCCATCGACACCAGCTTCACCACGCGCTCGGCGACTTTATGAATGCTCTCGGTAACGTGCATGCCCGGCTGCTGCGGCCCTAACAGACGGTCCACCAGATTACGCAGGCGGTCGGCCTGTTCGATAATCACTTTGGTGTATTCGGTCAGCGACGGGTCGGGCAACGCGCGGGCGAGCAGTTGCGCTGCGCCGCGCAGGCCGCCAAGCGGGTTTTTAATTTCATGCGCCAGCCCGCGCACCAAATCGCGCGCCGCGACCTGCTGAGCATGCTGGAGTTGTTCCTGGCTTAGACGTCGCTGATTGTCCATCGGGGCCATTTCCAGCAAGATCAGGCCATCCGGCAGACGTTGCGCCGTCAGGGAAAGAATGTGCGAGCGACCATCGATGACCAGCGTCACTTCGTTATCCGTAAACCCCTGGCCCGCGTTCAGGCTCTCCTGCATCAGGCTGATATTCAGGGAAAAATAACTCAGAAGCTCTGGTAACGGCGTGCCATAAAGCTTTCGTGAACTTTGCGCGAGCAACTGCTGCGCCGCCGGGTTGGCGTAATGCACCGCCAGGTCGTCATCGACCAGCAGAATGCTATTGATTAATGCGTTAAGGATCTGCCCAGCATCGGGCAGCGTGCCTGTTGCCATCCAGCAGTCCCCCAGGTTTTTGCACCATTTTAGTGCAGTATAGCGTTTTAACGATGAAAAAGGCGTTAAAACCGGTTTCGGGTGGTGAAAAAAGCCCATCCGAAGATGGGCTAAAGTTTCCACGGCAACAAAAAAACAGTGACGGATTTCACGCAGTGGCGACAACCTGAAATCCGTTGGCTATCAACTTCAAAAAAGCATTACACGCTGTAGTACAGTTCGAACTCTACCGGGTGCGGCGTCATGCGAACGCGGTCGTTCTCTTCGATACGCAGCGCGATGTAAGCGTCGATGGCGTCGTCGGTGAATACGCCGCCTGCGGTCAGGAACTCGCGGTCCTGATCCAGCGCCTGCAGGGCTTCTTCCAGAGAGCCAGCAACCTGCGGGATCTCTTTCGCTTCTTCCGGCGGCAGGTCATACAGGTTTTTGTCCATCGCTTCGCCCGGGTGGATCTTGTTCTTGATACCGTCAAGACCAGCCATCAGCAGGGCCGCGAAGCACAGGTACGGGTTAGCGGCCGGGTCCGGGAAGCGCACTTCGATACGACGCGCTTTCGGAGAGGCGACAACCGGGATACGGATAGACGCAGAGCGGTTACGCGCGGAGTAAGCCAGCATCACTGGCGCTTCGTAGCCCGGGACCAGACGCTTGTAGGAGTTGGTGGTCGGGTTGGACAGCGCGTTAATGGCTTTCGCGTGTTTGATAACGCCGCCGATGTAATACAGCGCCTGCTCAGACAGACCCGCATATTTGTCGCCGGAGAACAGGTTGGTGCCGCCTTTAGACAGGGACATGTGGCAGTGCATACCAGAGCCGTTATCGCCAAACATCGGTTTCGGCATGAAGGTCGCGGTTTTGCCGAAGCGGTGCGCGACGTTATGCACGACATATTTGTAGATCTGAATTTCGTCCGCTTTTTTGGTCATGGTGTTGAAGCGGGTGGCCACTTCGTTCTGACCTGCGGTGGCAACTTCGTGGTGGTGAGCTTCAACCACCAGGCCCATCTCTTCCATGGTCAGACACATCACGGAACGGATGTCCTGAGAAGAGTCAACCGGCGGAACCGGGAAGTAACCGCCTTTCACGCCCGGACGGTGGCCTTTGTTGCCGCCTTCGTATTTGGTGGAGGAGTTCCACGCGCCTTCGATGTCGTCAATCGCGACATGGGAGCCGGAGATGGAGCTGCCAAAGCGGATGTCGTCAAACAGGAAGAACTCAGGTTCCGGCCCGAACAGCACGGTGTCGGCGATGCCGGTGGAGCGCAGGTACTCTTCCGCACGTTTGGCGATGGAACGCGGGTCGCGATCGTAGCCCTGCATGGTGCCCGGCTCAAGGATGTCGCAACGAATAATCAGGGTCGGTTCTTCGTAGAACGGGTCAATGACAGCGGTGGAGGCGTCCGGCATCAGCACCATGTCAGATTCATTGATGCCTTTCCAGCCACCGATAGAGGAACCATCGAACATTTTACCTTCTTCGAAGAAGTCGGCGTTCACCTGGTGGGCTGGGATGGTGACGTGCTGTTCTTTACCTTTCGTGTCAGTGAAGCGCAGATCCACAAACTTCACTTCATGTTCATTCAGCATCGTCAGAACGTGTTCAGCGGACATACTTAACTCTCCCGGATTTGTCATTGTCGTCGTGGTAACGAGGTATTCAGTACTTATTAAAATTGGCGTCGCCGCCCTGAAAACTTTAAAGCGAAATCTGTGCCAACTTTCAAATCCCCCTAAAAAGGCGCTATGATGCGCGTCATAGTGCAAAAGGGCTGCACCAGAATGGACAGATTGCACCAATATAGTGCCTGTGTGTAAAAAACAAGCACTGTGTTGGTGCAATTTACGTTTAATAGCCCTTTTACCGCTGCGTGAAAAGGATCACAAAGCCTGGCGACAACACTTGTTTGCGTCAGATGATTGTGATCCTGTTTAGTCCTTCGATTAATACGTGTACAATAACGCGCTATTTCTAATGCCTGAGGCAAAGTTGTGATCGAAAAATTGCGTAACATCGCCATCATTGCGCACGTTGACCATGGTAAAACGACCCTGGTTGACAAGCTGCTGCAGCAATCCGGTACGTTCGACGAACGTGCTGAAACTCAAGAGCGCGTGATGGACTCCAACGATTTGGAGAAAGAGCGTGGGATTACCATCCTCGCGAAAAACACCGCGATCAAATGGAATGATTACCGTATCAACATCGTTGATACCCCTGGGCACGCCGACTTCGGTGGTGAAGTTGAACGTGTCATGTCCATGGTTGATTCCGTGCTGCTGGTGGTTGATGCTTTTGACGGCCCGATGCCGCAGACGCGCTTCGTGACCAAGAAAGCATTTGCCCATGGCCTGAAACCTATCGTGGTTATCAACAAAGTTGACCGTCCGGGCGCGCGTCCTGACTGGGTTGTGGATCAGGTGTTCGACCTGTTCGTGAACCTCGACGCGACCGATGAGCAGCTGGACTTCCCTATCGTTTACGCTTCTGCGCTGAACGGTATCGCGGGTCTGGATCACTCTGACATGGCGGAAGACATGACCCCGCTGTACCAGGCGATTGTTGACCATGTACCGGCACCGGACGTCGACCTCGACGGCCCGCTGCAGATGCAGATCTCCCAGCTTGACTACAACAACTACGTTGGCGTCATCGGTATCGGTCGCATCAAACGCGGTAAAGTGAAGCCGAACCAGCAGGTCACTATCATTGATAGCGAAGGCAAAACCCGTAACGGTAAAGTCGGTAAAGTGCTGGGCCACCTCGGTCTGGAGCGTATCGATACCGATCTGGCGGAAGCTGGCGATATCATTGCTATCACCGGTCTTGGCGAGCTGAACATCTCCGACACCATCTGCGACCCGCAGAATGTCGAAGCGCTGCCGGCGCTGTCCGTTGACGAGCCGACCGTTTCTATGTACTTCAACGTCAACACCTCGCCGTTCTGCGGTAAAGAAGGTAAATACGTTACCTCTCGTCAGATCCTTGACCGTCTGAACAAAGAGCTGGTGCACAACGTTGCGCTGCGCGTTGAAGAGACCGAAGACGCTGATGCGTTCCGCGTTTCTGGCCGTGGTGAACTGCACCTGTCTGTTCTTATCGAGAACATGCGTCGTGAAGGTTTCGAACTGGCGGTTTCCCGTCCGAAAGTTATCTTCCGCGAAATCGACGGCCGTAAACAAGAGCCGTTCGAAAACGTGACGCTGGACGTTGAAGAGCAGCACCAGGGTTCTGTGATGCAGGCGCTGGGCGAGCGTAAAGGCGACCTGAAAAACATGAATCCGGACGGCAAAGGCCGCGTACGTCTCGACTACGTGATCCCAAGCCGTGGCCTGATTGGCTTCCGTTCCGAGTTCATGACCATGACCTCCGGTACCGGCCTGCTGTACTCCACCTTCAGCCACTACGACGATATCCGTCCGGGCGAAGTGGGCCAGCGTAACAACGGCGTACTGATCTCTAACGGTCAGGGTAAAGCAGTCGCGTTCGCGCTGTTCGGTCTTCAGGATCGCGGCAAGCTGTTCCTGGGTCACGGTGCGGAAGTCTATGAAGGCCAGATCATCGGTATTCACAGCCGCTCTAACGACCTGACGGTTAACTGCCTGACCGGTAAGAAACTGACCAACATGCGTGCGTCCGGTACGGACGAAGCGACGGTTCTGGTTCCGCCTATCAAGATGACCCTGGAGCAGGCGCTCGAGTTCATCGATGACGACGAACTGGTTGAAGTTACCCCGCTGTCCGTACGTATTCGTAAACGTCACCTGACGGAAAACGATCGTAAACGTGCCATGCGCGGTGCGAAAGAAGAGTAATACGGTGCATCCGTAAGCCGGGTCAGCGTTAACGCCGCCCGGGCTGAATAAAAAGCCGCTGAGCGATCAGCGGCTTTTTTTACGTCATAACGAATACCGTAACCCAAGACGGAGCCGGTACTGTTCACGATGATAGTCATTCCAGCGGTCCAGCCACTGCAACTCGACATAAGGCAGCCAGTGTTGACTGAGCTTATAGCGAAAGCCGTTGGTGATTTCCCAGTGATGGTCTTTGCCGTTTTTACTGTGGTAGTCATTTACCCGCTGAAAGAAGTGCGGCTCAAACGTATACGCGAGCTTATCCGTGACTTTAAAATTCCAGTAATTGGCAAATTCATGCGTGTCGTTTTTATCCATCTGGCCATTAAAATCCGGCGTGTCGTAATTATTGTGGTTATAACGATAACGGACCGTCAGATTAAACCAGGACGCAAATTTATAGTTAGTGTCTAAATAGAGCGCGCCGCCGGATCCATTGATACTGTCATTAATGAGCCCGCCGGGCTGGAACGTCAGACTTTCCGTAGGTTTAAATAACGGATACCAGCCTTCAATTTCATTATAGCTGTGCTTAACCTCATCCCATTTCCCCACGTTGTAGGCATTGGTGGCCATCAGGCCGGCACCCATATCAAAGTTATAGCCCGCACGCAGGATAACCTCGTGCAATTCCGAGGCAGTGTTATACGCTTCACGGGTTTCGACATAGGCACCTGCGAAAGCCGCGCAGGGCACAGAGGAACAGAGCAGTGCGGTTGCGATTCTCTTCATAGTATTTCCCTATAACACGTACAGAAAGGCCGCCCCTTCGGTAAACAGAAGGGGAGGATTGAAAATGTTTATGGTTATAAAGTGACGGCTGACGCTTTATTGTCGGTGTTAATTTCCGGGGCGGCGGTATATTTCTTCCGCCTGGCGATGTCCTCAATAATAAAGGCGAAGCGCTGTTCATTGAGTTTATAAAACAGGCCCATGATCAGGGCGGCGATCATCGCCAGCCCGCACGGCCAGAGGAAAATCAGCTGGCGCAGCCCTTCGAGCGTCGCGGCGGTTTGTAGCGCGTTTGGCACATAGCCGATTTGCGTCAGCATAATGCCCGGCAGGAAGCCTGCCAGCGCCGCGGAAACTTTGCGTGAGAACGTATAGCCGGTATAGACCGAGCCCTCGGCGCGAATGCCGGTTTTCCACTCGCCGTAATCCACCGTATCCGGCACCAGCGCCCAGTTCAGGCTATTCACAAACGCCGTGCCGAAAAACGCCATACACGAAAACAGTACGAAGCTCAGCGAGGTCGCGCCCCACAGGTAGTTAAAAATATCTCCTGTGGCCCACAGCGCGAGCCCGCCCAGATAGACCCGTTTCTTGCCAAAGCGCTTTACCGCGCCTGGCACCATAAACACGCCGATCAGAATGCAGCCCATACTGAATAAGCCCATCCACGACAGCAGATGCACGTCGTTGAGTACGTACTGCGTGTAGTAGACCTGGATAGCGAGCTTGATATTAAACGCCGCCAGCGTGCAGAGATTGGCGATGCACAGCACCAGCAGCGGCGGGTTCTGGAAAATCGCGCAGAATGACTTCAGCATGCCCGGCTTATGCCCGGCGGGCACCACTTGCACATAACGCTCGCGCACGCCGCGGTAGCAGCACAGCATGCTGATAAGCCCGACGGCCGCAAAAAGCAGCGCCGCGACCAGGTAACCCGTCGCCGGGCGCGCCGTAAACAGCGACTGAACCGGCATAAAACCGACCGTGCAGAGCAGCAGCCCGAGCGTTGCGCCGCCCTGCCGCCATGCGGCGAGATGCGCACGCTCCTGCGGGTTTTTAGTGATAGCGGGCACCATCGCGCCATAGGCGCAGTTCATCAGGCTGTAGAACAGGCCGAAGAGCATAAACAGCACCGTAGCGAGCGCGGTTTTGAGCGTCAGCGGCAGATCGTTGGCGACAAACTGCGCCGTCGCCACCAGCGCGACCGGGAACGAGGCAAACAGAATAAAGGGGCGGAACTTGCCTCGCGGGCCGGGCGCGCGCCGTGAATCCACCAGCACGCCGGTCAGCATATCGGTCAGCGCCGTGAAAAACTTGGCAACCAGGAAAATCACGCCGCCGTAGAAGGCCGGCAGATGCAACTCATCGGTGTAAAACTTCAGCAGATACAGCGTCCCGATACACAGCATCAGGTTGGAGCCGAAATCACCCATGCCATAGGATAACTTTTCCCGCAGGCTCAGGCGGAGCGTCAGCGGGTCCTGATTCGTGAATGCCGTCATAGCCGATCCTCAAAGCACGGCCCGCGCCAGGCGACGCGGGCGCGGTCAGGGTTATGCGCCAGGCGAGAACGCCCGCTTACGGTTTTCCAGTTCATCCACAATCCGCACGTACATCTTCTCGTTAAGGTTGTAGAAGCAGCCCATTGCGGCGATCGTCACCACCGCCAGCACGCACGGCCAGATGAAAATTAATTCCCGCAGGCCTTCAATCGTGGTGGCGGACTGCGCCACATTCGGCACATAGCCGATTTGCGTGAGCATCAGGCCCGGAAAAAACCCGGCCAGCGCCTGGGAGACTTTGCGAAAGAACGTGAAGCCCGTGTAGACCGTGCCTTCCGAGCGCACGCCGGTGCGCCATTCGCCATATTCCACCGTGTCGGAGACCAGCGCCCAGTTCAGGCTGTTCACAAATGCGGAGCCGAAAAATGCGAGGCATGAGAAGGCCACAAAGCTCACCGAGCCGCTACCGAAGGCGTAGTTCAGCACATCGCCCACCGCCCAGAGAAGCAGCCCGCCGATATAGACCTTTTTCTTGCCGAAACGGCGCACCGCGCCCGGCATCAGGAACACGCCGATAAAAATACAACCCATGCTGAAAAAGCCCATATACGAGAGCAGAATCGGATCGTTGAGCACGTACTGGGTGTAATAGACCTGAATAGCGAGCTTGATGTTAAACGCGCCGAGCGTGCAGAGATTGGCGATGCACAGGACAAACAGCGGGCGGTTGCCAGCGATAGCGCGAAACGACTGCAACAGCCCCGGTTTTTGCGCCGGGCTGGCGGCCCCTGTCTCGACATAGCGCTCACGCGTGCCCGCATAACACCACCACATAAACAGCAGGCCAAACAGCGAGAATAGCGTGGCGGCGAAAACATAACTGAGCTGCGGGTTGTCCTCGATAATATTCATCACCGGCACAAAGCCCACCGTACAGAGCAGCAGCCCGAGCGTCGCGCCGCCCTGACGCCATGCGGCGAGCGAGGCGCGCTCGTTAGGGTTTTTGGTGATGGCGGGCACCATCGCGCCATACGAGCAGTTCATCATGCTGAAAAACAGCCCATAGAGCATGAACAGCACCGTCGCCATCACTGCTTTACCGGTCATCTCAAACGGCGTGCCGACGAAATTCGCGATAGCCAGTAGCGTCACCGGAAAAGCGGCGTACAACACAAACGGCCGGAATTTGCCCTTCGGCCCGATACGGCGGCGCGAGTCGAGCATAATGCCGGTCCCCATATCGGTGAAGGCGGTAAAAAACTTGGCGATCAGAAAGATAATGCCGCCGTAAGTGCCCGGCAGCCCCAGCACATCGGTGTAAAACTTCAGCAGATACAGCGTGCCGATATCGAGCAGGATATTCGAGCCCAGATCGCCCATGCCATACGCGACCTTCTCTTTAAACGGCAAGCGCAGGGTGGCCGGATCGCCGCCCGGCGCGGTTGTGGTGTGACTCATCACGATTCTCCTTGCGCCCGCAGGAGGCCCTGCGGGCGAGCCTCATCAGATGTGGCGCAGCGTGGCGAACAGCGACGCCCATTCGCTCTGCGCCCGGTAGAACACTGGCGGCTTGCCGAGCGGCGCGTCCACAGTCACGTCGCCGCCGCCGCACGCCTCGCCGGTCCAGACGTTGATCCAGCTGTCTTCCGGCAGCCAGAGCGTCCAGTCGCGGCGCCCTTCTTCATGCACCGGAGCCACCAGCAGATCGCGGCCAAACAGATACTGGTATTTAAGGCTGTACGCCCGCGGCTCATGCTCGTAATGCAGGAAAAGCGGACGCATCACTGGCAGGCCGCTTCTGGCGTTGTGCGCCACCGCCTGTTTGATGTAAGGCTTGAGCGTGGTGAAGAGGGTCGTCATGCGGGCAAAATGCGCGATCGTTTCGGCATCGCCGTCAAACTGCCAGTTATCGCCCGGACGATTGCCTTCATGGGTACGCATCATCGGTGTGAAGGTGCTGAAATCGCACCAGCGCAGCAGCAGCTCCTTGCTGCGTTTCATATCAAAGAGCGTGGTATAGCCGCCAATGTCGCTGTGGTGCAGGCCGTGCCCGGACATCGCCAGCGACAGCGCCGCCGGCACTACGGAGGCGAGCCCGTCATCAAGGCTCCAGTCGACGTTCTGGTCACCAGCCCACATCATCGTTGAATACTTCTGGCTGCCGGTATAACCGGCGCGCATAAAGAACAGCACCTCGCCGAGTTTGCCGGTCTCTTCCAGTGCCTCGTAGTTGCACTTCGCCCACAGCGCGGGCCAGGCGTTATGCATAATTTCGGCGCTGACGCCGTTATGCAGATGCGTATCGGTCGGCAAATATTCGCCGAAATCCGCCATCCAGCCGCCGCAGCCCAGTTCAATCAGCTCTTTTTTAATGACCTCTTTATACCAGGCGTAAGCCTGCGGATTAGTCAGGTCGACCACGCCCGCGTAAAACTCACCGAATTCAACGTGATAATCCTTTCCCTGCGCGTCTTTGGTCAGATAACCGCGCGCTGAGGCCTCTTCACACAGATCGCGGTCGCTTGCCACATACGGGTTGATGTAAGAGAGAAACTGCACGCCCTCGCGCTTCCATTCCTGAATGCGCGCGTCCAGCTGCGGGTAAAGCGTCTGGTTCCATTTCCAGTTCCACATTACGCGCTTGCCGAATGAGGTCATGCGAATGCCGGACCAGTCCTGCGCCCAGATGCCGTTGACTTTGACGCCGCCGCGGCGCATCACGTCGAGCTTTTGCTGGCAAACGTCGGTGCCGCCCTGGATGCCGAGCGTCACACCGTCGTAGATCCAGTCCGGCAGCTCAGGCTGGCGACCCAGTAGCGCGGTCAGTTTTTCCAGCAGTTCGATATAAGATGGCGCGCATTCAAAGCGGATTGTTGCGTTATCTTCCCAGAACGCCAGTTCGTGATACTCCGGCGCGCTGAAATCGAAATTCATATAGCCGCTGTTGTCGACATGACAGTAGTACTTCTGGGTGCTGATAAAGGTTGGCTGCGGGAAGAAGGTCCAGTAATAATCGCCGCCCGCATTCTCTTTGCAGTCGGCAAGCCAGGTGACGTGGCTCTGCTTGTTGCGTCCCACGCCCTGTTCGCTGGTCCACAGCGGGAATGGTTTACCGCGCAGGTCGAAGTATGAAAACTGCTCGCCGCAGCCGTAGATATGATCGTCCGGGTTTGCCGCCAGGCGCAGCCAGAGGCGGTTATGGCGGCTATCGTCATTTTGCAAACGGAGCGTCAGACGACCGTTCTCATCGGCGCCGATATGCAGCGAGGCGCCCACGGCGTCGCCGCGGTTGAACCGCACCTGCCAGCCGTCGCTGGATCCGCTAATAGCGGCGCCGGTGAGGGCGATTTTTTCGTTCAGCTTGTCTTTAATGCTGAAGTTGCCGCGAAACATCTCGATATCCGCTTCGCCAGCGCCAGCCCACAGGCAGGGCGCATCGGGGGCGTGGCGTAAAATCAGGCGGTTCTGGTAGGTCAGCGAAAAGCCGTCTTCTGTTGTTATCAGCGTTATGTTTTGTAGGGTACGCATAAAATAAAGTCCTTAATTATTTGCCGGATGGCGCTTCGCGCATCCGGCTAAACCTTACTGGCGGGCGTTGACGTCCAGCAACCCGGCGGCGACCGCAGGCGCGAGGCCGGGCGCAAGCGGCAGGCGAGGAATAACCAGGCAGTGCAGCAGATGGTAGATATCCTGTTTGCCGTCCCAGACTTTCGTCGTGACCTGATTGTTCTCATCGAGCTCCTGCCACCATGAGCCGTTTTCGTAATCCATCAGGTGCTTCATGCAGTAGTCCCACCATTTCTGATACCAGGCTTCGTACTGCGCCTCGCGCGTCACGCTATAAAGCGCGTACGCCGTGCCCATCGCTTCCACAATCGGCCAGCGCACACGTTCGCGAACGATAGGCGCGCCGTCCCAGCCGACGGAGTAGACAAAGCCGTCAGCGCCGTCCGGTGCCCAGGCGTCGCGAATAGTGGCGTGGAACAGCCCTTTGGCGTCTTCGAGTAGCCATTCCGGCGCCGCCTCGCCACGGGCTTCCAGCGCGGCGCGCAGATGCAGCATCAGACGCGCCCATTCAATCCAGTGACCCGGCGTGCCGCCATAGGCGCGAAACCGGTGGGCCGGGTTCTCTTTGTTGTAATCCCGGATCGGGTTCCAGCGGGTATCGAAATGTTCGTTGACGCGGTAATCGCTTTTGCGGGCGACGTCATGAATGATGACCGAGGCGATGCGCAGCGCGCGCGCCAGCCATTTGCGGTCCTGGGTCACGTCATAGACGATCAGGAACGCCTCGACGGCGTGCATATTGGCGTTGCCGCCGCGGTAATTTTCCGTCTCGGTGAAGGCTTCGTCCCACGACTCCAGGCACATCTGCTCTTCTTCGCTCCAGAAATATTTCTCAATCACGGCGATGGCGTCATCCAGCAGCGCGCGGGCGGCGGGGTGACCGGTCGTCACGGCGCTGGCCGCGCCGAGCAGCACGAAGAAATGCTGATAGCCCTGCTTGGTGGCGTCCGTCACGCCGTTATCGTTAACGCAGGCGTACCAGCCGCCGTGCTGTTTGTCGCGAAGCGGTCCGTTCAGGGCGTTAATACCGTGCTCCACCAGCGCGTAGGCGCCGGGGCGGCCCATCAGGGCGGCGACGGAATAGACGTGCAACATGCGGGCGGTTATCCACAGATGCGTGCCCATTTCTTCTTTCACCTGGCCGTTATTACCGAGCCAGCCGAAGCCGGTGGGCACGGCGGCGTTGCGGCCAAACGCGAAAATACGGTCAGTTTCCTGTTCCAGCCAGCGGTGATGGCTTAGCGTGTTAAACCATTTCATTGTCTTTTCTCCTGTCAGCGGCGAGCCATCATTTCGTCAACCACTTCCCCTAAACGGCGCAGTTTTGGCAGGGCGACGTCGCGCAGCATCATGTCGCTGTCCGGCAGCCCGACGACCGACGACCAGACGGCGCGTCCGGCGAGAAAACCGCTGGCGCCTGCACTCATCGCGATCCGTACGGCGCGCGGGAAGAGTTTTTCATCGACGCCGGAAGAGAGGATCACCCACGGCATATTGATCTGGTCGTTAAGTTTCTGCGACGCGCCGAGCAACGCCTGAGCCTCGCCGCGCCCTGAAAGCGGCATTTCGACTTTATAGAGATCGGCCCCGCTGTCCCCGAGCTCCTTCGCGGCCTCGACGATTGCCCGTTCGCGATCGAACTTATCGCCGCGGCGCGGCGGGCGCACCACCGGCTCGATAATGCTTAGCAGCCCCTGCGCGTGACATTTCTCGTTAAAGGCTTTCACCATCGCGAGGCGCTGCTGCGGATCTTCATCGCTGCGCCAGAGCACCAGCAGCTTCAGCGCCTTGCCGCCGTGCTGGCGCACCGCCTGCGCGTCGATGCTGTTATCGATGGTCACGCTGTCGACGGGAATTCCGTTGCCGGGAATAAAATGATCGGCGGCGACGATCATGGCGCAACGGTCATCAATCGCTTTTTGTTCCACCACCTGCGGATAGCAAAACTGACGGTCCACCAGAATGGCGGAGGCGTAGGGCGAGAGTATGCGTGCGGCATTGACCTTAAAATCGGTCAGCACCGCGTCCGCTACCGGCGACGCGGCGCCTGCGGCCGCGAACATCAGACGCATCGCTTCGCGCTGATCTACCGCCAGCATGGCGAAACCGCCGGACGGGCGGGCAATCTCTTTCAGGGAATAGTGTTCCATGAGCGTTTTCCTTAAGGGTTATATCAAAGCGTGGCCTGGCGGGGCGTCAGCCCGGCGCTGACGCGCACCTGTTCTAAAATGGCGGACCAGTCCTGACGTCCGCGTCCGCTGGCGCGCGCCTGGTTGTAGACTTCTCGCGACGCCGCGCCAAGCGGCATCGGCACGTGAAGCTGATTCGCCACATCCAGCGCGATGCCTAAATCTTTATGGGCAAGGTCAATCATGAAGGCGGGCGACAGATCGCCTTTGAGCACTTTGTTGGGCCACGAGGTGGTGAAATGGCCTTTACCGGCCGGCGTGCCGCTCATTACCTGCAACGCCACATCGAATGAGAGGCCCAGCGCTTCGCAGAGCACGGCGGCCTCAGCGGAGAGCGCGTTGAGCGCGATGCTCATGTAGTTATTGATAAGTTTGACGCGAATGCCCATGCCCGGCCCGCCTGCACGGATAAGCTCTGAACCCATCGCCATCAGCACCGGCTCGGCGCGTGTTACCTGCTCCGGCGTACCGCCCGCCAGTAATAACAGCGTGCCGGATTTCGCATGATCCGATGTGCGGCCTACCGGCACATCCATCATGCTGAAGCCGCGAGCGCTGAGATCGTGAATCAGCCCGTCAGTCTGCAGCGGGTGGATGGTGGACATATCAATCACCAGCGCGTCGCGGGCGAGCGTCTGGCAGACGCCGTTTTCGCCCAGCAGTACGTCACGTACCAGATCGCCGTTTGGCAGCATAGTGATGACGAATTCCGCTTTTTCGGCGGCGGCGGCTGGTGTGGCGCAGGCGGCCGCGCCCTGAGCGACCAGCGCCTCTACCGTCGATTTATTCACATCACAAACCTGCAATCGGTGGCCGTGGCGCAGCAGGTTCGCCGCCATCGGCGCGCCCATCTGCCCCAGTCCGATAAATGCAATCGTCGCCATAACATGCTCCTGTGAGAGTAAAATCGGGTTGTCAGTTTTGCCCTTTATCATGGTTCATCTCTGTCTGTTTATGAGCGTATTTGTAATTTAAAGTCAAAAAATTGACAGCTATCACTTTTTTACGATCCGGGAAAATTAAAATGCCGCTATGGTGAATGGCAGGAACAGTCGCGGGCGTCGGCCCGCCTTAAGCGCAAACAGAGAGGACGCTATGGTTCGCATCGCATGTGTGGGTATCGCCGTACAGGATCGCATTTATACGCTGGATGCCCTGCCGAACGAGGGCGGCAAATATGTGGCGCAGCACTACCGGGAAGTCGGCGGTGGCCCGGCCGCGACGGCGGCTGTGGCGGCAGCGCGCCTCGGCGCAGAGGTGGATTTTATCGGTCGCGTGGGTGATGACGCGACGGGGACGCAACTGCTGGCGGAACTGGCTTCGTTTGGCGTGATTACCCGGCTGGCGCGGCAGGTGACGGGCGCGCGCTCTTCGCAGTCGGCGATTCTGGTGGATGCGGCGGGCGAGCGGATCATCGTGAACTCTCCGAGCCCCGATTTACCGGATGACGCCGCCTGGCTTGAGGCTGTGGATTTCAGCCGTTACGACGCGGTGCTGGCGGATGTGCGCTGGCACGACGGCGCGCTGCGCGCGTTAACCCTGGCGCGCTGTGCGGGCGTGATGACGCTGCTGGACGCGGACGTCACGCCGCAGGATATCCGCCCGCTGGTGGCCTTAAGCGATCACGTGGCGTTTTCCGCGCCGGGCCTTGCGCGCCTCGCACCCGGCGCTGGCCCTGAAGATGGGCTTAAAATGACAAAAATGCTCACAAACGGGCAGGTCTACGTCACGCTCGGTAAAGAAGGCTGCCTGTGGCTGGAAGAAAATGCGACGCTGCGCCACCAGCCCGGGTTTACGGTTGAGGTGGTCGACACGACCGGCGCGGGCGATGTATTTCACGGCGCGCTGGCGGTGAGGCTCGCGCAGGGCGAGCCGACGCAAGCGGCGGTGCGCTTTGCGAGCGCCGTCGCTGCGCTGAAATGCACCCGTCCCGGCGGACGCGCCGGGATCCCTGACTGTGATCAAACCCGCTCTTTTCTGGCACTTTTTGTATAAAATGCCGGGCGAGCAATGATTTTGAGGGGAGCGTTCATGAGCCTTACCGGAGTGACGGGCAATCCGCGCCACGATCAGCTGATCGGGCTTATCGCCGATCGCGGGTATATGAATATCGATGAGCTGGCGCAGCTGCTGGAGGTTTCCACCCAGACGGTGCGGCGCGATATTCGCAAGCTAAGCGACCAGGGTCTGATTACCCGGCATCATGGCGGTGCGGGGCGCGCTTCAAGCGTCATGAATACCGCCTTTGAGCAGCGCGAAATCTCCATGACCGACGAGAAAATCGCGATAGCGCAGGCAATCGCCGATTACGTACCGGACGGCTCGACGCTGTTTATCACCATCGGCACTACGGTGGAGCAGATAGCGCGCGCGCTGCTGAACCATAATCATCTGCGCATTATTACCAACAGCCTGCGCGTGGCGCATATTCTTTATAAAAACAGCCGCTTTGAAGTGATGGTGCCTGGCGGTACGTTGCGTGCGCATAACGGCGGCATCATCGGCCCCGTCGCGGCATCGTTTGTCGAAGGGTTTCGTGCGGATTATCTGATAACGAGCGTGGGTGCCATTGAGAGCGACGGCGAGCTGCTGGAGTTTGATGTCAACGAGGCGAACGTGGTGAAAGCCATGATGGCCCATTCACGACATATCTTACTGGCGGCCGATCATACGAAATACCACGCCTCGGCGGCGGTCAGTATTGGCAACGTGTCGCAGGCGACGGCGTTATTTACCGACAAACAACCTGGCGCCTCGCTAAACGGCATTTTAAAAGCCCATCAGGTCGAACTCGTGCAGGCCGAGCTGCCGCACGGCGACGGCGAAACCGACCGCTGATTTCCGTCTGCAACGCGCGGGCGATGCAAAAGCCGCGCGTTCGCACATAGTCAAAGTTCTCCTTTCTCGCTACAGTTAACTTTCCATGGCCCAAAAGGAGAGAGAGTCATGCTGTATATCTTTGATTTAGGTAATGTCATTGTAGATATCGACTTTAACCGCGTGCTGGGCGTCGAGTGATTTCAGCCGCGTGCCGCTGGCGAACCTGCGGCAAAGTTTCTCCATGGGCGAGCCTTTTCATCAGCACGAGCGCGGCGAACTGAGCGACGAGGATTTCGCGAAGGCGTTATGTGAAGAGATGGCCTTGCCGTTGAGCTTCGAGCAGTTTTCTGCCGGCTGGCAGGCGGTGTTCGTCGGGCTGCGCCCGGAAGTCATTACCCTCATGCAGCAGCTGCGCGAGCAGGGGCATCGCGTGGTGGTGCTCTCTAATACCAACCGGCTCCATACGACCTACTGGCCGGAAGAATACCCGGAAGTGCAGGCCGCCGCCGACGCGATTTATCTCTCTCAGGAGATGGGCATGCGCAAGCCGGAGCCGGAAATCTACCAGAAAGTGCTGGAGCAGGAAGGCTTCAGCGCCCGCGACGCTGTGTTCTTCGATGATAACGAAGCGAATATCGACGGCGCGCGTAAAGTGGGTATCACCAGCATTCTGGTGACCGACCGTAAAACCGTACCGAACTATTTCGCGAACCCGGCATGTTAAGATCCGTTCATCAAAAAGCGGCCCGCCGAACCGGGCCGCTGATCGCCTGGCTTAAGCTGCTGTGGAGCCGGATCGACGAAGACAATATGACGACGCTCGCCGGTAACCTGGCGTATGTGTCGCTGCTTTCGCTGGTGCCGTTTGTGGCAGTGATTTTCGCGCTGTTCGCCGCATTTCCAATGTTCTCTGATGTCAGCATTCAGCTGCGCCATTTCGTGTTTGCGAATTTTATGCCCGCCACGGGCGATATCATCCAGCGCTATATCGAGCAGTTCGTTGCTAATTCCAGCAAGATGACGGCTGTCGGCGCGCTTGGGTTGATTGTGACCTCGCTGCTGCTGATGTATGCCATCGACAGCGCGCTTAATACCATCTGGCGCAGCACGCGCAAACGCCCGAAGGTCTATTCCTTCGCCGTGTACTGGATGATTTTGACCCTCGGTCCGCTGCTGGCGGGCGCGAGTCTGGTGATCAGCTCCTATCTGCTGTCGCTGCGCTGGGCGAGCGGCTTTACGACGATGATCGACGAAGTATTGCGTATTTTTCCGCTGCTGCTGTCGTGGCTGTCGTTCTGGCTGCTTTACAGCGTGGTGCCGACGACGCGCGTGCCGGGTCGCGACGCGCTGGCAGGCTCGCTGGTAGCGGCTCTGCTGTTCGAGCTTGGCAAAAAAGGTTTCGCGCTGTACATCACCATGTTCCCTTCTTATCAGCTGATTTACGGCGTGCTGGCGGTGATCCCCATCCTGTTTCTCTGGGTCTACTGGACCTGGTGCATCGTCTTGCTTGGCGCGGAAATTACTGTCACTCTCGGGGATTACCGCCAATTACGACAAGCCGCCAGAGAAGAAGCTGAACCAGTATGATTGCATTAATTCAACGCGTGACCCACGCCAGCGTGCGCGTGGGGGAAGAGGTGACGGGTGAAATCGGGCCAGGACTTTTAGTCCTGCTGGGTGTCGAAAAAGAAGACGACGAGCAGAAAGCGAACCGACTGTGCGAGCGCGTGCTGGGATATCGCATCTTCAGCGACGAGCAGGGCAAAATGAACCTGAACGTGCAGCAGGCGGGCGGCAGCGTGCTGGTGGTGTCGCAATTTACGCTGCCTGCGGATACTGAAAAAGGCCTGCGCCCGAGCTTTTCGCGCGGCGCGCCGCCTGAGCAGGCTGAAGCCCTTTACGACTATTTCGTCAGCCGCTGCCGGGCGACGGGCATCAAAACGCAAACCGGGCGTTTCGCCGCCGATATGCAGGTCTCGCTGACGAATGACGGTCCTGTGACCTTCTGGTTGCAGATATGAACCAGATGCCCTCATGGCCGCGGACAACAAGAGAGAGTACCGCTATGTATCACCTTCGTGTACCCGAAACAGAAGAAGAACTTGAGCGTTACTACCAGTTCCGCTGGGAGATGCTGCGTAAACCGCTGCATCAGCCGAAAGGCTCCGAGCGCGACGCTTACGATGCGCTGGCCCATCATCAGATGGTGGTGGATGAAGAGGGCAACCCGGTCGCCATCGGGCGGCTCTATATCAACGCCGATAACGAAGGCTCGATCCGCTTTATGGCTGTCGACCCGACCGTGCAGGAGAAAGGCCTCGGCACGCTGGTGGCGATGACGCTGGAGTCGGTCGCGCGCCAGGAAGGCGTGAAGCGCGTCGTCTGTAGCGCGCGCGAGGACGCGGTGGAGTTTTTCGCCAAGCTCGGTTTTGTGAACGAGGGGGAGATAACCACGCCGCAAACCACCCCGCTGCGCCACTTTTTGATGATTAAACCGATAGCCTCGCTGGATGACATCCTGCACCGTGCCGACTGGTGCGCCCAGCTGCAACAGGCGTGGTATCAGCATATTCCGCTCAGCGAGAAGATGGGCGTGCGTATTCTGCAATATACCGGGCAGAAATTTATCACCACGATGCCGGAGACTGGCAACCAGAATCCACACCATACACTGTTCGCCGGCAGCCTGTTTTCGCTGGCGACGCTGACCGGGTGGGGGCTTATCTGGCTGATGCTGCGTGAGCGCCACCTCGGCGGCACGATTATTCTGGCTGACGCGCATATTCGTTATAGCCGACCGATCACCGGGAAGCCGGGCGCTGTCGCCGATTTAGGCTCGTTAAGCGGCGATCTGGACCGTCTCGCGCGGGGTCGTAAGGCGCGCGTGCAGTTGCAGGTGGAGCTGTCGGGCGACGATATCCCCGGCGCGGTGTTTGAAGGAATTTACATCGTATTGCCCGCAAAACCCTTCGGGCCGCTGGAAGAGGGCGGTAACGAGGAGGAGTAGTTGCGGGAATCCAGCGTATTTTAAAATGGTTTTGTACGGCAGGTAAGCGAAGCGCCACATATCGTTGCCCCGGTGGGTGCGCTGCGCTTACCCACTCTACGGGGTTGAAGTTGCGATTTTGCAGGGCAGGTAAGCGGAGCGCACCTGCCGTTGCCCCGGTGGGTATTTACGCCCCCGGTACGACACCGTTCTGCATGGTTTGCTGCACCTGCTGGCCGTTGGTGCCGGTCGCCTGCAATTGGCCGTTAACGCTCGGGCGCAGCGGCGCGTCGGCGGCCAGGCTGCCGCTCGCGGTGAGCTGAATATTGCCGTCGCCCTCCAGCGGCACCTGCGGCCATCCCCATTGATGCAATACGTTTACCGGCACCGCGCGGCCATTGAGGCTTAGCGTCGTCATGCGCTGCGGCAGTTGAGAAATCGTCGCGGTGGCCTGCAACATTCCCTGGCCTGCAAAGGCGCTCAGCTCGCTAATCGCAATGGTGGACGGATTCGCGTTCAGCGTCAGCGACGGACGGCGCACGTCGACGCGGTTAAATGTCGCGGCGGCGGCGTTTAGCGTGGCGTTGCCGCCCCAGATCCCCCATTCGCCGCTGCGCGCCAGCTGCAGATTATTGCCCCAGGCGTCCAGCGCGGTAAGCTGAAACGGCCACTGCGGATCGATATCGATAATCAGGTTGCGGCTCGCGGAAAGCTTTTTCACCGTCACGCTTTGCAGCCACGCGGGCAAGGTTTCCTGCCAGTGTTTTTTCCAGTCGGCGGGCAGCGTGTATTCCAGCCCGGCCAGCGCCAGTTCGTCGAGCGTCAGCGCGTTACCTTCGCGCTGCCAGCTGCCAGACGTCCTCACCATGCCGCCTTCCCAGCGTGAACTGAACTGGCGCAGCGCGACGCCCTGCGCGGAAAGATCGGCGTTAACGATAGGGTCGAGAAAATGCAGCGAGCCGTAAACCACTTCACTGGCATTCATCGACACGCGGCCGTCATCGCTCTGCCAGCTGCCGTTGGCAAGCGTCAGGTTACGCAGGCTGATATCCAGATCGGTCGCCGCCCAGCCGGGCCCTTCGAGCCGCGCGTCGGTGACGTCAATGCGCCCGAGCGCCAGCGAAGGCAATGTCGTCAGCGGTTTTAAGAAATCGCTGACCGTTTTATCGGTTTGCAGCCGGATTTCACTTAAGCGCAGCGTGTCCACTACCCAGCCGCCATTGGCCAGACGCCGGGCGTTGCCCGTGAGCGCGCCGCGGGCAATATCCGCGCCGAGGTTGGTAATGGTCACTTCATTATTATTGATTTCGCCCTGTACCAGCACGTTGCTGGCGGGCATACCGTTGAGCGTCAGAGAGCCTGCGCTCAGCGCGATATCCGCTTTGCTGCCAAGAATTTTCCCGGCCTCCGGCAGCCACGGGCTGATACCGCCGTTGACGCGCTGCGCGCTCAGGTCCCAGCCGGTTTGCGGACTGTTAAACGCCATATCGCTCAGCTGGAGGCGGTCGGCGCGAAAGGGCAGCGGCGCGGTGGACGGCGATAAATTGATCGTGCCTTTGTAGAGCAAAATGGTATCGACGTGCATCGGTTCGGTGATCTGGCGGCTGCTCAGGCCAATATCGACTTTTTGCGCCACCAGCGTGGCGGGCTGGCCGCGACGCCCGAACGTGACGTTTTTCAGCACCAGATGCGAAGGCGCGGAGAAGCGGTGGTCCATTTCA
>Ga0157365_10000147_pt1 | contig 33141 bp, 27 predicted proteins | sample AttsexASBM3_FD_111478 | JGI IMG/M metagenome (GOLD analysis project Ga0157365, IMG submission 111478) | Fungus gardens microbial communities from leaf cutter ant in Ribeirão Preto, State of São Paulo, Brazil - Atta sexdens ASBM3 | ecosystem: Host-associated > Fungi > Mycelium > Unclassified ...
AGAAGAAGACTTTATCGACCGCCTGCTGGTGGCCAACACCCACGATACGATCCTCTGCTTCTCCAGCCGTGGTCGTCTCTACTGGATGAAAGTCTATCAGCTGCCGGAGGCGAGCCGCGGCGCGCGCGGTCGTCCTATCGTTAACCTGTTGCCGCTGGAAGCGAACGAGCGTATCACCGCTATCCTGCCGGTGCGTGAGTACGAAGAGGGCGTTAACGTCTTCATGGCGACCGCCAGCGGGACCGTGAAGAAAACGGCGCTGACCGAGTTCAGCCGTCCGCGTACCGCCGGTATCATCGCGGTGAACCTGAACGAAGGCGATGAGCTGATTGGCGTCGACCTGACGGCCGGTAAAGACGAAGTCATGCTGTTCTCCGCGCAGGGCAAAGTGGTGCGCTTTAAAGAAGACGCCGTGCGTCCGATGGGCCGTACCGCCACCGGCGTGCGCGGTATTCGCCTCGGCGAGGGCGACAGCGTGGTGTCGCTTATCGTGCCGCGCGGCGAAGGCGCTATCCTGACCGCCACCCAGAACGGTTACGGCAAGCGTACCGCGGTGGAAGAGTACCCGACCAAGTCGCGCGCGACCAAAGGGGTTATCTCCATTAAAGTCACCGATCGCAACGGCCCGGTGGTCGGCGCGGTGCAGGTTGACGACGCGGATCAGATCATGATGATCACCGACGCCGGTACGCTTGTGCGTACGCGCGTGTCGGAAATCAGCGTGGTGGGTCGTAACACCCAGGGCGTTATCCTCATCCGTACTGCGGAAGATGAAAACGTGGTGGGTCTGCAACGCGTAGCCGAGCCGGTGGATGACGAGGAGCTCGACTCCATCGACGGCAGCGTGGCGGAAGGCGATGACGAAATCGCGCCGGAAACCGATGTCGATGACGACGCGGCGGACGACGCCGACGAGTAATCGTCACGCTTTCGCAGCGATCATTCGCTACACGCAAGGGCCGGTTTTACCGGCCCTTTCTTTTTTCGGCGCGCAACGCGCCAGGCTGCTCTGAATATCGCCGGATAACGTTGTTGCCGTTGCGGCACAAGGGTTTTGCGGCTACCTTAACGGCATTCCTTTTTCTTACCTCACGGCTAGCTGGTGCCCCTTTGAAATACTTCGTCTCTTTCCGCTCGACGCTTAAAGTGTCGCGTTATCTTTTCCGGGCGCTGGCGCTGCTGCTCTGGCTGCTTGTCGCCCTGTTTTCGGTGTTTTACATCGTTAACGCGCTGCACGTAAAAGAGTCGGAAATTCGTCAGGAATTTAACCTGAGCTACGATCAGGCGCAGCGCTATATTCAGCGCACCTCTGACGTCATGAAAGAGCTGAAGTATGTGGCGGAAAACCGGCTGGATAATATCGACGCGCTGCTGAAAAACGGGCGCGGGCAGAATGACCCGCTCAACTCGCCGTCGTTCGTGCCGCTGTTTACCGACTCCGACTGTAATACGCTCGGCACCAGCTGGCGCGGCTCGCTGCAGTCGCTCTCCTGGTTTTTGCGCTACTGGCACGACAATTTCTCCGCCGCCTACGATTTAAACCGCGTGTTTCTGATTGGCTCCGATAATCTCTGCATGGCGGATTTTGGCCTGCGGGAGATCCCGCTGGAGCGTGATAAAACGCTTGAGGCGCTGCATGAGCGCATCATGAAATACCGCAACGCGCCGCAGGACGAGCGCGGCAACAGCCTGTTCTGGGTCGCGCAGGGGCCGCGCCCCGGCGTCGGCAATTTCTATTCCCTGACGCCGGTCTACCTCGCGAACCGCCTGCAGGGGCTGCTTGGCATCGAGCAGACCATCCGCATCGAAAACTTCTTCACGCCCGGCAGCATGCCGATGGGCGTGACCATCCTTGATGAAAACGACCGTCCGCTGTTTGCGCTGACCGGCCCGGAGACGCGGATTGAGCGCGACGGTGAATGGGAGCAGGAGCGCGCGTGGTTTGGCTATACGTCGGGCTTTAAACAACTCATCCTGAAAAAGAGCCTGCCGCCGTCGTCATTAAGCATCGTCTATTCCGTGCCGGTCGATCTGGTGCTGGAACGTATCCGGATGCTTATCCTCAACGCCGTGCTGCTGAACGTGCTGGTGGGGATTGTCCTGTTTACGCTGGCGCGCATGTATGAGCGCCGTATTTTCATTCCGGCGGAAAACGACGCCCAGCGTCTTGAAGAGCATGAGCAGTTCAACCGGAAAATCGTCGCGTCGGCGCCGGTCGGGATCTGTATTCTGCGCACCCAGGATGGCACCAATATTATTTCCAACGAGCTTGCGCATAATTATCTGAATATGCTGACGCACGAAGACCGCCAGCGGCTCACGCAGATCATCTGCGGCCAGCAGGTGAACTTCGTCGACGTGCTCACCAGCAACAATACCAACCTGCAAATCAGCTTCGTGCATTCGCGCTATCGCAATGAAAACGTGGCGATCTGCGTGCTGGTGGATGTCTCGGCGCGCGTGAAAATGGAAGAGTCGCTACAGGAGATGGCCCAGGCGGCCGAGCAGGCGAGCCAGTCGAAATCGATGTTCCTCGCGACCGTCAGCCATGAGCTGCGCACGCCGCTGTACGGCATTATCGGCAACCTCGATCTGCTCCAGACCCAGGAGCTGCCGAAAGGCGTCGACAGGCTCGTGACGGCGATGCATAACTCCTCAAGCCTGCTGCTGAAAATCATCAGCGACATCCTCGATTTCTCGAAAATCGAATCAGAGCAGCTGAAAATCGAACCGCGCGAGTTCTCGCCGCGCGAAGTAATGAGCCACATCACCGCCAACTACCAGCCGCTGGTCGTGCGCAAACAGCTCGGGCTTTACTGCTTTATCGAGCCTGACGTGCCGATGACGCTGCTGGGCGACCCGATGCGTCTGCAGCAGGTCATTTCCAACCTGCTCAGCAACGCCATTAAATTTACCGATATCGGCTGCATCATTTTGCATGTCGGCACTCAGGGCGATTATCTCTGCTTCCGCGTGCGCGACACCGGCGTCGGTATTCCGGCCAAAGAAGTGGTGCGGCTGTTCGATCCGTTCTTCCAGGTCGGCACCGGCGTGCAGCGCAACTTCCAGGGCACCGGGCTTGGCCTCGCGATTTGCGAAAAACTGATCAACATGATGGACGGTGATATCTCGGTGGATACCGAGCCGGGCATGGGCAGCCAGTTTACTATCCGTATTCCGCAGTGGCAGGCGCAACTGCCGCCGAAGCCAAACGTCGACGGGCTTTCCAATAAACGCTGCTGGCTGGCGGTGCGTAACGCGTCGCTGTGCGAATACCTGCAAGGGATGCTGACGCGCCACAATATTCGCGTCCAGAATCATCACGGCGAAACGCCGGATAAAGACGACATTCTGATAACCGACGACGAAAACTGCGTCGCGTGGCAGGGCAGGGCGGCGATCCTCTTCTGCCGCCGCCACATCGGTATGCCGGTGGAGCGCAGCCCTGGTGTCTGGATGCACAGCGTGGCCGCGCCGCATGAGCTGCTCACCCTGCTGGGCCGCATCTACAGCATTAATGTGCAAGTGCCGGGCAGCGAACCGACGCTGCCCGCCGCCGCCGCAAGCGCCGAGCAGAATGAAGATATGATGATTCTGGTGGTGGATGACCATCCGATTAACCGCCGCCTGCTTGCCGATCAGCTCGGTACGCTGGGCTATCAGTGCCGCACCGCCAATGATGGCGTGGATGCGCTCAATGTGCTCAGCAAAAACCATATCGATATCGTGTTAAGCGACGTCAACATGCCGAACATGGACGGTTACCGCCTGACGCAGCGTATTCGCCAGCTGGGCCTGACGCTGCCGGTCGTGGGCGTGACCGCCAACGCGCTCGCCGAAGAGAAGCAGCGCTGTCTTGAGTCGGGGATGGACAGCTGTCTCTCCAAACCGGTGACGCTGGACGTGCTGAAACAGACCCTGGCGGTCTATGCCGACCGGGTGCGCAAAGCGCGCGTGTCATAAGGGCGCATCGTCACCCGTGGCGGTGCGCTTGCAGACGCAAGGGCAACATTGATAAGCAACACGAAACGGTGACTGGTAAGCGGCGGTAATCGGTTGTGGGAAAAACGGTGGGGAAAAGCGAGATGTCCCTGCCGCGAGGGCAGGGACGAAGGCGTTACTCTTTATCCGCCGGCGTCAGGCTGACGGAGGAGAGATAGTTCAGCAGCGCGATATCGTTATCCACGCCGAGCTTCATCATCGCCGATTTCTTCTGGCTACTGATGGTCTTGATGCTGCGGTTCAGTTTCTTGGCGATTTCGGTCACCAGGAAACCTTCTGCGAACAGGCGCAGCACTTCGCTCTCTTTCGGTGACAGGCGTTTATCGCCATAGCCGCCGGCGCTGATTTTCTCCAGCAGACGGGAGACGCTTTCCGGGGTAAATTTCTTGCCTTTTTGCAGCGCAGCCAGCGCTTTCGGCAGGTCGGTCGGCGCGCCTTGCTTGAGAACAATCCCTTCGATATCGAGATCCAACACGGCGCTCAGAATAGCCGGGTTGTTGTTCATGGTCAGCACGATAATAGATAAGGTCGGGAAATGACGCTTAATGTATTTAATAAGCGTAATGCCGTCGCCGTATTTATCGCCCGGCATGGAGAGGTCGGTGATAAGTACGTGCGCGTCTAACTTCGGCAGATTGTTAATTAATGCTGTGGAATCTTCGAACTCACCGACAACATTCACCCACTCGATTTGTTCAAGAGATTTGCGAATGCCGAACAGAACAATCGGATGGTCATCGGCAATAATTACGTTCATATTGTTCATGTATTAGGCTACCTTGCTACAGCAGGCTCTTGACGTAAACGTCAATGTCGCTGATATATTTTTCTATGGCTGTGGCATCCTTCTCGCGAATAAGATGCTCCAGTGTTTCACATAACTGTTTGCCGGGAACCAGATTCAGCATAGCGAACACGCCCTTCAGGCGGTGCGCCGTCTGCGCCAGCGCAGCGAAATCGCCGGCGGACGATTCAGTATACAATCTCTGAACATCATCCGGTACCGTATCGACGAACAGCGCATAATAGCCGCTGGCATGAAGCTGCGCATTTTCATCGCCGCCCATTGGAGATTCAGGAATATCTTCCTGCGCCAGTTGCTCTTCAATTAGTTGTAGCACTGCTTCCTGCATGGCGTGACTAATATTAAAGTTGACGCGCAGCTGTCCCGGTCCGATGCGTCGTACGCCAGCCTCATCATCGCTTAAAAGCAGGCCGTTGGCAGTAAGATTAGACGGATTATCCGTTAAAAATATATCAAACTCTTGACTCGATAATCTTTCATCCTGCGTGATGCAGGACGCGCCCCACTGTTCAAGCTGGCGCACCACCACGTTACGCACTTCGTTCGACGTAATATCGATCATCGCGATAACGTCATCCAGCAGGCGCTCGTCGCTCTCTTCGGTTTCCATCGGCTCAACTGGCATCGTCACATGCAGCGAATAGCGCGTGCCAAGCTCTTTGCGGGCTTTGATATTCAGATGCCCGCCGAGGCGGCGCGCCAGCTGGTTGCACAGATAGAAGGTGAGGCCGTTAGCCTTGCCGAACTGGTCGGTGGAGGTGTCGTTGAGGAACGGGAAGTGCAGATTGTCGATTTCGCTGTTACTGATGCCTTCGCCGGTATCCAGCACGCGGAACAGCAGACGCTCGCGCGCGCCTTCTTCGGCCATGATCTCCAGCGTAATTTTGCCAATCTGCGTTGTCGTCACGGAATAGTGCAGCAGCATCAGCAGGACTTTGCGCAGCGCCTCGCGGTCGCCATGGCGCTCTTCATTGGCGGCAAGCTGGTTGTTGATAAGCAGTTGCAGGCCTTTACGCTTGATAACCGGCAGCACTTCCGGCACCACTTCGTCGATAAGCTCCTGAATGGTGAAATCGGTCGGCGTCGGGCGCCAGAAATCGGCTTCCAGCTGATTCACCAGCTGAATTTCATCGACCAGACGGGCGATGCGTTCGGCCTGCTCGGCCAGCACCTGGCTTTCCGGCGCGTCGATCACCGCCGCCTGGCGGGCGAGCTGTTGCGTCGGGTCTTTCAGCGCCGCGCCGATATTCTGCATAAACACGGAGCGCCCCTGCTGGTTTTTCTCATACAGGCGCTGCGCCTGCTTGAGCTTTTTGTTCACCAGGATTTCGCGGTCCTGATCGCGAATAATGAAAATCTGGGTGCGCGGCACGACCTGGCTTCTGAAAAGCCGGATCTCGTAGAGCTCGTTATTGACCGTCGCCTGAATAATGCCCTGATGCTGGTCCGCCATCGAGGTGATGTTTTGCAGATTCAGGTGCGGCAGCAGGTGATCGGCGATTTTATTGCTCATGATCGTGCGGCTGGATTCCTGATCATGCACCAGCAGGCCCAGCGGCAGGACGCTCAGGATCTCATCATTGAGCGCGCGCAGCATTTGCAGCTCGGCGCTATTGACGTTGCTGGTCGCAGCCTCCACCGGGCGGCTCGGCTGGTGGCGGAACGTGGTATAGCCAAACAGCGCCAGCGCCAGCAGGCCGATATTCAGCAGCAGCGGCAGGAGGATGTTTTGCAGCGTCTCCATCAGCAGCGTCCCGAACGGCACTTCCCAGATAAGCCGCAGCTGGGTGCTGGTCAGCGCCGAGGAGATCTCAATGCGCGTGCTGTTGAAATTAATATTAACGCTGTCCGGGTCTTCTTTTTCCTGACCTGTGAGCGCGCTCTGACTGCTGTCAGGCTCCAGGCGGAAGCTCTCCAGCGGCATTCCCGGCGGGATAAGATCGTTAATCGGAATATCGAACGCCACGACCGTCGCGAGATGGCCCGGCTGGTTAAAGGTGGTGCGCAGCGTGAAATAGTGGCCGTTCTGCCAGGGGAGCTTGCGCAGCGGCGAGAAACTTTCGCGCTCGTCCAGGGCGTTCGCCTGCTGGAGCATTTCGGCGCGGCGCGAATCGGCAATCGCGTTAATCGAATTTTCTTTAAAGCCGGAGGAGAGATCTTTGAGCGGCAGCGTCGAGATAAGGATCATGCTGTTATCCTGGCCGTTCAGGTAATACATCGACCAGGGCGCGCTCTCGGCCCCCCACAGCGTATCGAGATAGCTTGAGATCCGCTGCGTCATATCGAGCGTGGAGCTGTCGTGCGAGCCGAAAATCAGCGCTTCGGTTTTGCGGTGCGGTTTTTCAAGATAATAGACATCCTGACGCAGTCGCGTCTCCTGTAGCCCTTCGCCGCTCTGACCGGCAGCGCTCGCGCCGATGTTGTCATAAATCTGCCAGGTGGCGTAACGGTAGGTGTCTACGCGTTTATGCAGCGCGTGGGTGATGTCGACTATCTGATAGCTTTTGTCTTTCAACCAGGCGTTAACGGCGCTCTGGACCATCACGCCCATCGTCACCAGAAGCACCACAATCAGTAATAAGAAGAAACGGGTAATACTGCCCGGCATAAGGGAAAATTTATTGGGGATCATTGCGTCTGGCTGACTCATTATTGTGCGTAATCCACCGGCCTGCGCCGTGTAAAGAAAAAAGAACCGTGCTGCGCCGGCGGCAGCTATCCATTTTTTAGCCTTCTCGTCCTGCGGCGTCGCGGCGAACGAAAGCGCAACGCCCGTAGCACAGGGCTTGTCGGGACGACACCTGTCTTCTTTTAACAGTATCGCAAACAATGAAGTATAAAGCGAAACGTATGATTTACCAGATGGTGAGAACGCTCTGAAACTGCGGCGCAGTGGGTGTGGGAGGGGGCCTGAGACCGGAAAACCGGGCGGAGATTGTCGCCTTTTTTATTCGCAGACGAACAAAATAACGGCAATGTGATTATTTAATAGTCGTTAACTTTACTTTAATTTACCCGAAAATAGTTGAACCTGAAATTTCAGGCAAAAAAATGCCGGATGCGAGCATCCGGCGGTAATTAGGGGTAAAACGAACATTCAGATATGAATGACGGTAATAAATAAAGTTAATGATGATAGCGGGAGTAATTCTAGTGGACTCTTCTCATTAGGTTTTGGCATTCAGTGCGGTAACAAATCCGAATGGTTATCGCATTGATTTTTAATGACTATATCCGGTTTCTTGATAATTTGTGCGAATATATTTAGCGATTAGTGCGGAAAAAAGTTCCGTCATATTAATATATTGTTACATTTTGAAGGCATTATGAAACACCTAAAAAGTTTTCGTATCATATTCCTGTTGGATTATTCGGCTCCGGTTTCGGACAATGGATTCGCCCACTAGTTCAGAGAATTAGTGAGCAGTGGCAATAATAAGTATATAAAGGCATATAACAGAGGGTTAATATAATGAAAGTTAAAGTTCTCTCCCTGCTGGTACCGGCACTGCTGGTTGCAGGCAGCGTAAACGCGGCAGAAATCTATAATAAAGACGGCAATAAATTAGATCTGTTCGGTAAAGTTGACGCTGAGCACTACTTCTCTGACGACAACAGCAATGATGGCGATCAGACCTACATGCGTATCGGCTTCAAAGGCGAAACCCAGGTAAACGATCAGATCACCGGTTACGGCCAGTGGGAATACCAGATCCAGGGCAACACCTCTGAAAGCGACAACCAGTCCTGGACCCGTGTGGCGTTCGCAGGTCTGAAATTCGGCGACGCAGGTTCTTTCGACTACGGTCGTAACTACGGCGTTATCTATGACGTGACCTCCTGGACCGACGTTCTGCCGGAATTCGGCGGCGACACCTACGGCGCGGACAACTTCCTGCAGTCTCGCGGCAACGGCATCGCGACTTACCGCAACACCGACTTCTTCGGTCTGGTTGACGGCCTGAACTTCGCTCTGCAGTACCAGGGTAAAAACGGCAGCGTATCTGGCGAGAACGACGCTACCGGCGGTCGCAGCCTGCTGAAACAGAACGGCGACGGCTACGGCATGTCTCTGACCTACGATCTGGGCGAAGGCTTCAGCGTCGGCGGTGCGATGGCTTCTTCCAAACGTACTGCTGACCAGAACAGCGCAGGCGTTTACGGCGAAGGCGACCACGCCGAAGTTTACTCCGGCGGCCTGAAATACGATGCGAACAACATCTACCTCGCGGCGCAGTACTCCCAGACCTACAACGCGACCCGTTTCGGTACCTCTAATGGTAGCGATCGCAGCGACATCTACGGCTTCGCTGACAAAGCGCAGAACTTCGAAGTGGTTGCACAGTACCAGTTCGACTTCGGCCTGCGTCCGTCCGTGGCGTACCTGCAGTCTCGCGGTAAAGACATCGCGAACAACGCAGTCAGCTACGGCGACCAGGATCTGCTGAAATACGTTGATGTGGGCGCGACTTACTACTTCAACAAAAACATGTCCACCTTCGTTGATTACAAAATCAACCTGCTGGATGACAACGAGTTCACCCGCGCGGCTGGCATCGGCACCGATGACATCGTAGCGGTAGGCCTGGTTTACCAGTTCTAATCCTCCTGGGATGTGCAAAAGGAGCCTGCGGGCTCCTTTTTTTATGTCTGGTGAAAATAAGGTAACCTTGGGCCGCCGCTACAGAGGAGAAACGCGTGAAATTATTCGGTAACCGTGCCGTGCTGCTGGCCGCCGCTTTGACCATCGCCGGATGCGACAACGCCCCGACATCCGCCCCGCAGGCGCTGGTGCTGGAGGGCAAAACGATGGGAACGACGTGGCGCGTCAGCCTGGCGGACGTGGACGTCGCGCGCGCGCAAACGCTGCGTGACAAAATCCAGGCGCGGCTCGACGCCGACGACCGCCTGCTGTCCACCTGGAAAAACGACTCGGCGCTGATGCGCTTTAATCACGCGCGCACCACCGCGCCCTGGCCAGTGAACGAGGCGATGGCGGATATCGTGACGGAATCGCTGCGCGTCGGCGCGAAAACCGACAATGCGATGGATATCACCGTCGGGCCGCTCGTCAATCTCTGGGGGTTCGGGCCCGATAAACAGCCGGTGAAAACCCCGGACCAGGCGCAGATCGACGCGGCCCGCGCGCGCACCGGGCTGTCGCACCTTAAAGTCATTAACGGGGCCGGGCAGCAGTGGCTGCAAAAAGATCTGCCCGATCTCTTTGTTGACCTCTCGACCGTAGGCGAAGGCTACGGCGCGGACGATCTGGCGCGCCTGATGGAAGAAGAGGGCATCAGCCGTTATCTGGTGTCGGTGGGCGGCGCGCTCGCCAGCCGCGGCATGAACCCTGGCGGCCACCCGTGGCGCGTGGCGATCCAGAAGCCGACTGACCAGGAAAACGCCGTGCAGGCGGTGGTCGATATCAACGGCCACGGCATCAGCACCTCCGGCAGCTACCGCAATTATTACGAGCTCGACGGCAAACGCCTGTCGCACGTCATCGACCCGGCGACCGGGCGGCCGATTACGCATAAGCTGGTGTCGGTGACGGTGATCTCGCCGACCGCGCTGGAGGCCGACGCCTGGGACACCGGCCTGATGGTGCTCGGCCCGGAAAAAGCGCGGGCCGTGGCGCTGCGCGAGAAACTGGCGGTCTACTTCATCACCCGCGAGGGCGACGGCTTCGCGACCTGGATGTCGCCGCAGTTCAAAACCTTCCTTGAGGAGCGCGAAAATTAAAAAGCAAGAACGTGAGTGTCCAAAGGCGGCCCCCAGGGCAAAGTCACGCTAACCTGTAAGAAGGAGAGCGCCATGAACGTAGCTGATTTTACCAGTGAACACGCCCGCTGGCAGGCGGTGGAAAACCGCGACGCGCGTGCCGATAACGCTTTTGTTTTCGCCGTGGTGACGACCGGCATCTTTTGCCGTCCGTCGTGCCGCGCGCGCCGCCCGTTGCGCGCCAACGTGCGTTTCTACCCGGATGCGGCGGCGGCCTGCGCCGCGGGGTTTCGCCCCTGCAAACGCTGTCAGCCCGCAGGCCTCACGCCGCAGGCGCAAAAAGCGCAGCGCATCGCCGCCGCCTGCCGCCTGATGGCGCAAAGCGAGACGTCGCTGACGCTCGCCGCACTTGCCGACAGCGCCGCCATGAGTCCGTATCACTTTCACCGCGAGTTTAAAGCCGTCACCGGCATGACGCCGAAAGCCTGGCAAAACGCCCTGCGCGCGCAAAAGCTCCAGGCGGCGCTGCGTGAGGGGATGAGCGTCACCGATTCACTCTGGGAGGCGGGATTTTCATCCGGCAGCGCGCTCTACCGCGAGGCCGACCGCGCGCTCGGTATGCGTCCGCAGCAGTACCGCCGCGGCGGGGAACAGATAGCGATCCGCTACGCCATCGCGCCCTGCGAGGCCGGGCGCTGCCTGGTGGCGGCAAGCGAACGCGGGCTCTGCGCCGTGCTGCTGGCGGATGATGACGCGGCGCTTGAAGCCGAGCTGGCCGCGATTTTCCCGCACGTGCAGCGTCTCGCGCCCGACGCGGCTTTCGCGGACCAGGTTGCGCAGGTGGTCGCATGGATAGACGCGCCGCAGGGCGAGCTGGCGCTGCCGCTCGATTTACGCGGCACCGCATTTCAGCTGCGGGTCTGGCAGGCGTTGCAGACCGTGCCGCCCGGCAGCACCATCAGCTATCAGGCGCTGGCGGCGCGTACCGGTAACCCGCAGGCGGTGCGCGCGGTCGCCAGCGCCTGCGCGGCCAATAAGCTTGCGATAGTGGTGCCGTGTCACCGGGTAGTGCGGCGCGACGGTGCGCTCTCCGGCTACCGCTGGGGTTCGGCCCGTAAGGCGCGGCTGCTGGCCCGTGAACGTGAACAGGAGACATAATGCTCGATCTCTTTGCCGATACCGATCCCTGGGAGGAGCCGCTCGCCGACGGCGCGGTCGTGCTGCGCCGCTTCGCGCTCGCCAGCGCGCCCGCGTTAATGGCGGGTATTGAAACGGTGGCTTCCCGCTCGCCGTTTCGCCATATGGTGACGCCGGGCGGCTATACCATGTCTGTTGCCATGACCAACTGCGGCGACGTGGGCTGGAGCACCAACCTTAAGGGGTATCTGTACGCGCCGGTCGATCCGCAAACCGGCGCGCCCTGGCCCGCCATGCCTGATGCCTTTCGCACGCTCTGCGACGGCGCCGCGCGGGCGGCGGGCTACCCTGATTTCACCCCCGACGCCTGTCTTATCAACCGCTACGCGCCGGGCGCGAAGCTGTCGCTGCATCAGGATAAAGACGAGCCGGATCTGCGCGCGCCGATTGTCTCGGTATCGCTTGGTCTGCCCGCCGTGTTTCAGTTCGGCGGCCTGAAACGCAACGATCCGCTTAAGCGTCTGCTGCTGGAGCATGGCGACGTCGTCGTCTGGGGCGGGCCGTCGCGGCTTTTTTATCATGGCATCCAGCCGCTGAAGCCCGGCCAGCACCCGGCCACCGGGGAATATCGCTATAACCTGACCTTCCGCCAGGCGCGCAAATAAAAATAAGAATTATTCTTGCTGTGAACGCGGAGCCGTTTAAACTGCTCGCTGTTTTTCACCGTCTGAGTCGTGCTTATTTATGGAACTTCTGCGCCTTGTCTGGCGCCAGTATCGCTGGCCATTTTCTCTAGTGCTCCTGCTGAGCCTCGCCAGCGCGGCGCTCGGCATCGGGCTTATCGCCTTTATTAATCAACGCCTGATTGCAACTGCCGATATCACGGTATCCGTACTGCCGGAGTTTCTCGGCCTGCTGGTGCTGCTGATGGCTATCACGCTCGGCTCCCAGCTGGCGCTCACCACGCTTGGCCACCACTTTGTCTTCCGGCTGCGCGGTGAATTTATTAAACGCATCATGGATACGCCGGTCGGGCAGATAGACAAGCTCGGCAGCGCCACGCTGCTGGCGGGGCTTTCCAGCGACGTGCGTAATATCACCGTCGCGTTCGTGCGCCTGCCGGAGCTGGTGCAGGGCGTCATTTTAACGCTCGGCAGCGCCGCGTACCTCGGTTGGCTGTCGGGGAAAATGCTGCTGGTGACCGCGCTCTGGATTGCCGTAACGCTCTGGACGGGCTACCTGCTGGTGCAGCGCGTCTATAAGCATCTCGCCACGCTTCGCGAAGTGGAAGACAGCCTGTATGACGATTTCCAGACCGTGCTGGAAGGGCGCAAGGAGCTGGCGCTCAACCGCGAGCGCGCAGAATACATCTTCGACAAAATCTACCAGCCGGACGCCGAACGTTACCGCCAGCACATCATCCGCGCCGACACCTTCCACCTGAGCGCGGTTAACTGGTCGAATATCATGATGCTCGGCGTGATTGGCCTGGTGTTCTGGATGGCTAACGGCCTCGGCTGGGCCGATACCACGGTCGCGGCGACCTATTCGCTGGCGCTGTTGTTCCTGCGCACGCCGCTGCTCTCGGCGATGGGCGCGCTGCCGACGCTGCTCTCAGCCCAGGTGGCGTTTAATAAGCTCAAACAGTTCCAGCTCGCGCCTTATACCCCGGCGTTCAGCCGCCCTGCGCGCCACTCAGGCTGGCAGACGCTGGAGCTGCGTGACGTCACGTTCACCTACCACGACGGCAGCTTCAGCGTCGGGCCGATTAATCTGACTATCCAGCGCGGCGAACTGCTGTTCCTGATTGGCGGCAACGGCAGCGGCAAATCGACGCTCGCGATGCTGCTGACCGGCCTGTATACGCCGGCTTCGGGCGAAATTCTGATAGACGGTAAACCGCTCGGCGCAGACGAGATGGACGCGTACCGCCAGCACTTCTCGGCGGTGTTTACCGACGTCTGGCTGTTTGACAAACTGCTCGGCCCCGGCGGCGAAGAGGCCGATCCGGCGCTTGTTGAGACCTGGCTGCACCGCCTGAAAATGGACCATAAGCTGACGCTTGAGAACGGCAAAATCCTTAACCTCAAGCTCTCAAAAGGGCAGAAAAAACGCGTGGCGCTGCTGCTGGCGCTGGCGGAAGGGCGCGACATCATTCTGCTCGACGAATGGGCCGCCGACCAGGATCCGCATTTCCGCCGCGAGTTTTATCAGGTGCTGCTGCCGCTGATGAAGGAGATGGGCAAAACCGTGTTCGCCATCAGCCATGACGATCACTATTTCATCCATGCCGATCGTCTGCTGGAGATGCGCCAGGGCGTGCTCTCGGAGCTCACCGGCGACGCGCGCGAACTCGCCAGCCGCGACGTGCTGGCGCGCACCGGCAGCTGACCGGCGCGCATAAAAAAAGCGGAAGTCATCTTCCGCTTTTTTACTCCGCTGCCTTACAACCACCGCGCTGACGGTGGTTTTTTTTATCTCACAGCCTGCCGCTCAGCCGCTGGTGGAAGTCGTGGCTGCGCAGATCCAGACCTTCAATTTCCACTTTCGCGTCATAGCGCTGGTAGCGCGTTTCGATGGCGTCCAGGGCCGCGACGGTCGAGGCGTCCCAGATTTGCGCGTGGGTTAAATCGATGATCACCCGCGCCGGGTCTTCGGCATAGTGAAAATGCTCGTAGAGGTCGTTGCTGCTCGCAAAAAACAGCGGGCCGCGCACGCGGTAGCGCACCGCCGCGCCATTATCGATAACCTCGCGCTCGGCGCGCACCACGTGGGCGACGCGACGGGCGAACAGCATCATCGCGAACAGCACGCCGCCCGCAACGCCAATGGCGAGGTTGCCGGTCCAGACGGTGGCGATCACGGTCACCACCATCACCAGCGTCTCCGACACCGGCATCCGCTTCAGGGTCGCCGGCGCGATGCTGTGCCAGTTCAGGGTTTTCGCGGCGACCACCATCATAATGCCCGCCAGCACCACCATCGGAATCTGCGCCATCACGGCGCTCAGCCCCGTGACCATCAGCAACAGCACCAGCGCGGCGACGACGGTAGAAAAGCGCGACCGGGCGCGGCCCAGCTCTACGTTTACCACCGTCTGGCCGATCATCGCGCAGCCGCCGATGCCGCCGTAAAACCCGCTCAGGACGTTGGCAACGCCCAGCCCCCAGCATTCGCGGCGCTTGCCTGACGGCGTATCGGTGATGTCATCCACCAGACGCGCGGTCAGCAGCGATTCCATCAGCCCGACAAACGCGATACTCAGCGCGCACGGCCAGACGATACGCAGCGTCTCGAGGTTAAGCGGCACCAGCAGCGGCGTGAAGCCCGGCAGGCCTGGCGTCATCGGGCCTTCGTCGCCCACCGTCGGCGGCGTCAGGCCGCACGCCCAGGCGATGACCGTTATCGCGACAATCGCCACCAGCGGCGACGGCACGCTTTTGGTGACGCGCGGCAGCAGCAGCACGATGGCGAGCGTCGCGGCGAACAGCAGCCAGACGGTCTGGCTCTGCCCCCAGACGTGCGGCACCTGCGCCATGAAAATCAGGATGCCGAGCGCGTTAACGAAGCCGGTCATTACCGAGCGCGGGATATAGCGCATCATCCGCGCCAGACCGAACAGCCCGAACAGGATCTGGATTATTCCGCCCAGCACCAGCGCGGGCAGAATGTAGCCGACGCCGTGCTGATGCACCATCGGGCCGATGACCAGCGCCACCGAGCCTGCGGCGGCAGTGACCATCGCCGGGCGTCCGCCGAGAATCGACATGCTGAAGCACAGCACAATCGACGCCACCAGGCTCACTTTCGGGTCGACGCCCGCAATCACCGAGAAGGAGATAACCTCCGGGATCAGCGCCAGCGCGGTCAGGATGCCCGCCAGCGATTCGCGCATCAGCAGGCGCGGCGTGCGCAGCACATGCGCCACAGAGAGCTCAGGAATGGCCTGGGCTGTGTTTTGAGTATCAGACATGGGTATTTGCAGGTGTTTTATTATCAGCGCCGCCCTTTGCGGGCGGCAGGGACGGGCGATGGTACAGAGCGCGGCGGCAAAATGCCAGCCCTGCCGGGCCGGGCGGGTTATTTCAGGCCGAGCTTGCGCGCGAGCCGGTGCAGGTTGCCGGGGTCCATCTCCAGAAGCCTGGCGCAGGCCGCCCAGTTATCACCGGCGACCTGCAACGCGCGCTGGATGTAGTCACGCTGAAACTGGCGCGTGGCGTGCTGCAGGTTTTCTATCTGCGGCGCGGCAGGCGGCGTGGCCGCGACAGGCGCGGGGGCAGCGTCGCCGGGGGCGAAGTGGTGCGCCAGCAGCCGCAGTTCCGGGCCGCGGCTCTCCGCCTGCGCCACGATAATCGCCCGGTAGAGCGCATGTTCCAGCTCGCGAATGTTGCCCGGCCAGCGCTGCGCCAGCAGCCAGGCGCTCGCCTGCGGGCTCAGCGCGACCCGTCTGAGGCCAAATTTCACGCGGCATTTTTCGCAGAAAAAGCCCGCCAGCAGCAGGATATCCTCGCCGCGCTCGCGAAGCGGCGGCACATGCAGCGGAAAGACGCTCAGGCGGTGATAGAGATCGGCCCGAAAGCCACCCTGTGCCACGGCCTCGCGCAAATCGCGGTTGGTGGCGGCGATGATGCGCACATCCACCCGCAGCGGTTTATCTTCGCCGACGCGCTGCACGTCGCCATATTGCAGCGCGCGCAGCAGCTTCGCCTGGAGCGTCAGCGGCAGTTCGCCCACTTCATCGAGAAACAGCGTGCCGTTGTCGGCGAGCTCAAACTTGCCGCGCCGGTCGTGGATGGCGCCCGTGAACGCGCCTTTCACGTGGCCGAACAGCTCGCTCTCCGCCACGCTTTCCGGCAGGGCGGCGCAGTTAACGTAGACCAGCGGGCTTGCGGCGCGGGCGGACTGCACGTGCAGATCGCGCGCCACCAGCTCTTTACCGACGCCGGTTTCGCCAAGCACCAGCACGTTAAGATCCGACGGCGCCACCAGCGTTATCTCTTTTTTCAGCTGCTGCATCGGCGCGGATTCGCCAATCATCTCCAGACGCTCGTCCGGCTGCACGCTCTCCAGCGCCCGGCTGAACGGCGCGGCGGTTTTCTCCAACTGCTCCATCAATAGCGCGTTATGCAGCGCGCTGCCCGCAAGGCTTGCCACGCCGCGCAGTTCGTCGTCGCTGTAGGCGTCAAACTGCGTGGCGCGCATGCCGTCGAGCGTCAGCGCGCCGATAAGCGTCTGCCCGGAGAACAGCGGCATCCCCACGCAGGCGTGCACATGCAGCTCCTGGCGCTCCGGGATCAGCCCGTCGTAAGGGTCCGGCAGGTCGCTGTCGGCGGGAAAGCGCACCACATCGCCGGCGCGGGCGATGGCTTCAAGACGCGGATGCGCGGCGAGGCTAAAGCGGCGGCCCATGACGTCCGGCGCGAGGCCCGCCGTCGCCAGCGGGCGAAACTGGCGGTCTTCGTAGCGCAGCAGGGCGGTGGCGTCGCAGCGCAGCAGGTGATGGATACTCGCGATCATACGGTTAAAACGATCGCGCCCCGGCAGACCGTTTTGCATATCAACGGCGAGTGCGGCGAGCGCGTGAGCGGAGAGCGTCATGGTGTCAATTCCACAATGGAGTGTCAAAATCACAATAGCGCGCAATTGTATTTTTGACAAAAATGAAACTATAAACCATTAAAAATCAATAAAATAAAAACTGGCACGGACACTGCAATACGTCATGCATATCGCTTTATTGCAGAGGAACCGTTAATGAACATTCAGGTAAAAAACACGATTTTTTGGGTGGGCCAGCGCGACTGGGAAGTACGTGATTTTCACGGCACCGAATACAAAACCTTAAAAGGCAGCAGCTACAACAGCTATCTCATCCGCGAAGAGAAAAACGTGCTGATCGACACCGTCGACCACAAATTCAGCCGCGATTTCGTCAATAACCTGAGAAGCGAAATCGATCTCGCCGATATCGACTACATCATTATCAACCACGCCGAGGAAGATCACGCGGGTGCGCTCACTGAACTGATGAACTGCATCCCCGATACGCCGATTTACTGCACCGCGAACGGCATCGACTCCATCAACGGCCATCACCATCACCCGGAATGGAATTTCCACGTGGTGAAAACCGGCGACACGCTGGATATCGGCAACGGCAAAAAGCTGATATTCGTCGAGACCCCGATGCTGCACTGGCCGGACAGCATGATGACCTACATGACCGGCGACGCGGTGCTGTTCAGCAATGACGCTTTCGGCCAGCACTACTGCGACGAACATCTCTTCAACGACGAAGTGGACCAGGCCGAGCTGTTCGAGCAGTGCCAGCGCTACTACGCCAATATCCTGACGCCGTTCAGCCGTCTGGTGACGCCGAAAATCACCGAGATCCTCGGCTTTAACCTGCCGGTGGAGATGATTGCGACCTCTCATGGCGTGGTCTGGCGCGACAACCCGACGCAGATTGTCGAGCTGTACCTCAAATGGGCGGCGGATTATCAGGAAGATCGCATCACGATTTTCTACGACACCATGTCCAATAACACCCGCCTGATGGCCGATGCCATCGCCCAGGGCATCGCGGAAGTGGACCCGCGCGTGGCGGTGAAAATCTTTAACGTCGCCCGCAGCGATAAAAACGAAATCCTCACCAATGTGTTTCGCTCCAAAGGCGTGCTGGTCGGCACCTCGACCATGAACAACGTGATGATGCCGAAAATCGCAGGCCTGGTGGAAGAGATGACGGGGCTGCGTTTTCGCAACAAGCGCGCCAGCGCGTTTGGCTCTCACGGCTGGAGTGGCGGCGCGGTAGACCGTCTCTCCACTCGCTTACAGGACGCCGGGTTTGAGATGTCGCTAAGCCTGAAAGCCAAATGGCGACCGGACCTCGACGCGCTGGAGGCGTGCCGCGAGCATGGCCGCGACATCGCGCACGCCTGGGCGCTCTCACCGCTGCCTGCCGCGAACATGGCCGCGCCCGCCGACGACAGCGGCGTGGCGTTCCAGGAACCCGACGAGCCCGTAGGGCAATGCATGATCTGCACCGTCTGCCAGTGGGTATACGACCCGGCGCAAGGCGAGCCGAATCAGGATGTCGCGCCCGGCACGCCCTGGGATGCGGTGCCGGAGAGCTTCCTCTGCCCGGAATGTGGCATCGGCAAATCGGTTTTTGATGTGTACGAGGGCTGAATCATGACCCAGGACCTGATCGTTATCGGCTCGGGCTTTGCCGCACGCCAGCTGGTGCGCCACCTGCGCCAGCAGGACAGCACGCGCGCAGTCCGGGTTATCGCGGCGGACAGCGGCGATGATTACAACAAGCCCGATCTCAGCCATGTGTTCACCAACGGGCAGCGCGCGGACGATCTCACCCGTCAGCCAGCAGGGGAATGGGCGGAGCAAAACAACATTCAGCTGCATCCGTTTACTCAGGTGACGGCGATTGACAGTGCCGCGCGTACCGTGGCGACGAGCGCCGGAACCTTCCCCTGGAGACAGCTGGTGCTCGCCACCGGCGCGCAGGCGATACTGCCGCCGGTCGAGGGCAGGGAACTGATGTTCACGCTCAACAGTCAGCAGGAATATCGGCGCTGCGAGGCGGCCTTACGCGACGCGAAACGCGTACTGCTGCTGGGCGGCGGGCTTATCGGCACCGAGCTTGCGATGGATCTCAACCGCGCCGGGAAACAGGTGACGCTGGTGGATACCCGTACGAGTCTGCTCTCGTCAGTGCTGGTGCCGGAAATCAGCGCGCGCCTGCAAACGGTGCTGGCGCAAAACGGCGTGGCGCTGCGGCTCGGCACAGGGCTTGCCTCGCTTGCGCGCCATCACGACACGCTGGCGGCGACCTTAACCGATGGGCACCTGCTGTGCGTGGATGCGGTGGTCTGCGCCATCGGGCTGCGCCCGGAACTGACGCTCGCGCAAAGCGCGGGTCTCGTCACCCGGCAGGGGATTGTGGTGGATGACCGCCTCGCCACCAGCCACCCGGATATTTACGCGCTCGGCGACTGCGCGGAGATCCGCGGACGGCTGCTGCCGTTCTTACAGCCTGCGCAGCTCTGCGCCATGACGCTTGCCAGAAATCTCAGCGGCACGGCGCAAAACCTGACGCTGCCTGCGATGCTGGTGAAAGTGAAAACGCCGCTGATGCCGCTGCATCTGGCGGGTGACACCGCTAACCGCGAGCTGGACTGGGAGATACGCGTCACGCCCGGCGGCCTGGTCGCGCGCGGGCTGGACGGGCAGGGCGCGCTGCGCGCGTTTGTGGTGAGCGAGGATCATATGAAGCAGGCGTTTGGGCTGCTTAAAGAGCTCAACGCGAGCGGCTGAGCAGTTATTCGACGCGCTGGTAAGGAAAGCGGTCTTTGATGGCTTTGCGAAAATAACGCCCCTTCGACAGGGCGCGGCCCAGCGCGAGATACACCTGCTCCGGCACGTTCTGATAGTGATAGACCGCGCCGTTATGAAAGGCGATTTCCAGCACCCGGCTGTCCCAGTCATACCCGACCGACGCCAGGCTGCGGGAGATGACAGTTTCGCGTTGCATGTCGCCCTCGCGCCTGATGAAAAACTGACAATAAGTATAGCGTTGAAACGCGCCGCCCCGGCGCAACACCGATTTGAGGAGAATTACGATGCGTATCCCACAACATTATGTGCATACCCGCGCCACGCCGTTCTGGAATAAAGAGACCGCGCCCGCGGCGCTGTTTACCCACCATAACACCCGCGCGGGCGTCTATGGCCGGTTGTCGGTAATGCAGGGCGCGGTGAAATATTACGGCTTCGCCGACGGCGACGCGAAAACGCCGGATAAGGAGGTAATAATTGAAGCCGGGCAGTTCGGCATCAGCCCGCCGCAGAAGTGGCACCGCATCGAGCTGCTCACCGACGATACGTATTTTAATATCGACTTCTTCGCCGACCCGGATGTAACGCTGCAGGGTGAGGGTATCGGGCAGGTGGTGAATATGAAAAAGTAGTTCGCCACGCTCATGGCCGTTCTACAGAGAAAACCAGCCGTAACGGCTGGTTTTGAGTGCGGGCAAAGTTAGAGTGAGAATTCGCGTCGTCACACCCGCTCACGCCAGAAACTTCGACGGCGTTACGCCGGGAATCGCGCGGGTGATTAGCGCTCCATCACGCCGGGGCTGACTTTCGCTTCATTGCGGTACGAACAGCAGATGATGCCAAAGACGATCAGTACCATCGTGATGATGTGATAGCTTCTGAGTTCATTGCCTAAAAACATAATGCCCATGATGCCGCCGGAAAGGGGAATAAGATGGGTGTAGATTTCACTGCGTGTCGTGCCAATCAGCGACACCCCTTTATTCCAGAACACATACGACAGCCAGGACGGAAAAATAATCAGATAGAAAATACCGGCAATAACCGCGGGCGAAAGGGTGTAAATCACGCCCCGATAATCCGGTGCCAGAGTGGCATGCAGAATAAACATCGGCACCAGAATTATCGTACCGATGAGCGAACTGAAAGCGACGAACGAGGTGTTTTTCACCGTCTTGTCTTTCAGGCGTAAAAACGCGCAGTAAAACGCCCAGCTCAGCGCGGAGATAATGGTTAACACATCGCCTAAGCCAAAGGTCTTGATATTGCCGCTGCCGCCTGCGCTGGAGAACGCGAGATATAACACCCCGCCCGTACTGGCAATCACGCCGATAATATTGCGTGCCGAAATGCGCTCGCGAAAAATAAAATGGTTGATAAGCAGCACAAGACACGGCGTGCTGGAGATATAAATCGCGGCATTCAGGGAGGTCGTGTACTGAAGCCCGATATATAAGCTCAACGGGAAGCTGACCTGGCCCAGAAAGGACAGCAGCGTATTGATGCCGAGATTTTTCCTGAGCGCGGCGAAATCAACAGAAAACCGACGCCAGTAAAGCGCCAGCATTAACGCGGTGGTAGCACCCCAGCGAATAAGGCTTAAACCGTAAGGGTCCACATACTGGACCAGAATATGCCCCACCACATAATTTCCGCCCCAGAAAATGGCGGCGAGAGCGAGCAGTAAATAGGCCACGGATTACCTCTCGTTCAGCATAAACAAAGACCCGGAGAGGTTCTCCGGGCCGGTATCGTCATCACAGCGCGAACAGTTTTTGCATCAGCTGATCGTAATAGCGCTCGGCGGTTCGCAGGCGTAATAAGCTGCCCAGATAAAACTCTTTGCGGGTCGCCGGGTCACGATTGGCTATCACGTCAATGACGTTATAAAGCCAATCGTCGCCGTGTTTGATATCGATAGTCATGTGCTCGGTATAGTATTTCACATCACGATCGATAAGCCCGAGTCGCAGGCAGCCATTCACCAGCCTGGCATACTGGGGAGGGTCTAACACCTCCGTCATCGCCATCACGCCAAGCAGTTTGTAGTAGTGCTTGCGGTTGACGCAGCCCAGCATAAACGCGTTATGACCGGCCAGCGCTTCCGTGCCGTACATATCGATATAGTGATTGCCGGGCAGGGTAATATCCTGGCTCGCCAGAACATCCTTATAGAGATTGACGTGCGTGAAAACGTTATCGCCGTGGCCTATCTCATCCCACAGGTTTTCGCTGATGGTGCCGCGCGTTTCCGGCTGCGAGCCGATAAGGGTATAAGCCACCAGGTCAAAGAAAATTAAGTTCAGGGCGCTGTCGCTTTTAAAAAAATAATAAAGCTGTTGGGTAGAGGCGTCCTTTTCAAGAAACTCGAAAAGAGGATGGTGTGATGCATTATGCGCATGCCAGACCGTTTTTAAATAATCGCCGAAATGCTGTGAGGTATTGACGTCATCCGGGATTTCCAGCCCGGCGAATTCATTCTCCATCCACTGCTGTTCGATAGCGTTTTTAATTTCCAGCACGACGTGGTCGTATTGTCTCGCTGCGGGCGCAGATAAGGGATGAGACAGTACGCTCTGGTAGATAATAAATAAAGCATGCTGCGCTATTTTCTGATCGACCGCCGAGTGCTCGTGCCAGGCGCGCTGAACAATCTTATGAAGCGTGCTGATGGAGGGTAAATCAGCGCTGTCGCCGTTTATATAGGCAAGCAGGCTTTGGGTGAAACCATAACTATCATCCGTAAAGGCGGGTTCAATTCTCTGCAGGTTAAACATGGCAATTTCCTTGTTTTTGACGCGGTTATTTTGTGGTTATTGCCTACCCTGGATTTGTGATGTTGGTCACATAAAAAAGGATATATTTTATCAAAAAAAGCTTAACAGGTTTGTAGTGACGATAAGACATTGCTGAAAGCTAAATATATTTTAGCGGGTGAGGAGTGATACCCTGATGAAATTATTGTTGGCTGAAAAAGGCCCGGTGATGATAATGGGGCGCTGAAATACGCAGGCGCAGTCTCCCATAAGGCAGGATATAAACATGTTGATGTACACGACGATTGGAACCAACGATCCAGACCGCATGATCGCGTTTTATGACGCGATTTTTAAGGTGTTAGGCGTGTCTCGTCTCCCTTCCTGGACCGAAGGCTGGGCAACCTGGGGAGAGCCCATTGAAACCGGCTTTAGTTTTTGCATTTGTGAGCCGTATAACCAGCAGAAGGCAACGGCGGGTAACGGCACGATGTTTTCATTCCGGGCGGCAAGTGCCGCGCAGGTCCGGGAATTCCATGCCGCCGGTCTCAGGCATGGCGGAAGTGATGAAGGACGCCCCGGCATACGAGAAGTCTACGGGCCAGATTTCTATGTCGCTTATCTCAAAGACCCGGACGGACATAAGCTCGCCTGCGTATGCTATCCCTTTCACCCTGAAACGTAACGATGAATGAAGAGAGCCTGCGTGATTCAGGCTGGCGGGGCGGCATGGAGAGAGCAATCTCTGGCTACTAACTTAACCGGCCAGGCCCGCGCAGGCTCATTCAATAAAACCGCTGTCGGACTGTCGTAATCGCCCGGTGATAGCGATCAGCGCCTGCACGTCTTCTGGCGTCAGCCTGTCCAGAAAATGTTGCCGCACGCTTTTAGCATGCACGGGCCGCGCCACGGCGAGACGCTCGCGCCCGGCGTCTGTAATGCTGACTGAAATGCCCGCCGGGCTGTTGCGATGGCGCTGGACCAGCTCTCGCGCCGCCATACGGGAAAGCTGGTGTGAAAGCCGGGATTTATCCCACTCAAGATATTCCAGCAGCTCACGCTGAGTGAGCATCCCTGCGGGGCTTTTACTGAGCGTCATCAGGACAGTGAAATCCGGCCCGGACAGCCCGGTGGCCGCAGTGATATCCCGGACGACACGCCCGGTGACAATTTCTGCAAGCCGGCGATATCCGCGCCATGCCTGCCACTCTTCTTCTGAAATCCCGGTATGACTCATCGCTTTCCCATTTTTTGGTTGATGCATCAACTTTCCGGTCATAGAGTATTCTTTTTAATGGCTGAGGAATACAGGCGTGTCGGACAAACTTAACGTCGCCATCGTTGGCGCAGGCCCGGCAGGCCTCACTGCCGCCGTCATATTGCAGCGCAGCGGCGCTGAGGTAACGGTATTTGAGGATGAATCGGCTGCTTTCGCGCGCAGCCAGGGGGGCTCGCTGGATTTGCATCCTGACAGCGGACAGGAAGCGCTGCGCAGAGCGGGTCTTCTTGAGCAATTTATGAAAATAGCCAGGCATGAAGATCAGGAAAGCCGGCGGGTGAACTACCGTACCGGTGACAGTGAGCCCGGCGGGTTTGAGCCGCCAGGCGACATCATTAAGCCTGAAATTGACCGCGGCGAGCTGAAAAAACTTCTGTTGAACGCGCTCTCACCGAGGACAGTCCAGTGGGCACACAAACTCCATTATGTTGACTATGGCCTTCAACGAAAGCACGGGCTGATGTTCAGCAATGGCAGACGTTATGAAGCGGATATCGTCATCGGCGCGGACGGGGCCTGGTCGCGGGTCAGGCCTTATCTGACGCCGCAGCGTCCATTCTATACGGGCATTACCTTTTTCGAAGGCTGGATAGCGCAACCCGGCGCGCGTATTGACCGCATTACCGGAAAAGGCACCGTTTTCAGCTTTGGGGGCGCTCAGGCGCTGGTTACGCAGCGTAATGGCGGGGGACGGGTTTGCGTTTATGCCGCCATCAAACAAGAAACCGGTGTTATTGACGAGGGGATAGCGTCCTGCGGCATCAACGCCTTTGTGCGTGAACACTACCGCGACTGGTCTCCTGACCTGCAGGCCGTGGTGAATGCCGCCGGGGATTACCTCAGGCGGCCGATTTACAGCCTGCCGGCGGATTTTGGCTGGGCTCCGCGCCCGGGTATCACGCTCATCGGGGATGCCGCTCACCTGATGCCGCCTGTTGGCGTAGGGGTTAATCTGGCAATGCTGGATGCGTCAGACATTGCGCTGGCGCTGTGCGACGCATCGCACCCGCTGAACGCTTTACGCTATGCGGAAACAATCATTATGGAACGCGCGCGCGATATTATGCCCGCCGCGATAGCCGGCTTTCAGGACTGGTTCTGCGAAAAAGCTTAGGCTGACGATAAAGGGATGTCGGGCATAGCGGGCAGCAAAAAATATCCCAGGCTGTGGCCATGCCATATCGCGTTATGTTGCCAGGGGCAGCGTGCTTAATTTCTGCTGCATGAAATCAATCAGCGCGCGTGTTTTCGCGGGTAAGAAACGTCTGTTTGAATACAGCGCGAACAACTGCAACGGGGCGGCCGATTGTTCAAATTCAATCTCAATTAACCGTCCATCGTTAATATAGGGCTGGCAGGCGTGTTTTGACAAAATGGCAAAACCGACGCCCGCGATCGCCGCTCGCCCGGCCATCTCTCCGCTGTTGACCCGATAATGACCTTTTACCTTGATGGTCTCGAATCCGCCTTTTTTATTCACAAATTGCCAGGGCGCGCCTTTCAGCGCACTGACCGTCGTAATACAGGGCAAGGTTTCAAATTGCCGGATATGCTCAGGGGTGCCATAACGCTGAATGAGGGAAGGGGCGGCGACGATGGTGCAAGGAATGGTCATCAGGTGTCGGGCGATATAATCACTGTCGTCCATCTGCCCACGGGTAATAATGACGGCTAAATCCAGGTCATCCCGCAGGGATTCTAAACCTGACAGATTGGTGATACAGCTAATTTCCAGTTCCGGATACTGGCAGGCGAAATCGGCAATAACAGAGCCCAGCAACGCAGGGCCGATTTCATTGGGAATGCAGATGCGCAGGGGGCCTTTGAGTTGCATTTGCCGCAGCGTTAATTCCGTCTCCGTTTGCTCAAGCGCGTCCAGTAATGGCTTCGCTCGCGAGTAGAGCAGGTGCCCCGCCTGGGTAAGCTTCATATGCCGCGTGCTGCGCTCAATAAGCTGAAGATGGAGCTTCTCTTCCAGCTGTGAAATAGCGCGACTGACATTGGAGGTGGGCATTTCGAGCACTTTCGCCGCCCCCACAAAACTTTCTTTTTCCACCACGGCGACGAAGACTTTCAGGGTATTAAAATCAAGAGCCAGACGCATCGACTATCCCATATAAGATAATAATGAGCGCCATCTTTACCATACAATGAAGGTGGTTGATATCATTCTGAACGTGACCGCATAGATAGTTGCCTTTACGACTTCGCGGAAATACCCCTTTTTTACGCCGATAGGGCCTGTCATGTGACCATTTCATTTTCCAACGCCGGGCGGCTTTTATTATCGGCTTACCCGCAATGGCTCTGGTGTTTGCCATCGCGGCGGGGGATAGTGGGCCAACCGCGCGGGCATAGTAAAAGTGATGGTGTTCAGACATTTATAATGCAAAATCAAATCCGCTTTGAGCGAAAAGTGAACGTCCATAATCACTATCATCATTCACTGAGTGGGTTTCTGTCACTTCAGAGGCTTCAGGGCTGCGTTTCCCCAAACTGCCTCAGTTCAGTGAAGCAAAATAGTGCGTCGGCGATTTACCCAGCGCCTTCCTGAACATGGTGATAAAGGCGCTCACGGAGTCATATCCCAGCGTGCCAGCCACGTTCTGCACTGACTTCCCCTCAGCAAGATGATTCAGGGCAATCATCAAATGAAGCTGCTGGCGCCAGCGTCCGAAGCTCATTCCCGTCGCGCTTTGCACCATTCTCGCCAGAGAGCGTTCACTGGTTGCAAGACGTACAGCCCACTGCTGCAACGTCGTCCTGTCTCCCGGATCGGCAAAAAGCGCCTCGGCCATATGGCTGATTTTAGGATGGTCGGATACAGGTAAGTGGAGTGCTTTAACGGGGGTGCCGGGAATTTGTTCCAGGAGCACGGTCGCAAGTCTGGACGTTTTACCGTCAGGCGAATACGAGGGGTCCTGCTCAGCCAGATAAAGAATGAGTTCGCGGACAAGAGGCGTAATGGCGACTGTACAGCATGTTTCAGGCATCACTGCAGCGCCGGGCTCAATAAACAGAAAACAGGTACGGGCGTTTTGCGTTACGCGGCAACGGTGGGGCGTATTACCTGGGATCCAGACCGCATGCCGTGGTGGGACAAGCCACAGGGCATCCTTAACTTCACAGCTCACGGCGCCGTGTAAAGACAGGATAAGCTGACCTTTGCGGTGAGCGTGCGGAGTGATACCGGAATATTCTTGTGCCGGCATTGCGTGCAGCGCAATCGCGGGCTGAGAAAAGATATCGGCGTCAAAGTCGTCAGGCGAGGAAACCACTTTTTTATGACCTGGCATAATTTAGCAATATGTTGTCTGATTAACTATATCTTGTAACCGACATGTTTCTTAAAGTCTCTCTTTTTTTAGAGAACGTAAGAGATATGTCAGACACAACAAACAAATGGCCCTCTGTCGCCCTTGTGACCGGAATTCTTTTTATCGCTATTAACCTGCGTGTGCCTTTTACGGCGACAGCGCCAGTTTTGCAGCTCATCCAGGAGCACTTTCAACTGAGTATAACGTCTGTTGGATGGCTTAACTCATTGCCGTTATTTGCCTTTGCGCTGTTTTCGCCAGTCAGCGCGACCATTGCCAGGAAATTTGGTCTCGAGCGCACGCTTTTCGGCGCGCTGATGGTTATTTCAGCGGGTATTCTGCTGCGTTCAGCAGGTAGCGTCTGGGCGCTTTACATCGGAACGATACTTATAGGGATTGGTATCGCGCTGGGGAATGTCCTGCTGCCAGGCCTTATCAAGCGTAACTTTGCTGGAAACGTCGCATCGATGACCGGCGCGTATTCTATCACCATGGGGGCTGCGGGTGCCGTGGGTTCAGCCATTATCATTCCTCTGGCACAACAATGGGGGTGGAACTTTGCCCTTTCCCTGTTAGTGATAGCGCCTGTACTTGCTCTGGTTTTATGGTTCCCGCAACTGAGCAATCACCACAAGCACAAGCTCTCAGGTCCGCATCAAACCAGGAGCGTCTCCGTATGGACATCTCCTCTGGCGTGGCAGGTCACTCTGTTCATGGGATTAAACGCAATGCCCTTTTATGTCGCTGTGGGCTGGCTGCCGGCCATTCTTACCGATAATGGTATTTCTCCTGAAAAAGCGGGTGCCATCCACGGGATGTTGCAGTTCACCACCGCTATTCCAGGGCTAATGCTGGCCGCCACGCTGCGTCGTCTGAAGGACCAGAAAATGGCAGCCGTTGTTGTCAGTTTGCTGTCCGGAATATCCCTGGTTGGAATGTTGTATACACCAGACCTGTCAATGCTGTGGGCTGCGATTCTGGGATTCGGTTGCGGGGCCAGCATGATGTTGGGGCTGACGTTCATCGGACTACGCACAAAAAATGCTGGCGATGCTGCCGCACTATCTGGCATGGCCCAGTGCGTAGGCTATTTGATGGCCGCAATGGGTCCCTTGTTGCTGGGTAAAGTCCACGACTGGTCCGGCGGCTGGACGGTACCGCTGCTGATGACCGCTGCAATTACTGTGGCCAGCGCCTGTACCGGTCTGGCAGCAGGGCGAAACGTCTATCTGGAACCCGCCGCCTCGACAGGCTGATTTTTATCGCTCGCTAACCCGGTGAAAACTTATAATTACTTGATAAGGAACTGTTTTTATGAGCAATATTCTGATTGTTGATGGCGCCAAAAGTTTTAGTTTCGCCAAAGGCAAGTTAAACGAACTCTATGTTATCACTGCGCGTGAGGTGTTGAGCCAGCTTGGGCACAAGGTGTCCGTGACTAAAGCTGACAGCGATTTTGATCCGCAGAACGAGATCAGCAAAATTCTTAACAGCGATGTTTTGATTTATCAGATGCCGGGATGGTGGATGGGGGAACCATGGACGGTAAAGAAATGGATCGATGAAGTATTCACCGAGGGACATGGCTCTCTGTATGAAAGCGATGGTCGTACGCGCACCGATGGCTCAAAAAAATACGGATCGGGTGGTCTTCTTCAGAATAAAAAATACATGCTTTCCCTCACATGGAATGCCCCTCTGGAAGCGTTTAACGATCCTGAGCAGTTCTTTGAGGGCTTCGGTGTGGACGGGTTATACCTGCATTTCCATAAGGCCAATCAGTTTCTGGGCATGACAGCGCTGCCTACCTTCATCACAAATGATGTGGTCAAATCGCCGGATGTGGAAAATGAAATCCGACGTTTCAGCGATCACTTGATAGCGACATATTCCTGATCCATGACAATGCCGGTGATTTTCAGAGCCAGGTTTTCACCGTCCGGATTCCTGAACAGGTGTTTACCTTAGCCAACGTTAGTAGGGTAATAAATAATATCCGCTTCTGGCACAGAGCAGGAAGTATTAACCCATTCAAATCTATCTGATTATCTTATTGCCAGGAATGACAAAGTGTCTGGCGAGACGGTCACCCGTATCAGAAAGCACAGTGATATAGAGTGACCTTTTCAGCCAGAGCGTAGCGCAACTGAACCTGTTTGCTGAGAACGCGCCGATAGCGTCTTGTATGCACGGGCACCACCAGCAGGGCCGGGCAACACTCTATTCTGCGGGGCCGGGTATCCAGCAGTTGTGGCAGGTGAAGCGCGAAATGCTGTCGCCGTGTTACACATCGCGACTCGCTGATGTACCAACCGCGCGGGCATGGTAAAAGGAGTAGTGTTCACGCATTATATGCACGTCCGCTTTGAGCGAGGAGCGGACGTTTTCCTGCGACAGTGATCCTTAGTCAATCAATCATGATAAATAAGAATCATGTATCACACGAAAAAGCCCCCTCCAGAGTGGGCTTAACCGTACAGGCGGTGACCTGCGTCATGCAATTAATCAAGTATACCGGAGGGGCAGTAATTGCCTTCCCATCCTACTATCTTAGCGCTTGAATCCAGGTCTCTCACCGATACACTATCCCCACCAAATTCTGAGCCAGTAACGACGATGTCGTAATCATGATTTGGCTGAGGAATGAATCTGGCGGAAGCAGCTCGTTCTGTATTTTGGTAGTAGCCCGCTTGAGTCCAGTAATGAATTACATTTATCAGTTGCCCCGGCTTGATAGTAAATTCATTTATGAAAATTCCCTTGTTGTTACTTGATTCTGGCATTCCGATTTTTTTATTTCCTGTCACAGGAAGACCGAGAATAGCCAGACCAGCCGTAACCCGACGCTCTAAAACTTTTTTATAACAGCCACTCGGCTGTTTTTCGTAAAATTGCAGGGCTGTATTACCATCAGATGCGGCACGAATCCTGGCTGCATCTGAACCTTTATAGTCTTCCAGCGAAGGCCTAAACCCCGCCGTACATCCACTTAACAACGTTACTATTATTCCTGTAATGACCAGTTTTCCATACATGTGCATATCCTTACGTTTCTGTCGCTCCTGTTTTTATCGGTCTGTAGGGGTGGAATCTTTAACGAATATTAAGCCAACCCTGCGGGGATAAACTGTCTCTGGTCTACCTGTCTGACACTTGAACAACTTCCGCTCCTGGCACAGAGCAGAGGTTATTAATACGATACAAATGTCTCTGATTTCCGCACTGTCAGGAACGCCGCGACGGCCATCAGCAACAGAAGGCGGGCGTTGTGTTGGGAGCCAGCGCATGGCGCAGCGGAGCCTGTTTGAGGAGCCGGTTCAGAAAGACAAATAACGACACAGCGAGCGATGCGAACGCGGAAAAACAGTGTATCTACAGCGCGTTAAAATAGACCTGCGTTCTTCTGATTCGTGGGAATCAGACACGTAGTTTTAGGGTTGAATGACAGGGGGTTTACCATCTTTTGACCATCGCCACATCGCAGGCATAAAAAAACCAACCGCAATGGGTTGGTTTTCTTGGGATTTTTTGGTCGGCACGAGAGGATTAAATAAAATAATGTAATTTATTAATTTTCATGAGTTTGTGTAAGTGTTGTTTATCTGTGTATGCCTAAGCGTATGCCTAAAAGTGAAAATCATCGCACCAGCGAAAAACTGTCCCGGGCCCCAACGTTTCAAGCGATAATAGTATTACTGTAAGCTAAAATGATTAAAATCGCTTTTAGAAGGAAAGGGATGATGAAAAACTGGTCAACGGAACATACGAAAGAGATCAAATCTTGGCTCGACATTGATACTTACCGCAAATTCGAAGAGCTTACGCTTATACGGTTCTATCATGAGCTATGGGCAAGGACGTTGTTCTTCAAAAGCTACAGAGAAAATTTTGAGAGCAAAGCTCTGATGGGATACTTCTCGAAAATCTTTAGTGGGAATCCTTTTCTGATAGAAGAAGAAAAGCTTGGGTATATGACTCCCGAAAACAAGTTGTTTCAACCACCTCATTTCTTGCTTACTACAACAGATGATATTGCCCGATTAAGCATACTAGCTATGAAAAGAGAAATGTATTTCTGGAGTGGCGGAGATGGGTATGCTGTAAATAAAGAGTTTGAAGAAAAACCTGTCTCTGAGAGTATGCCAGATCAGTTTCCCCGAACAGTTATGTTTGAAATAGATTTAGCAAGTGGGACTGACGAGGAAATTGCTGAATCACTTAAGGCTGCACTACCGCAATGGCGAAAAATTAAGGGTATAGAAGAAAATCCCCTGGAGTCAGTTCGGTTTGGGTATGGAACTATCAAGAAACTGATCAACTATCGTGTAATACCTATGCTGGATATTCTGGTCTGGGCCGCCATTAAAAAGATCCGTGTCTCTGACGACAGACTATCCAGGTTGCTATATACAGACGACGACGCAGAAAGTGAAATGAGACTACCCCAGCAGATCAAGGATACTGACCGACCTCTTGCAATTAAAGCTTGCACGATTGATTTTATCAGACAGCTCCATTTTTTTATAAACAAGAACAGCCATTTAAAAGGAATGAAAGTCTCTGATGTGGTTAAACTATCGGACTGAACTACTAATTCGAGCTTGATAATGTGGCTGATACCACGAATCAAAAGAAGTAGGTTAGTCTGTCGAATCTCAATGTTGTTAAATGAATTAAAGGTTCAGCATTGGTAATAGATACGGGAAAGTTCGCCTGTAACAGCACACAGGCTGTTCATGAGAAAAGGAATTTCATATGAACTTATTTATAGTAGTTTTATCCGTGGTTTTAGGCTGTTATGCTATATTTGATAGTCTTATTTCTTATAAGCGTGGTGTGTTCAAAGAATACACAAAAATGGCCCATATATTTATCATTACAAAGGTGATAAGTCGTTTATTACTCAGCTATTAGGTAATGGGAACATAGGTATATTACTTATTGGGTTTGCTATTTGGTTTTGGTTTAAGATTTCATGATGGAAAATTCATGATAAACGTTGTTGTAATATCAGACGTTATGATAGTAAACATCTTTTTTAGAGTTCGGCTATTTTCCTGAGAGTAAGATGAATTTATTTTTATATGGTTTTTCAAAACTAAAGTAACGCTATGTTAGTAAGTGTTTTTATATTAAATATGGGGTAAAACAGTGAATAATAGTGCTGCCATGTTAACATGAGAATATAAAAATTATATCAGGTTGACTTTTTAATTATTTTTGCTATTTAATTAAATGATCGTATTTTTTAATGATAATTATAAAGGTGAATATATGCGAAAAATAAAAAACTTAGAGGGAGCTATTAGTGTTTATAACGACATCGTCGAATCAGAAGAAAAACATGGAGAACAGTTTTATGCAGGGGAAATAGATGAGCAGACATGGGGTGATACTGTTTATCGTGTTATGAATTCCCCATCGTATGATATTAATTGGAATGAGATTAGCATGAGTAAAGAACTTATAAAAGAGTTTCAGGCATGGGAGCTTAATCAAAGGAAAAAACTCCCTGTTTCCAAACTATGATTTTGATAAACCAGTGATAATTCCAGACAGGGCCATTACAGAAGACTTTATGACGTTACCTTCATCTGTATTTGGGATATCTTTAAATACTTCCCATAGATAGTGGGTCGAAAACCATTGGAAATTTTTGAGTTTCTCATTATTTATTTCTACCCAATCATGTGAGTTACCACGCCATTTTACAAAGTTCATACTATTTTCATGCTTAAGTTGGACACACCTGATATAAGCCCCTGTGGC